>Ga0316577_10000011_pt1 | contig 39589 bp, 39 predicted proteins | sample S5NA_FD_203073 | JGI IMG/M metagenome (GOLD analysis project Ga0316577, IMG submission 203073) | Rhizosphere microbial communities from salt marsh grasses in Alabama, United States - S5-7_050615r2r1 | ecosystem: Host-associated > Plants > Roots > Rhizosphere | place: USA: Alabama | collected... | reverse complement strand
GAAAAAGCTCTTTACCCCGTTTTTCACGACCAAGCCCATCGGCAAAGGGACGGGGTTGGGATTGGCCATTACCTACGGCATTGTGAAGATGCACCGGGGGCAGATCAGCGTGCGGAGCCGGGTCGGCGAGGGCACAACGTTTACGGTAACCCTCCCGCACCGGCTTCCAGGCGAGGGAGCGCAGCCAACGACTTTGAACGGTCTGATCGGCTGAGGAGCCAGGAGGCAAAAGACGCATGGAGGATCGGGCCAGAATCCTGGTCGTGGATGACGAGGAAGGGATCCGGGAGGGATGCCGTCGCGCGTTGGAACGCGAGGGATACGAGGTAGCCCTGGCCGCCAGCATGGAGGCGGGCCTGGAGACGGGACTGGAGGGGAATTTCGACCTGGTGCTGCTGGACGTGATGATGCCCGAGATCGACGGCTTCACCGTGTGTCGGCGCATCAAGGAGGAGACGCGGACGAAGGAGTTGCCGGTCATCTTCCTCACCGCCAAGGGCGGGGGCGAGGCGCTGGCCGAGGGCTTTGAGTCCGGCGCCATCATGTACATCAACAAGCCCTTCACCGCCAACAAGCTCCTCACCATCGTCAACACGATGCTGGAGCCCCCCGCCCACCCGTAGGCGGGCGCCGCGGCCAGGTCAATGCTGGGCGGCGCGGAACTTCGCCTCCAACTCGCTCGCGAAGTCCGGGATCACGACGATCTGCTCCGGCTCCTCTTCGTCCTGCCATTCCGCCACGAACCGCATCCCGTCGGGGGCGATGGCGTAGCTCCGCCCTCCACCAGCTCCATCACCAGGAAGGAGGTGCCCTCCGCGTCGCCGATCTCGTACACGGTGGCGATGGCAGGGTGGTTCAGGGCCGCGAGCGCGCGCGCCTCGCGTCTCAGGCGGCCCAGGCGCTCCGGGTCGTGGGCGAGGCTCTCGGGGAGAAGCTTAAGGGCGACTTCGCGACCCAGTTGGGTGTCGTGCGCGCGGTAGACCTCCCCCATGCCTCCCGCACCGAGCGGGGAGAGCACCTCGAAAGTACCCAGGCGCGTGCCGGCTTCGAGGGCCATCGCTCCTTCCGAGCCGCCGGAATTCTAACTCCGAAGCGGAAGCAGACGGCCTCGACCACCCGGAAGAGTCACGATATTCCACAGTAGACTGTTCTGCTCGTCGTCACATCGGACCTGTCCTGTCACCGCTGCCGGCTACAGTTCCCCCATGCAGGAGCAGAATCTGAAGACGGTCTCGGACGACGACCTGCTTCGTGGCCTGTCCGAGATTCTCAAGACCTCCCGATGGGCCGAGGCCGACCTCGTCGCCCGGATCGCCGAGGTGGACGCCCGGAAGCTCTATGCTCGTGAGGCCGCGCCCAGCATGTTCGTGTACTGCACCCAGGTCCTGCACCTGTCGGAGCAGGAGGCTTATCTCCGCATCGCGGTGGGCCGTGCCACACGGGAGCACCCGATGCTCCTCGAGATGTTGCGCGACGGCCGTCTTCATCTGAGCGGCATCGCGCGGCTGGCACCGCATCTGACCCGCGAGAACCGGGAGGCGCTCCTGGCGCGAGCCACCCACATGTCCCACCGCCAGATTGTCGAGTTGGTCGCCGAGCTGGAGCCGAAGCCAACCGCCTCGGCAACGATCCGCAGGCTGCCCACGCGGAAGTCCAGTGCGTCTTTGGGTGGCGCCCGTCAGCTTGGGACCAACGGGGCTGATTCGCTGGTTCCGCAACCTTCATCGGACAGAGCAGTGGCCGGGGACATCGCCCAGCGTATAGACGCAACGGCGGAAGCAGGCGCCGCGACGCCTCAAGAGAGGGGCGGTCCGCCAGACAGCGAACTCTGCGCGCGCAGAGTTGGAGGGCAGCGCCCGGCGATCGAGCCCGTTGCGCCGGCCCGTTTTCGGGTCCGGTTCGACGCCAGCGCCGAGTTCCGCGACAAGCTCGAGCGGCTCCAGGCCCTGACGCGCTCGGCCGTACCCGACGGGGACCTGGCCACGGTCATCGAGCTCGCAGTCACTAGAGAGCTCGAACGGCTCGAAGCGCGGCGTTTCGGAAAGACGAAGAAGCCCCGGAAGAACCTGGCCGCCACGGACACGAGGCCGAGATCGCGTCACATCCCGGCCGCGGTCAGGCGGTTTGTCGAAGAGCGAGACCGGGGCCGGTGCACGTACAAGGACAGGAAAAGCAGACGGTGCAGTCAGCGCCACGACCTCGAGTTCCACCACAGGAAACCGTTTGGCGTTGGCGGCGAACACAGCCCGGACAACCTGGTTCTCATGTGCCGGACTCACAACGCACTGATCGCGGAGGACGACTTCGGAAAGGAGGTGATGGCACGCCACCGGCGCTCGGCGAGATCCGCGTCCGAGGCTCCGGCTGGTTGTGCCATCCAGCCGCCTTCCGGGCCGCCGTAGAGCGGGAGAGAGCCGAAGGCGACCCGAGGCGGGCACTCGCGGCCGGCCTCGCCGGGCCGAGAGGCTGCGGGTGCTCATGGCAGCGGCTCGTGCCAGGGGGCGTAGGAGCCGAACCACATCGACAGAATCGCAGGCGAAGTTCACGAAAGTGGGAAGCGCCGTATCCCCTGGGGTGAGCGCTCGTAGGAAACGGCGACCTTCGCCTGTCCGCCGCTCTTGTTGGCTCTTCGAGGAGCTCGGGCCGGGGGCCGTGCCCCCCAAGCAGTGCGTCTGCGCTTACAGGCTTTCGAACCGGGTGAGGTCCTGGAACTCGCGGTAGCGCTCGTCGATCTCTCTTCGGGTGAGCGTCAGCAGGCGGTCGAGGCTGAAGGCCTCGCAGCAGAACGACGCCAGGGTGCTGCCCACGACGATGGCCCGTCTGAGCGCGGCGTCTCCCTGCTCGCCGGCGCTCGCGAGGTACCCGAGGAAGCCCCCGGCGAAGGTGTCGCCGGCTCCCGTGGGGTCGAAGACCGTCTCGAGGGGGTAGGCGGGGGCGGCAAAGCAGCCTTCGTCGGTGAACATCAGCACGCCGTGCTCGCCCTTCTTGACCACGAGAGTCCGCGGGCCCATCTTCCGGACGGCTCGGGCCGCCTTGACCAGGTTCCACTCCCCCGACAGCTCCCGGGCCTCGGCGTCGTTGATCAAGAGGATCTGGACCTGGCGCAGCGTCTCTCGTAGCTCGTCGGGCTGGCCGTCGATCCAGAAGTTCATGGTGTCGCAGGCGACGAGCTGTGGCTTCTCGACCTGCTCGAGCACCTGGCGTTGCAGCACCGGATCGATGTTTCCCAGGAAGACCGCCTCGGACGTGCGGTAGGCCGCGGGGATCTTGGGCTTGAAGAACTCGAAGACGTTCAGATCGGTGAAGAGGGTCTCGCGGGAGTTGAGGTCGAGCGAGTACTTGCCCCCCCAGTGAAACGTCTTGCCCTTCGTCCGCTCGAGCCCCTCGAGGTCGATCGGGCGATCCTTGAAGGCCGCGAGCTGCTCCTCGCCGAAATCCTCGCCAACCACCGCGACCAAGCGGACCGGGACGAAGAAGGACGCGGCCACCGAGAAGAACGAGGCGCTGCCGCCGAGCACGCGCTCGGCCGTCCCGAAGGGCGTCTCCACGGTGTCATAGGCGACGCTTCCGACGACGAGAATGGACATTGCGCTCGGCTACTCCTGGCCCATGTATTTGCCGATGATCGGCTCGAGCTCGTGCTTGATCTTCTCCGGGACCAGATCCGGGGCGGTGATGAGGGCGTTCTTGAGGGCGGTCTCGCACTCGCAGCCGCGGTCGATCGGCAGGCGTCGCACCGCCGCCCGGAGCACCGCCTGGGCCGACTGAACGTTCCGGCCGAGGTTGGCGATGATCTGGTCCGCGGTGACCGAGTCGTGCTCGGGGTGCCAGCAGTCGTAGTCGGTGATGAGAGCCAGGGTGGCGTAGCAGATCTCGGCCTCGCGGGCGAGGCGCGCCTCCTGCAGGTTGGTCATGCCGATGATGTCCATGCCCCAGGAGCGGTAGAGCTCCGACTCGGCCCGGGTCGAGAACTGGGGGCCCTCGATGCACACGTAGGTCCCGCCCGTGTGGTGCGTCGTGCCCGCCTCGGCGCACGCCTCAGTCATCACATCCGAGAGCTTCGGGCAGAACGGGTGGGCGAGGGCCACGTGCGCCACGAGCCCCCGACCGAAGAACGTTGAACGGCGCTGCCGGGTACGGTCGACGAACTGATCCGGGACCATCACGTGGAGCGGCTCGTACTCCTGCTTGAGCGAGCCCACCGCGGAAACGGACAGGATCCACTGGACCCCGAGCTGCTTCATGGCGAAGACGTTCGCGCAGTAGTTCAGCTCGTGAGGCAGGATGCGGTGCCCGCGGGCGTGGCGCGGCAGGAAGGCCACGCGGTTGCCCTCCAGGTTGCCGACCATGAGGGCGTCCGAGGGAGGACCGAAGGGGGTCTCGACCTGGACCTCCTTCAGGTCGGTGAAGCCGTCCATCTGGTAGAGGCCGCTGCCGCCGATGATCCCGATGTCCACGCGCTCGCTCATCCTCGTCACCTCGAATCCGGGGCGTCATCGTACGGTTCCCGTCGCCCTGCACGCAAACCGGGCCCGGGGCACGGGCAGGAAGCGGAGGCCCGAGCTCGGAAGGCCGCCGGGTCACGGCTCCGGGGGCTTTGTCTTCTCCTTGAGCTCCAGCAGCACCCCGGTCGCCGCGCGGGGATGCACGAAGGCCACGCGACAGCCTTCGGCGCCAGGCCGGGGGACCTCGTCGACGAGCTCGACCCCCCGGGTCTTCATCTCTGCCAGGGTGGCGTCCAGGTCGTCGACGAGGATGCAGACGTGGTGGAGACCCGAGCGCTTCTCGAGGAAACGGGCGATCACGGAGCTCGGCGCGGTCGGCTCGAGTAGCTCGAGACGCGACTCCCCCACCGCCAGGAACGCCGCCCTCACCTTCTCGGTGGGAACGTCATGGGTCTCGCCCACGGGGAAGCCGAGGGCCTCCCACGACTTCACCGCCTCGGCCAGGCTCGCCACGGCGATACCGAGATGGTCGATCCTCCGGCTCGTCGCCGGGAGCCCCATCTTTTCGACGGCTTCGTCGGCGGCGGCGTAGGGATCGATGACCCGGTCCACCATCCGTGCGACGGTCTTCTCGACCTCCCCCGGCGCGAGCACGCGCTGAAACGCGTGCCCCATGAGCCGCTCACGCACCGCGCGTTCCAGCTGACGCTGCAGACGGTGGCGCCGCCGGCCGGCGAGCGCACCCGAAGCCTCCGTCCGGCGGTGAAGCTCGTCGAGCGCCTCGAGGAGCTCCGTGGTTCCACGGTCCTCGACGGCCACGGTCCTGACGATTCGCGGCGGCGGCTCGTCGCTGTCGGAGAGCGAGAGCATGGCCTCGATCTCCGCCAACAGGCTCTCGACGCCGTCACGGTCGGCCTTGTTCACGACGAACACGTCGGCGATCTCCATGATCCCGGCCTTCAAGGCCTGGACCTCGTCACCCAGCCCGGGGACGAGGACCACGATGCTCACGTCGGCGCTGCCCACGATGTCGACCTCGTCCTGGCCGACCCCGACCGTCTCGACCAGGATCACCTCCTTCCCGGAGGCCTGGAGGAGGGTGAGGGCCTGGTCGGTGGCGGCGGCGAGGCCGCCCAGGTGGCCGCGGGTGGCCATGGAGCGGATGAAGACGCCGGGGTCGGTGGCGTGCGCCTGCATGCGGATCCGGTCGCCCAGGATCGCCCCCCCGCTGAAGGGCGACGTCGGATCGACCGCCACGATCCCGACCGTCCGGCCCTGCTCCCGCAGGCGAGCGGTCAGTCGGTCGACCAGCGAGGACTTGCCCGCCCCCGGCGGTCCGGTGACGCCGACCACGAGGCCCGTGCCCGCGTGGGGGAAGACGGCGGCAAGGAGGCCGCGCGCGTCGGGGTGGCCGTCCTCGACGAGGGAGATGGCGCGGGCCAGCGCCCGCTCGTCCCCCGCCCGGACGCCGCGGGCGAGGTCGTCGATGCCCTGGGCACCGCCCACGCCTAGCGGACCACCCCGCGGAGGTCCAGCAGCTGCCGTGCGATCACCATCCGCTGGACCTCGCTCGTGCCCTCTCCGATCGTGCCCAGCTTGGCGTCGCGCAGATAGCGCTCCACGGGGTAGTCCTTCAGGTAGCCGTATCCGCCGTGGATCTGGACGGCCTCGAGCGCGACCTGGACCGCGGCCTCCCCGGCGAAGAGCTTGGCCATCGACGCCTCGGCGGTGAGCCTCCGGCCCGCGTCGGCCAGGGCCGCGCCCCGCCAGGTGAGAAGCCGGGCCGCGTCCACCTGGGTCGCCATCTCTGCGATCTTGAACTGGATCCCCTGGAAGTCGCCCAGCCGGCGACCGAACTGCTCCCGTTCTCCGGCGTAGCGGATGGAGGCCTCGAGGCTCGCCTGCGCGATCCCCACCGAGAAGGCGGCGATGCCGACGCGACCCTTGTCGAGGATCTTCAAGGTGTCGATGAAGCCCATCCCCTCCGAGCCGAGGAGGCGGTCGGCGGGGAGGCGGCACCCTTCGAGGACGAGCTCCGACGTGTCGGATCCGCGGCAGCCGAGCTTGTCCTCCTTTTTGCCGGGGCGGAAGCCGGATTCGCCGCGCTCGACGATGAACGCGGAGATTCCCCTGCTGCCCTTCGCGCGGTCGGTCACGGCCATGAGCACCGCGGTGTCCGCGACGGAGCCGTTGGTGATGAAGGTCTTCGAACCGTTCAGAACCCAGCCGTCTCCGTCGCGCACCGCGGTGGTGCGCATCCCGCCGGCGTCGGATCCCGAGCCCGGCTCGGTGAGACCCCAGCAACCGACCTTCTCCCCCATCGCGAGGGGGACCAGGAATCGCTTCTTCTGCTCGACGGTGCCGGCCAGGAAGAGGTGGGCCGAGGCCAGGCTGTGGTGGGCGGTGAGAGACAGCGCGACGCTGGCGTCGACCCGGGCCAGCTCCTCCATGACGAGGGCCCAGTCCAGCGTGCCGAGACCCGCCCCGCCGTACTCGGCGGGCCAGCACACGCCCATCAGGCCCAGCTCGGCGAGCTTCGTGAAGACCTCGCGCGGGAAATGCTGCTGCTCGTCCCACTCGCGCGAGTGGGGACCCAGCTCCTTTTCCGCGAAGTCGCGGACCGTCTTCCGAAGGAGCTGCTGCTCCTCGCTCAGGTCGAAGTCCAACGCGGCCTCCCGCGGTGTGCGGGTGCGCACCGCATCTTTTCCTCCGTGATCTTACCGGGAACGTCCGGCGGGGGACAATGTTCGAGTGAAGAAGAAGGTCGGGCGCCGCCGATGGGTCATGGTCGCCTTCGTCGCTTTGGGCGCCCTGGGCCTCCTCGGGGCCTGGGTGGCCGCGGGGCTGCCCCCGCGCTCCGAGGTCCGGGCCCTGGCCACGACGAGACCCGGGAAGACGGCCTTGATGCGCCAGCGCGAACGGGAGGCCGAGCGGAAGGGCGAGCAGGCGCGGCGGTCTCAGACCTGGGTCCCGCTCTCACGGGTCTCGCGTCATCTCCTCCACGCGGTGCTCGCGTCAGAAGACCAGCGTTTCTTCGGACACGGGGGGATCGACTGGACCGCGCTGCGGGACTCGGTCGAGGACAACGTGAAGAGGCGACGGCTGTGGCGCGGGGGCAGCACCCTCACCCAGCAGCTCGCCAAGAATCTGTTCTTCGGCACGAGCCGGACCCCGGTCCGCAAGGCCCGCGAGCTCGTGGTCACGAGCTGGCTCGAGGAGGACCTCACCAAGTTCCGGATCCTGACCCTGTACCTCAACGTGATCGAGTGGGGCGACGGCGTCTACGGTTGCGAGGCGGCGGCCCGGCACTGGTACGACAAGTCGGCGGCCTCCTTGACGCCGGCGGAGGCGGCCGGGCTCGCGGCCATGATCCCGAACCCGCGGCGTATCAACCCGCGGACAAACCCGCGGTGGTTTGAGCGCGCCCGGGGGCGGGTTCTCGCGTTGATGGAACAGTCGGGCTATCTCGACCGGGACCTGGTCGGTCTCGGGGCGGATCCGCCTTCCCCGACCCCCATCGAACCCGCGGAGCCCGTGCCGGAGACACCCGGACCCGCCATCCCGCCGTGACGGACCTCGCGGTCCGGCCTCGGTGTACCATCTCCATATGCATGCCCGAGTGCCGCAAGTCTCCGACTACATGACGTCGGACCCGATGACCCTGAGCCCGGAAGACAATCTCATGCAAGCGCTCGAGACGATGCGCCTGCGGGGAGTGCGACGACTCCCGGTGACGGTAGGCGGGACGCTCGTCGGGCTCGTGACCGAGGGCGACCTCAAGCGGGCGGAGCCGTCGATGCTGACCGAATCTGAAGAGGGCTTCAACCGGGTGATGGAGGGCACACCGATCTCCCGCATCATGATCCAGAACCCGGTCACCGTGACCGCGGAGACCCCGCTCGTCGACGCGGCGGAGACGCTCTACAACACGAAGTACGGGGCACTGCCGGTGGTCTCCGGGGATCGGGTCGTCGGGATCCTCACGGACAATGACCTCGTCCACGCTCTGGTGGACCTGCTCCGCGGAGACCCGCCGGGCAATCAGGCCTGACGCAGGAAGCCGGTGACCGCCTCGCGTGAGGACGCGGACGTCGAGACCTCCTCCGACGCCTACGCCCGGCGCTTTGCGGGACCGGTCGGTGACTACTTCCTGAAGGTGCAGGCGGAGGCGACCCTCGAGCTGCTGCGCCCGTGGCCCGGGGCCAGCGTCGTCGAGGTCGGGGGTGGACACGGACAGGTGACCGGGCCCCTCGTCGAGAGCGGATACGACGTGACCGTCTTTGGCAGTGATCCCTCCTGCGAGCGTCGCGTGCGCGAGTGGACGGAGACGGGACGGGCGCGGTTTGCCACGGGAGATCTCCTTCACGCCTCCTGGCCGGACCGCTCGTTCGACGTGGCGTTGTCCTACCGCCTTCTACCGCACCTGCACCGCTGGGACGCGCTCGTGGCCGAGCTCACCCGCCTCGCCCGCGTCGCGGTCGTGGTCGACTACCCGACCGGCCGAAGCGTCAACGCGATCTCGAGGTGGCTGTTCGGGCTCAAGAAAGGCGTCGAAGGAGACACACGCCCCTTCACCGTCTTCGCCGACGCCGACGTGGAAAGGGCCTTCGCCGGCCGGGGCTTCGTCCCGACCGGGCGGCAGGCCCAGTTCCTGTTCCCGATGGCCCTTCACCGGGCCGCGGGATCCGCCGGACTCACGCGCGCGCTCGAGGGAGCGGGCGCAGCACTGGGCCTGCGCCGGGCGTTCGGGTCACCGGTCATCCTCAGGGTCGAGCGGCGTGGCTGAGCCCGCGACCCCGCGCGAGTGGGCGGCGGCTCTCTTCCGCCGGTCCGTGCTCAAGCAGCGCAAGCTCGCCGAGGTGACGGCTCTGCTGGGCTCGACCGAAGGGCAGCGCTGCCTCGACCTCGGCTCGGACAACGGTGTCGTGAGCCTCCTTTTGCGCGAGCTCGGCGGCGAGTGGTCGTCGGGCGACCTCACGGAGGCCGCAGTCGCCTCCATCCGCTCGCTCGTGGGAGAGGAGGCCCACCTCGTGCGCGGCGACCGGCTTCCCTTCGCCGACGGGACCTTCGATCGCGTGGCGGTGGTGGACATGCTGGAGCACGTGCCGGACGAGGACGCCTTCGTGGCCGAGCTCGCCCGAGTGACGAAGCCGGGAGGACGCCTCGTCGTGAACACGCCGCACCTCAAGCGCACGGCGCTGCGTCGGCTGCGTCGCGCCCTTGGGCAGACCGACGAGAAGCACGGCCACCTGCGTCCGGGGTACACGCCGGCCCGGCTGCGCGAGCTCCTCGACCCCCGGTTCGAGATGGGACCGTACCGGACGTACTCGCGCTTCTTCTCCGAGCTGGTCGACACGTTCGTCAACTGGGGGGTCGAGCGCCTGGGGAAGGGCTCCTCGGCCAAGGGAATGGTGGTGACCGGCTCCGACCTCGCGCGCCACCAACGCTCATTCCGGCTCTGGAGCGGCCTCTACCCGTTCGTGTGGACGGTGACCCGTCTCGACGCCCTCGTGCCCGCCTCCGGCTACATGCTGATCGCCGCCGCCGAGCGGACTAGTGGCACGTGACCGAAGTCGTGAGTAGGGGCGACGCCTAGTCCTGGTCCAGCGTCGCCAGCAACCGGTCGAGGAAGGTGGCCTGAGCCGGGTGGAGCAGGAGACGGGCCCGGTCCAGGGCCAGGAACTGCGCCCGGTCGACCTCCCACGACGCGCAGCGGGGCTCGGCATCCTCGGGCGCGGGGCCGGCGAAGCCGTGGATCCGCTTGCGGCTGCGGGCGAGGTCCACGCTGCCAATGGAGTGCAACGAACCCGCGGACACCCCGGTCTCCTCTTCGGTCTCGCGGCGGGCCGTCGTCTCGAAATCCTCCCCGGGCTCGGTCTTGCCTTTCGGGATGCTCCACGGCGCCCCGCGGTTGTAGCGGCCAGAAGGGTGGACGATGAGAACCTCCAGCTGACCGCCGTTGCGCCGATACAGGAGCGTCCCCGCCGACTCGGTCACGACCGCATCGCCTCGCCCCCGCGGCGGAACAGAAGCAGCATCAGGAGGCGCATCACCGGCCCGTCTTCCGGGAGCCCTTGTCCTCGTACATCCGGGCGTCGGCGAGGCGGATCAGGGCCTCCTTGGTCTTGGCCTCCTCCGGGTAGGTGGCCACACCGAGCGAGACGCCGAGCCGCGCGTTGATGCCCTCCTCCTGGAGGAAGGTGTGCTCCTCGATGAGGCTCCGCAGCTTCTCGGCGAGCACCCGCGCAGAATCGCCATCCGTCTGTGGCAGGACGACCACGAACTCGTCCCCCCCGTACCGCGCGGGGATGTCCGTCTCGCGGACCGCGGCCCGGATGAGGAAGCCGACCTCGCGCAGGGTGCGGCTGCCCCTCAGGTGTCCATACTGGTCGTTGATGGGCTTGAACCGGTCGAGGTCGACGAAGACGAGCGACAGCGTGGACCCGTAGCGGTTGACGAGCTTCAGCTCGCGGTCGAGCGCCTGGTGGAAGTAGCGGAAGTTGTGGAGGGGGGTGACCTCGTCGGTGATCGACAGCTGGCGGGTCTTCTGGAAGAGCCGGACGTTCTCGAAGGCGATGGCCACGGAGTCCGCGAGCGGCTGCAGACGGGCGAGAGTCTGTTCATCGAAGGCCCCGCTCTTTGACGAGCCGAGGGCGAGGACGCCGATCGCCTGTCCGCGTCGGCTCAGGGGGAGGAGCACATAGGCGCGCAGCCCCTCCTCGAGGAGCCGCATGTCCTCGAGGTAGCGGTGCTCGTGCACGAGGTCGTGCTGCAGGACCGCGCGGTTGTTCAAGGCGACGAAGCCGGGGCCGCTCCCCACCACGGGGAGGACCGCCCCAAGCCCCCAGGAGGTCTCCTCGGGGTGGCTCACCATCTCGATGTAGTCACCGGTATCGTTGACGAAACCGCAGGCGAGACGCTCGAACGAATGGAGCGAGGCGAGCTCGGCGGCGAAGGCGGGAAGGATCGCGTGCAGATCGGTGCCCGAGGTCACGGCCGCGGTGATGCGGTGCAGGATCTCGACCCGCGCCGAGGAGGTTCGAAGCTCGGCGTAGAGGCGCACGTTCTCGATCCCGTTGCCGATCTGGCGGCCGAGGGCCTCGAGCAGATCTTCGTCGAGCGGGGGCTCTTCCGTCCGGGTGTCGTGCAGGACGAGGGCCCCGAGATCCTGCTGCCGGGCCCGCAGCGGAGTCGCGGCCAGGCGGCCGGCCGGCGAGAGCTCCTGCACGACCGGCCCGCCGCGGGCCAGCGCCTCCGCACCGAGCTTCTTCGCGGAATCGACGCCGGGGCCGAAATGGTGCTCGGCCGCCCCCACGAGATCGCCTTCGGGCTCGAGCAGGAGGGTCAGCCCTCCGGCGAGGTCGAGGGCCTCGACGGCGTGTTCGAGCGTCGATCGCAGGAGCCCGTCTTCCTCGCGGGCCACCGTGAGGTCCTCGACGAGCGACATCAGGGCCCGCAGCACGCGGTCCCGCGGTCCCGGAGGGGGCGAGGTGACGGACGGGCGGGGCGGCGAAGAAGTGGGGGCGGGTTTCTCGGGCGGAGGCGTCATTCGTGCCAAGTGCGGCTCTCCGGGAGCGCGCCCGGCAGCCGTGTCGGGACCATTCTAGCAGGGTGGCCGCGACACCTTGGCCGGCCCCCCAGATGCTGAGGAAGGAGCCGCTAGAGCCGGGGATACACGCCGGCCAGCGCCGCCCGCTCCCTCCGCTCGCGGTCCGCGTCCCAGCCCAGCTCGCCAGCCAGGGTCCGGCACACGACGTCCAGGTCGCGAGGCGCCGGCGGCCCCGCAGTGCCGAGATCCAGCCGCCGGAGAACGGCATCGGAGAGGGTCAGGGCCATCTCCTGCTGCACCGCCGTGCGTGTGCGGGCCTCGAGATCCCCCTCGAGGGGACGGGCCTGCGGCAGCGGCGTGACGGCGGTGCGGCCCGTCACAAAAGGGCGTCCCAGACGGCGCAGCGCCAGATCGATGGCCCGCTCGGCCACGGCACGGGCCGTCGTGTACTTGACGCCCTGCAGGCTCACGAGACCGGGAAGGCCGTCCACTGCCTCGTGATCGATCAGCCGCGGCCGCGTGGCGAGCCCAGCCGCACCCCCTTGCCCGGGCACCAGGCCCTCGTGGACGAGGGTCACCGTCGAGTCGCCAAGCCCGGCCCAGGGAAAGGCCCGGTCGGCCTCGGCCAGAAAGGACCGGGGATCGGTGGGGGCGGCTTCGGCGGGCTCGTAGTCGGTTCCGACGAGGGTCCGCCCATCCCAGGGGACGACGAAGAGGAACCGCCCGCGGCTTTTCGCTCCGACCGCGTGAGGAAGCGACGGCGGGCGGTCCAGGACGAGGTTGCGCGCGCGCAGGAGGGGGGCGGCCTTCCGCCGCAGGCCGGCCCGGGCCAGGACATCGTCGGCCTCGGGGCCGGCGGCGTTCAGGACCAGACGGGCTCTCACCTCGACCGCGCTCCCGAGCAGACGATCACGGACCAGGACCCCGACCACTCGCCCCCGCGAGCGCAGGGTCTCGATCACCTCCGCATGGTTGGCCACCCGGGCCCCGGCGGCGGCGGCGGCGAGGACGAAGGCCAGGGTGAGCCGTTCGCTGCTCGCCGCCTGCGCATCGCTCCACACCGCGGCGCCGCCGAGCCGTCGGGGCTCGAGACCGGGGACGAGCTCGCGCGCCTCGGCGGCCGAGACCGTGCGTCCCGGCGGGATGCGGCTCCCCTCGGGGAGGCCCTCGTCGAGGCCCCGGGTCAGCCAGTTGTTCAGGCGAAGCGCGATCGCGAGCGCCTCGCGACCCGTCAGCCCGTGTCCGTAGGCGGGCACGACGAAGCGGAGGGGACGAACGAGGGCGGGGGCGATGGCCAGAAACGTGCGCTGCTCACGGGCCGATTCCCGCAGGCGACCGAAGGCCGCCTTCTGCAGGTAGCGCATGCCGCCGTGAATCGTCTTGAGGCTGTTCCAGGAGGCGCCGGCCCCGAAATCCTCTCGCTCGACGAGCCCCACCGCGAGCCCTCGCTGGGCCGCGTCCCACGCCGCCGTTGCCCCGTAGATGCCTCCGCCCACCACCACCAGATCGACCCCGCCGTCGGCCAGAGCGGCCAGGTCGCGCTTCACACCGGGTTCCCCGGCGGGGAGTGAACGAGGGCCCTCAGCGCGAGCAGCGTCGCGTCGTCGTCGGCCTCGCGCGGCCCCCGGTGGGCACTTACCGCATCGTGGACACGGGCGACGAGCGCGTCGAGATCGTCCTCCCGGTGCACGCTGAGAACGGCCTCGAGCCGATCCATGCCGAACGGCTCCCCCGACTCGTCCTCGGCCTCGACCACCCCGTCGGTGAAGAGGAAGAGCGCGTCCCCCTCGCCGAGCACGACGCTCTCCTGCGCGTAGCCGCCGCCCGGGTAGAGCCCCGGCGGTCGTCCCGAGGACACCAGACGCTCGACGTCGCCGTCGCGGCGCCGGACGAGCTGCGTGTTGTGACCGGCGTTGACGTAGCGAAGCCTCTGCGCGTTGCCCTCGAGCACGGCGAGAAAGAGCGTGACGTACGGCGCGAGCGGCTCGCCGTCTCCCATCTCGCGGTCCAGGTCGTCGACGAGCTTCGCGAGGTCCGGCTCGAGGGCGAGGCGGGCCCGCAGCGTGGCCTGGAGGCTCGCCATGAGCAGGGCGGCGCCCACGCCCTTGCCCGAGACGTCGCCGAGCAGCACCGCCACCTCGCCCTCGCGGAGGGGGAAGTAGTTGAAGAAATCGCCGCCCACCTCGCGGGCCGGGATCGACATCCCCCCGATCTCGGCGAATGGAGACCGAAGCGGGGCACGGGGGAGGAGCTCCTCCTGGATGCGTCGTCCGATCTCGAGCTCCTTGCGGATGCGCTCCTGCTCGAGCAGCTGCTCCTGGTTCCGCCGCAGGTCGCGCGCCATCTGGTTGAACGTCTCCGCGAGACGTGCGAACTCCACCGAATGCGGCACCGGGACCTTCACGTCCAGCTCTCCCCGTCCCAGCCGCTCCGCGCCCTCGGTCAGGGCGCCCAGGTGCCGGGTCATGCGCTGCGACAGGGGGATGATTCCGAGGAGGGCGAGGGCGGCGAGCCCGAGGCCAAGAGCGAGGTTGCGCGCGGTCGTGCGCCGGATGTCCTGAAGGGGCTGTCCGAGGGGACGAGCGACCCCGATGACGACCCCCGAATCGACGTCGGGTCGCAGGACGAGCACCCAGTCGGCGGCGTCGCTGCGGGTGATCGGCTGCCCCGGGACGACCCCGAGGCCGGCGAGCACGGCCTCGTCCTGCTTGTCCGGAGTGAAAAGCCGTCCTTCAGCGTCGTGGGCGAATGGGATCGCCCCCTGCCGTCGCTCGGTCCCGGAGAGGACCGTCCGGAGCAGCGCCCCCAGCTCCTGCTGCTCCGCGACGGCGAGGGCCTCGCGGCGCGCCGTCTCGAACGGCCCCTCCGCGGCGCGGCGCGGTTTCTGACGCATCCGCTGGATCCGCATCGAGAGCTCGTCCTCCACCATCTCGGCCCGGGCCGACATGTCGGCGGCCAGGGCCTCGGCCTCCGCGATCACCGCGCGACGGTACGCGTGGAGCGAGGACTGGTAGGTGTAGACGGTCACTCCCAGGAGCGGGACCACCGCCAGCAGGAGGAACGCGAGGGCGAGCTGGGTGCGGAGCCTCAACTACCTCACTCACCGAGAACGTGGATGGCCACCTGCCGACGGTGCGATCCCGTTCGGTGCTCCCAGACGTAGATCCCCTGCCAGGTTCCGAGGGCGAGCTCTCCCTTCGAGACCGGGATCTGCTCCGAGGTCTTGAGGAGGGCGGACTTCACGTGGGCCGACATGTCGTCGTCTCCCTCGGCGACGTGGGTGAAGCTCGGGTGGCCGTCGGGGACGAGCCGGGAGAGGAAGGCCTCGAGGTCGTGGCGGACCGAGGGGTCGGCGTTCTCCTGGATGACCAGGCTCGCCGACGTGTGGCGGAGGAACACGGTGCAGAGCCCGTCCCGGACTCCGGCCTCGCGCACGGCGCTGCGAACCGCCGGCGTGATCTCGGTGAGGCCACGCCGCGTGCTCAAGGCGAGGACCTCGCTGCGCTGCCGCATTCCGGCCCAGCCTACCACGCAGCGCCGGGCCACCCGGTAGCGGTGCGGCTCAACCCAGGGTCGCTTCGATCGCCTCGACGGCGCGGGTGCAGTCCGAATCGCCCACGTCCCGGTGGGTGACGAGCCGCAGGGTCCGGGCATCCATGGCGATGGCGAGGACTCCCCGCTCGGCCAGCGCGGCCGCCACCTCGGGCGCGGGGCGATCTTCGAGAGTGGCCACCACGATGTTGGTCTGGGGACGCGTGGCGCGCACGCCCCGGCCCCGGCCCAGGGCCTCCCCCAACCGGCGGGCCCGAGTGTGGTCTTCACCGAGCCGGTCGACCGCCTCGTCGAGGGCCCAGAGGCCGGCAGCGGCAAGGATCCCCGACTGACGCATGCCGCCGCCGAGCAGCTTGCGCACGCGGCGGGCCCTCTCGATGCGCTCGCGCGACGAGGCCACGAGCGAGCCGACCGGACAGCCCAGACCCTTCGACAGGCAGGTCATGACGGTGTCCGCGCCGGCCACCAGGGCCGAAGGGGGCTCCCCCAGGGCGACGGCCGCGTTCCAGATCCGGGCCCCGTCCACGTGGACCCGGAAGCCCGCGTCGCGGGCCGCGGCGATCACCGCCCGGGTCTCGGCGACGTCCTGGACGGTGCCCCCGGCGAGGTTGTGGGTGTTCTCGAGCACCACGAGGCTGACGTCGGACTTGTAGTACGCGGGCGGGGCGACCGCCTCCCGCACCTGAGCGGGCGTGAGGTGCCCGTCCGGGGCCTCCACCGCGCGCGGCATGACACCGGAGAGCACGCTCATCGCCGACAGCTCGTAGCGCACGACGTGGCTCCGGCGCTCGACGAGGACCTCGTCCCCGCGCTCGGTGAGGACGCGGATCGCGATGGCGTTGCCCATCGTTCCGGACGGGACGAACAGTGCCGCCTCGAAACCCAGCAGATCGGCCACCCGATCCTCGAGCCGCCGGACGGACGGGTCCTCCCCGAAGACGTCGTCTCCCACCTCGGCCTCGGCCATGGCCTTCCGCATCCCGGGGGTGGGTCGGGTGACGGTGTCGGAGCGCAGGTCGATGGGCTTCATGGCGAGCGACGTTACTGCCGCGCCGGCGCGGAAGTCAAAGCATCGGTCAGATGGACGCCGAGTCGCTCAGGAGAGGAGGACGGGCGGGGGCTCGGCTTCGGCCTTGCGGGTTCCCACCGACGAGCCACAGACGGTGCACAGGTATTCGTGGAGCTCGCCGTCGGGCAGCACCAGCAGAAGGCGCTCGCGGACGGGCCGAGCCGTCTGGCAGCGGCCGCAGAAGAGGGCCGAGGCCTGGAATTGCTCGAACTCGCTCGTCGGGGGGCCCGGTCGTCGCCGCATGGTTCGTTGGTAGCGGTCCGGCCGCGGGCTGTCAAGTCGGTCGCCGTGGTCCGCCCCCCCGGACGGCCCGGTGCTAGACTGGCGGCTCCATGACGGTCGCCGAGCAGTCCTTCTCGGGCCTCCTCGCCGAGTACGAGCCGGTCATCGGGCTCGAGGTCCACGCCCAGCTCCTGACCCGCACGAAGCTCTTCTGCTCGTGCCCCAACCGGTTCGGCGACCCGCCCAACACGAACGTTTGCCCGGTCTGCCTCGGCCTGCCGGGGGCCCTGCCCGTGCTCTCCCGCGAGGCGGTGAGCCTGGCGATGCGGGCCGCCCTCGCCACCCACTGCACGGTGCAGGAGGAGTCGATCTGGGCCCGGAAGAACTACTTCTACCCGGACCTCCCCAAGGGCTACCAGATCTCGCAGTACGAGAAGCCGCTGGCCCTCGAGGGGTGGGTCGAGATCCCCGGCGAGGGCGGGGGCACCCGCCGCGTCCGCCTGCAGCGCATCCACATGGAGGAGGACGCGGGGAAGCTGCTGCACGAGGGCTTCCCCTGGTCCGCCGAGAAAAGCGGGGTGGACTTCAACCGCGGCGGGGTGCCGCTCATCGAGATGGTCACCCATCCCGACCTTCGCGGGCCCGAGGACGCCTTCGAGTACCTGTCCGCGCTCAAGGCCATCCTGCTCTACATCGAGGCGTCCGACTGCAACATGGAGGAGGGCTCGCTCCGCTGCGACGCCAACGTTTCGGTCCGGCGCCGCGGGGCCGAGGCCTACGGCACCCGCACCGAGATCAAGAACCTCAACTCGTTTCGCCACGTGGCCCGCGCCCTCGAGCACGAGATCGCTCGGCAGGTCGCGGTGATCGAATCCGGCGGCGAGGTGGTGCAGGAGACGCGGCTGTGGAACGCGGACCGGGGCGAGACGGCTTCGATGCGCTCCAAGGAAGAGGCCCACGACTACCGCTACTTCCCCGAGCCGGACCTGCCCCCGCTGCGAGTCACCGCCGAGTGGACGGAGGAGGTGCAGCACTCCCTGCCGGAGCTCCCCCCCGAGCGGCGTCGCCGGTTTACGGAGGAGCACGGCCTGCCGGACTACGACGCCGGCGTCCTGACCCAGTCCCGTGCGGTGGCCGACTACTTCGAGTCGGTCGCACGGGAGACCGGCGATGCGAAGGCGGCGTCCAACTGGATCATGAACGACGTCCTCCGCAAGCTCAAGGAGGACGACGCCGACATCGCCGAGTGTCGAGTGACGCCGGAGAGTCTCGGCCGGCTCGTGAAGCTGATCGAGGGGGGCACGATCAGCGGCAAGATCGCCAAGGACGTGTTCGAGAAGATGTGGACCTCGGGGGAAGGCCCCCAGGCGATCGTCGAGCGGGAAGGGCTCGTCCAGCTCTCGGACGAGGATGCCCTCCAGGCGACCGTGGCCGAGGTCCTCGAGGCGAGTCCGGACCAGGTCGCGGCCTACCGCGGGGGAAAGAAGGCGGCGATCGGCTGGTTCGTGGGCCAGGTGATGAAGAAGACGGGGGGCAAGGCAAACCCCCGGGTCGTCAACACGCTGCTGAAGAAGGCCCTGGACAGCTAATAGCGGCCTGAATCCTGGATTGAGTTCATTCAGGCCATGCCTGTCCCCCAATCACTCAATGACCCCCCACCCTATCCCTCCCCACGGAGGGGGAGGGGAATGCTTGAGATAGGCCATGGACACCCGCGTGTCCCCAGGGAAAGGACACGCGGGCGAGCCTAGGCCTGGTGGCCGGTCGCACTTGTTCATCGACCCCCGGTCATTCAGGTTAGACTTCCGAGAATCCCTTTCCGAAGGAGCTGATCGAGCATGAAGACGCGTTTTGTCGTGTTGACGGCGGTTGTCTCAGTCGGCCTGGCCGTGGCCGCCCTGGCTCAGGACTCTCGCGGGGCCGCCGAGGCCACCATCGGGGGCCAGAAGGTCGCCATCGACTACGGACAGCCCGAGCTCAAGGGCCGGGACGTCGGGGACCTGATGAAGCAGCTGCCCCCGGACCGGATCTGGCGTGCCGGCAAGGACCAGGTGAGCACCCTCACCACCGGAGCCGACCTGATGATCGGCGAAACGAAGGTCCCGGCCGGGAAGTACTCCGTGTACGTTCACGCCGGGGAGTCCGGCACCTGGTCGTTGATCCTCAACAAGGACCTGGGTGTGCCCCTCGGCAAGATCTGGGACGGGGCCCCGGACAACATGAAGGAGGAGCCCTGGCCCTACCTCCGCGGCTACACGGAGGCCATCAAGGACAAGGAGGTCGTGCGGGCGGGAATGAAGAAGGCGGAGGGAGTGAAACCATCCGATCTCTTCACGATGTCCTTCGCCGAGCAGGGGGAGGGCGCCGACCTCACGCTGGCCTGGGGCGATCAGGCCTGGAAGGTGGCAGTCCAGCCCGCGAAGTGACGCACGGCATCCCTGGCCGTCGTGTGTCATCCCGAGGGCGACGTCAATAGACATCGCCCGAAGGATCCACCGGGGCCAGCGGCCCGTCGTCCCGAGGGCGCCGTCGACGGGCGGCGCCCAAGGGATCCATTCTCAGCCGGCCTCGCAGCCCCGCCGGCGCCAGATCCAGACGCCGTCGACATCGGCGACCGTGCGGTAGCCGGACCTCACGAAACGGTCCAGGCGCGGGAAGTCCCGCATCGGGTAGCGGTCCCAGCCGTGGAGTCCGGCGGGAGACGTGTCGAGGACGAACACCGGCGGCCGTTGCTCGAGGTCCATCATCAACAGGTCCCAGTGGTCGCTTCGCACGAGGGGGGCCGTGTCCGTGGCTCCGGGCTCCCTCGCCCGGCGACCGGGGACATATCCGGTGAGCGAGGCCTGGGGAACGACGAAGCGTGACGCCGGTGGGAGGCCGGCCTCCGCGTAGAGCTGGGGCGCAAAGCCCCAGACGAACACGGGCCCCCTTCCGAAGCACGGGTCCTCCCGCAAGCGTGTCGCCACCGACTCGAACACCGGGAGGGTCTCCTCGTAGATGCGCGCCGATCCACGGTAGAGCACTGTGTTGGCAACGGTGAAGCCGACGAGTAGAACCAGCGGCCAGGCCACCGCCGCACGACCCGCCCGCGAGAGGGGCCGCTTCAGCGCGGAGGCGGTCCACGGCGCGGCGGCGAGGGCGAGGGGCAGGTAGAGCTGGATGAAGTAGTGCGGGAAGAAGCGGAAGCCCATGAATGCAGGGGGCACGGAGACGACGACCAGGCTCGTGACGAGGACACGCTGATGGCGTGTGTCGAACAGCGACCGCGAGCGCCAGCCCGCCCACCAGAGCGGCGCGGTCACGATCAGAAATGGGATCAGGTAGGTCGCGGCCCGCTCGAGAGCTTCCGACAGGGGGATCGGATCCGCCGCGTAGCCGAGGTTGTGGGTGAGGGTCCAGTAGATGAGCTCCCTCGTCGCGCCTCCGGACCAGGAGACGGCCAGGACGCCAGCCAGCGGCAGCAGGATGCCCGCAAGGAGCATCAGCCCCTGGCGCGTACGACGCCCCGTTCGCCCCTCGCGCTCCGCGAGCCAGAATGCCACCACGAAGGCGGGAAGCCAGAACGCCGCCTGCTGTCGCACGAGCACGGCGAGACCGATGAGAAGACCCGCCGTGAAGACGCGACCGGGCTGGCGAGCCTCTCCCTCCCCGGGCAGCAGCGCCACCGCCCAGGAGAGCGGGAGCAGCATGAGCAACTCCGCCGACACCGAATGCATGTCGTGGGCGAGGAACGCCGCCCCGTAGACCAGGTAGAGGACGCCGGCCACGAGCCCCCGCCGATCGTGGCGGTAGAACGCGCTGGCCGCAAACGCGGTGAGAGGCAGCACGCAGAGCGCGGCCAGCAGTCGGACCGCCAGCATCCCCTGGCCAAAGAGGGTCTGACCGAGGGCGTACAGGTGGTACAGGAGCGGCGGCCGATTGTCGACGAAGTCGACGTAGAGCGTCCCGTTGTCGAGCAGCACCCGGGATCCCACGAGGGCCGCGGCCTCGTCGAGGTCGAGGATGGGGATCGTCAGGAAGGGCGCGCGGGTCAGCAGCGCGAGGGCGACGAAGAGCACGAGTCGAGCGGCCGGGCTCCGCAGGGTGTCGCCTTCGCTGGTCACTCGGGCGCCCCCCGGGCGGGCGGGTGCCCGAGGGCGCGCTGCCGCCGGGACCACCACGCGTCCAGCCGCGGCGCGACCCAGAGGGCGAGGGGTGCGAGGAGCCAGCCTGCGATCAGATCGACGACGTAGTGGTGACGCAGGTAGACGGTCGAAACCCACAGGCCCAGGACGAACGGGAGGAGGATCCAGAACCACGGGCGAAAGAAGCGCCAGGCGTAGATGAGGGCCACGGTGGACACCGCGGCGTGCAGGGACGGGAAGGCGGCGCGGCTGTCGACGGGAAGAAGCGAGAAGGCCTGGGCCGACAGGTTCGAGAATCCCACCGGGTAGCCGCGGAGGTTCTTCGTGAACTCGTAGACCAGGACGAGTCGCGGCGGGGCCGCCGGGAAGACCACGTAGAGCGCGTAGCCGATGTAGAAGCAGATCACGACGCCGAGCGTCGCGGCCCGGAACTGCGGCCACCGGCGCTGCGCCAGAAGGACGATGCTCGTAGAGGGGGCAATCCAGAAGAAGTTGAGATACAGGAACTGCATCACCTCGGTCCGCAACGGGGTGATGAACCGCTCCGCCCAGACGCAGGGCTGGACGCCGAACAACTGGTCGTCGAAGGCCGCCAACCAGTGGTGGATGTCGTTGGGGTTCACGAAGCCAATCGTGTCGTGGAGATTGGTGTAGATCAGGACGCACGCCAGGAAGGGCAGCGTCTCCCGGAATCCCCTGACGGTGCCGGAGTCCGGCCAGCGGCGCTGGGCCAGGGCGAGGGCCACGAGGACCACGACCGCCACCCCGAGACGCACTACCCCACCGGGATACCGGGCGCCGAGAGCCCCCGCCTCCCGGGCGTAGACGTAGGCCGCCAGCGTGAGCCAGGTGGTGGGCAGGAGGAAGACGAGGGCGATCGCCTCTTCGACGCGCAGGCGAAAGAGCGCTCGCCTCAGCACCCGCGGACGCTCACAGGACGAGCGTCTCCTGGTGCTCGCCAAAGACGGTGCGCAGGCGGCCCGCGATCTCCCCCACCGTGGCCCAGGCCAGCACCGCGTCGATGATCATCGGCACCAGATTCTCGTTGGATCGTGCGCCCCGCTCAAGCGCGTTCATGGCCTCCCGCCATCGGCCGGGGTCCCGTCTTTCGCGCAAAGAGCGGACCCGACCGACCTGGGCCCGCTCGAGGTCGGGGTCGATGCGCAGGATGTCACCGGGCGGGGTCTCGCTCGCTTCCTGGAACCGGTTGACGCCCACTATGACGCGCGCCCCACGCTCGACCTGACGCTGGAACCGGTAGGCCGACTCCTGGATCTCACGCTGGGTCTCGCCCCGCTCTATGGCCTGGAGGGCGCCGCCCCGCGACTCGATCCGATCGATGATCTCCAGGGCTTCCTTCTCGAGCGCCCCCGTCGCCGCCTCGACGGCGTAGCTGCCTCCAAGGGGGTCGACGGTGTCGGCCACCCCGGACTCGAAGGCGATGATCTGCTGTGTGCGGAGCGCGAGCCGGGCCGAGTCCTCGGTGGGGAGGGCGAGGGCCTCGTCCCGGGCGTTGGTGTGCAGACTTTGGGCGCCGCCCAGCACCGCGGCCAGCGCCTGCAGCGCCACCCGGACCACGTTGTTGTCCGGTTGCTGGGCGGTGAGGGTGACCCCGCCCGTTTGAACGTGGAAGCGACACTGCTGGGCGCGGGGATCGGCGACGCCGAACCGCTCCTTCATCAGCCGCGCCCAGAGCCGGCGGGCGCAGCGGAACTTCGCCACCTCCTCGACGAGGTCCGAGTGGCAGGCGAAGAAGAACGAAAGGCGCTTCCCGAAGCGATTCGGGTCGAGCCCCGCGGCCCGAGCCGCCCGCACGTACTCGAGCGCGTTGGCGAAGGTAAAGGCGATCTCCTGCGGCGCGGTCGCCCCGGCCTCGCGGATGTGGTACCCCGAGATCGAGATCGGGTTCCACTTCGGCACCCGGCTCGCACAGTAGGCGAAGACATCGGTCACGAGGCGCAAGGACGGGTCGGGTGGGAAGATCCAGGTTCCGCGGGCGACGTACTCCTTGAGAATGTCGTTCTGGATCGTCCCTGCGAGCGAGTCCTCGGCGATTCCACGACGCCGGGCCACCGCGACGTACAAGGCCAGCAGGATGGCGGCGGTGGCGTTGATGGTCATCGAGGTCGAGACGCGGTCGAGGGGGATTCCCTCGAACAGAACCTCCATGTCCTCGAGGCTGTCGACGGCCACGCCGACCCGGCCCACCTCCCCGTGGGAATGGGGATCGTCGGAGTCGTAGCCGATCTGCGTGGGCAGGTCGAACGCCACCGAGAGACCGGTCGTACCCTGGTCGAGGAGGTAGCGGTACCGCCGGTTCGACTCGGCAGCGGTGCCGAAGCCAGCGTACTGCCGCATCGTCCAGAGCTTGCTGCGGTAGCCGCTGGCGTGAAGGCCCCGGGTGTAGGGGTACTGGCCCGGCTCACCCGGCGGAGACGTCAGGTCGTCGGGCCCGTAGAGCCGCTCACGAGGGAGGTCGGACCCGGTCAGGCGGGGGGCAGGGTCGGAGTCCCCAGCGGGCGGCCGGCGCGTCCCGCTCATGGCCGGCTCACCGTTTTTCGCCGGGTGAGAGTCGCGCTTGACACACTTCGCCGGGCCTTCTCATAATCCTTGCACCAGGGGTTCCTCGGATGCACAAAACGGAAGGCGACGACGTCACGCGGCTGGCGCAGGAGGTGAGCGCAACCCTGCAGCGGGTTCTGTCCGAGTCGCCGCAGATCAGCCACTGTCTGAATCGCATCCGCTCGGAGGGCTATGAGGTCTCTCTCGTGCTGGAAGCGACGCTCGGCTTCTCCCGCACCGAGAAGGCCGGAGAGGGCGAGACCTCGCCCGGGTTCGACGTGAGAGTGGAGAAGTCGGAACCCGCCTCGCTCCGAATGACCCCCCTCGACAAGAAGTTCCTCCGCTCCCTGAAGATCACCGTCGACCACGACGAGGACTGAAGCGGGACGCCGGGCCCTCCCGCTTCCGGGGCGACTGCTCACCCTCGGGGATTGAACGCGGCCCTGCCGGCAAAGCGGGCCATCGGGCCCAGCTCCTCTTCGATCCGCAGCAGCTGGTTGTACTTCGCCATGCGGTCGCTCCGGGATGCGGAGCCGGTCTTGATCTGGCCGGCCCCGGTCGCCACCGCGAGGTCGGCGATCGTCGCATCCTCGGTCTCGCCGCTACGGTGGCTCACCATGCAGGTGTAGCCGTTACGAGCGGCAAGTGCCATGCAGTCGAGCGTCTCCGTCAGGCTGCCGATCTGGTTCACCTTGATCAGGATCGAGTTCCCGATCCCTTTCTCGATCCCCTCGGCCAGGATCGTAGGGTTGGTGACGAAGATGTCGTCGCCGACGAGCTGGATCTTCGAGCCGAGCGCCTTCGTGAGATCGGCCCAACCCTTCCAGTCCTTCTCCCCGAGGCCGTCCTCGATCGACAGGATCGGGTAGGTCTTCACCCACTTCTCGTACATCGCGATCATCTGATCAGAGGTCTTGGTACCCTCGCCGGACTTTCGAAACACGTACTTGCGGCCTTCCTGGAACTCGCTGGCCGCCGGGTCGAGGGCGATGCCGACCTGGGTCTTCGGCTTGTAGCCGGCGGCCCGGATGGCGTCCACGATCGTGCTGAGGGCTTCCTCGCTCGACTTCAGGTTGGGCGCGAAGCCGCCCTCGTCGCCGACCGCGGTCGAGTAGCCCTTCTTCTTCAGCACCGCCTTGAGGTGGTGGAAGGTCTCGGCCCCGGCGCGGATGGCGTCGGCGAAGTTCGTGAAGCCATGCGGGACGATCATGAACTCCTGGGGATCCAGCTTGTTGTCGGCGTGGGCACCTCCGTTGATCACGTTCATGCAGGGCACCGGCAGGGTACGTGCGTTCACGCCCCCGATATACCGATAGAGCGGCAGCCCCGTCGCCTCCGCCGCGGCCTTGGCCACGGCCATCGAGACCGCGAGGATGGAGTTGGCCCCGAGCTTCTTCTTGTTCGGGGTGCCATCGAGGTCGATCATGAGCTGATCGATCAGCGCCTGGTCGAGCGCGTCCTCGCCCATCACCTCGGCGGAGAGAAGATCGTTGACCGCAGCGACAGCCTTCAGAACACCCTTCCCCAGATAGCGCTTCTTGATGCCGTCGCGGAGCTCGACCGCCTCGCGCTCCCCGGTCGAGGCGCCGGACGGCACCGCCGCACGGCCCATGGCCCCGCCTTCGAGGACGACTTCGGCCTCGACCGTCGGATTGCCCCGGCTGTCCAGAATCTCTCTCGCGAAAACGGAATCAATGGTGGTCATGCCTACTCCTTGAACTGAGGACCTACGGAAGTTTCTCGCGTCAGTCACGCGACCTGAGGATGACCCGGGCCGGCGCGCCGTCACCCCCCGCCACCCGGAGGGGCAGGCAGCTCATATCGTACTCAGCCGGCTCCACCTCGGAAAGATCGAGCCCCTCGACGATCACCACGCCCGCCCCCAGAAGGGCCCGGTGCGCGGGGAAATCCGCCGCTCCGAAGCGGTCCACCGAGAGGTAGTCGAAGCCGACGAGCTTGAGCCCGGCCTGGGCAAGATAGGCGGCGGCGTCGCCCGAGAGGTGGAGGTGGTCCTCCTGGAAGCCCGGCTTCAGCATCTGTCCGGACATGCGGGTCTTGAGCAGCACCCGAAGGTCGTCCCGGAGATCCTGTGCCTCCAGATCGGAACGCTCGATCCGCTCACGGGCGAGGATCTCCACGACCCGGGCCTTCCCAATGAGGATCTCGGGGGGAAGGGAGTCGACGGTGGCCCCCCCGGGGAGGAAGTGGGCGGGGGCGTCGACATGGGTGCCGGTGTGGGTCGCCATGCTCATGCGCGACAGCTTGAACGGGGCGGATTCGGGCTGGGGCATCGGCTCGATCTCGAAGGGCGGGTCGCCCGGATAGACCGGGAGTCCAGGGGCTAGGGGCACGGTCACATCGTAGGTGCTCGGCATGGGCTTCCCCGAAACGTGAGCTTATAGCATAGGGGCGCCCCCAACCGCATGAGGAGAGGCCCCCGCGTCTTATTGACAGGCGGTCCCCGCCCCTGTTACGGTCCATAGTGCCAAGGGGATTGGTCTCTCCAGAGGACTGAATGTTGGTTTTCTGCCGGCGCTTCGTACCGGTCGTGGTTCTGGCCTCTCTGTCCAGCCCGGCCCTGTGCGCGGAGGACGGTGGGGGGCTCGTGGGCTGGGTCGAGAGCACACGGGGAGCCCCGGTCGCCGGCGCGGTCATCTCCGTCTTCGGCAAGGGCATCAGTGGCGGCAGCCTGATGACGCTCGCCGACAGCGACGGCCAGTTCATCCTGCCCTCCCTCCCGGCCGGCTCGTACACCCTGCGGGCGCTCGGAACCGGTCACCTGCCCTCGGCCGCCGCGCGCGTGACCGTCCTTCCGGACCGTGATTCGCTCTTCACCCTGAGCCTCACGCCGGTCGGCGAGGCGGCCGCGAAGACGCCGGACACGGAAGAAGACGACGAGACGGGCGAAGTCGACCTCAGCGAGTGGCACTGGCTGATGCGCCACAAGCGGCGCTCGGTGCTGGAGACGGCCGAGCACGACGTGGCCCTGCCCGAGGATACCGAAATGCGCCGGCTGGCCGCCTCGAGCCAGCCGCAGTTCCGGTCAGTCGGTCCGCTCGAGGGACGTGTGGAGCTCATGGCGCTGTCGAACCGCGCGGATGCGCCGGACTACGAGCCGGGCCAGCTGCCGACCGGCATGGGCACTCTCCAGCTGCAGGGCCGGCTGGCGGACGGGGTCCGTTGGAGCGTGGGCGGGCTCCTCGCCGAGAGCGGGGGCCGGACATGGCGCACCGCGGCGGAGTTCGTCCTGGAGCCCGGCGGAGGCCACGAGATCCAGACGGGCGCGGGCTATGGCGCGGGGTACCTCCGTGCCCTCCTTCCCGCGTCCAGTCCCGAGGGCGATCGCCCGGTGGGAGCGTTCTTCATCAAGGATCGATGGCGGGTCGGAGAGAGGTTCACGACCACGTTGGGGACGCGGTACACGTATATCGGGTTCTTGTCGGACGCGCACCACGCGGACGCCATCGTGGAGGTGGAGCTGCGGGGCGACGCGGCAACGCTGGTTCGGGGCTCGATGGCGACACGAACCCTGGCCCCAGGCGGCGATCTGCTGACCCTTTCGTCGGTCTCTGCATCGCCTGCCATCACCTGGGCCCGCCTCAGCGAGGGGCTCCGCCCGTCGCGTTCGCTGCGTTTCGAGGTCGGTGTGGATCACTCCTTCCGGTCCGGGGGGCATGTGGGCGCCTTTGCGTTCCGCGAGCAGACACGCGACCAGCTGTGGACGACCTTCGAGAACGGGAGTGCCTTGCGGGTTCGCAACGCGGGGACGGTCGGCGTCCAGGGGCTCGGGTTCACGGTTCGGCGGGGTTTTGGATCCGCGTTCACCGGGTCGGTGACCTACTCGTTCGGACGCGGCTCGAGGCCGGGCGGCCCCGCGTTCGGGACGCGGGTGGCCGCGCTCACGTTCACAGAGGCCGACTTCCACGACCTGGTGGCCCGGCTCGAGACGTTCATCGGCTGGACCGACACCCGGGTGGCGGCGCTCTACCGCGTGAATGCCCTCTCCGAAGAGACGGAGGGGGCCAGCCGTCCGTTCGAGGGATCGGCCACCACGACGCGCTTCGACCTGCAGGTCACCCAGGGGCTGCCGTTCCTCCAGCCGCTCACCCGGGCCGACTGGAACTTGCTGGTGGCCGTCAGCAACCTCTTCTACGAGGCATCCGAGGGAGGCTTGCTCGACGAGCTGGCGGTCGAAGAGCCGCCGACGCGGGTGGTGGGGGGAATCTCCGTCCGGTTCTGAGGATCGGGTCGGGAGCCAGGACGTTGAGCGGACGGCTTGAGGCTCGAATCGAGCCTCATTTTTTGGCCGCGCCGGTCGATCCAAACGCTTGGTTCTGACTCCGAGCAGCTGGATTCAACGAAGGTGGGGTCGGGCAAAACGACTGTAGAGAAGGGGTTTCCGGCAAGGGCGGGTGGACCCTTTCCGGCACGTCGCTTGCTTCCCAGTTTTTGCGGGTCGGAACGCGTGTCCGCGCCCAGGGCCAGGCCATGATCCAGCGGCGTTTCAAAAACGCTCTCGTTGTCGGTCTGGGGCTCGCCCTGGCCTCCCTCGGCGTCTACAACATCGTCCTCAAGGCGACCTGGAGCCTGATGGACGATGGCGTCTTCTGGGAAGCGGCGCCGCAGGGGCTCGTGGCGAGCCGGATCGATCCCGGGGGACCCGGCTCCGAGGCCGGTGTGCGAGCGGGGGACATCCTGCTCGCCGTGGACGGCCAGGAGGCGCTCAGCCGCTCGGATCTCGAGGCCACGCTGGCCACCCGTCGGTCCGGGGAGCAGATCACCTACTCGCTCCTGCGGGCTGACGAGAGACGGACGCTCGACGTCACGGTCAGGCCCCTCCCCCCCGGGAATGTGGCCGCTTTCTACTACCTGTCCCTCGTCGGGTTCTTCAGCCTGATCGTCGGCACGGTGGTGATGCTCCGTCGGCCCGCAGACCGCGTGTCGCTGCATTTCTACTCCGTCTGCGTGCTGTTCTTCCTCGCGTACTCGATCTCCTACAGCGGGAAGCTCACGTTGCCCGACTGGACGCTGTTCTGGGCCGACTTCCTGGCGCGGCTCTTCCTGCCGGTGGTCTTCCTTCACTTCTGCCTGATCTTCCCGGAGCGCCGTCTCCGCGCCCAGCGCCTGTGGCTGGTGCCGGCGATCTACATGCCGGCCCTGGTGCTCGCCGGGGCGGCGGCGATGAGTCACGCGCTGGGCATGAGCGGGGAGGAGACGGGCGCGCTCTGGAGCATCGTCGGGGCCATCGACCGCATCCAGCCCCTCTACTTTGCCGCCTTCTTCGCCATGGCCTTCGCAGTGCTGGTCGACGCCTACCGCCGCACACGAAGCTTGACCGCACGCCGGCAGATCAAGTGGCTGGTCTGGGGCACCGGGGGGGGCGCGGTCCCCTTTCTCGCCTTCTACGCCCTGCCCTTTGCGCTGGGCCGCGACCCGGGGATGGCCATGGAGCTCGCCGGCTATGTGCCCCTCGCGCTCATCCCGCTCTCGCTCGCCTACGCGGTGGTCAAGCACCGGCTGATGGATGTGGAGCTGATCGTCCGGCGGGCGCTCGGCTTCGTCATCGCGGTGGCCATCCTCGTGGGAGGAGCGCTGCTGACCGTCGAGCTCTCCAACGTGCTCTGGGAGGAGCCGCACAACGCCGTCATCGCGTTGCTCAGCGCCCTGGTCGCGGTGCTGCTGTTCACGCCGGTCAAGAGCCGCCTCCAGGAAGCCCTCGAGCGTCTCTTCTACCGGGAGCGCTACAGCTCGCGCAAGGCCCTGGTGCGGCTCTCCGAGGACCTGAACGCGGACCTCGACCTCGAGCGGACCAGCGACCGGCTGCTCCAGGGTGTGGCCGCCGCCCTCGGCCTGCGGGAGATGGCACTCTTCCTCCCCGCACCTGACGGCGGCTTTGTGCCCTTCCGTGCCCGCGGCGTCCCCCGCACCGCCGAGGCCCGTCTGGCCGACCAGGGCCTGATCTCGAGGCTGCAGGCCGGCGAAGCTGTGGATGTCGAGTCGAGACCGGACGACCACCCCACGCTGGCGCGGCTGGGCCTGGGGTGGCTGTTCCCCTGCCGCGTCAAGGGCGACGTGATCGGCGTGCTGGGGGTGGGTCGCAAGGACGGGCTGGACCCGCTCAACAGCGAAGAGGTGGATACGCTGAAGACCGTGGCCGCCCATGCGGCCACCGCCATCATGAACGGCCGTCTGTACCGAAGCCTCCGCTCGAAGGCCGAGGAGCTGCGCGAGCTCAAGGATTACAGCGAGAACATCCTCGAGAGCCTCGATTCGGGAATCGTGGTTCTTGGCCTCGACGGCGAGATCAAGAGCTGGAACCGGGCGATGGAATCGCTGTACGGGCGCAAGCGCGAGGAAGTGCTGGGCCGGCCGCTCGGCGAGGTTCTTCCCGACACGTTCATGAAGGCGCTGCAGGGAACGCTGGGTCTGGGCGACCAGGGCGAGATCGGCCACATCTACAAGCTGCATCTTCAGGCCACGGACGGCCGAAGCCTGATGGTCAACATCTCGATCGCGCCTTTCCAGGAGGGACCGGCCGAGCGCTGCGGCACGATCCTCATCCTCGACGACGTCACCGCTCGGGCCCGCCTCGAGGAGCAGCTCCAGCACACCGAGAAGATGGCCTCGGTAGGCCTCCTCGCGGCCGGGGTCGCCCACGAGGTGAATACGCCCCTGGCCGGGATCTCGTCCTACACCCAGCTTCTGCGGGGACAGATGAACGAGCCGGAGGCCCGGGGCCAGCTGCTGGACAAGATCGAGAAGCAGAGTTTCCGCGCCGCCAAGATCATCAACAGCCTGCTGAACTTCTCCCGATCCAGCGGAACCGGGCCGGAGCAGGTGGACGTCAACAAGGCCCTCGTCGACGTCCTCTCGCTCGTCGAGCATCAGCTGTCCGGGTCACGCATCCGCGTGCGCCGCGAGCTCGCGAGCGACCTCCCTCCAGTCCGAGGGAACGAGAACCGCATTCAGCAGGTGTTCTTCAACCTGATCCTGAACGCCCGCGACGCCATGCCTCGCGGAGGATGGCTGACGCTGGTCACCTACGCCGACACCGACACCGTCGTAGTCGAGGTGAAGGACACCGGGCACGGGATCCGTCGCGAGCACGTCCGCCGCATCTACGATCCCTTCTTCACGACCAAGGGGATCGGCCGGGGCACCGGGCTCGGGCTCAGCGTCTCCTACGGCATCGTCCAGGAGATCGGGGGTGCCATCTTCGTGGAGAGCACCCCGGGCCAGGGCACACAGTTCCAGGTCGCACTGCCTGCTCTCGTCGTGTCCGAGGCTGCGCAACAGGGTTGAGATGAAGAAGGAGTCGGTCCTCGTCGTCGACGACGAGGAGGTGATGCGCGACGTGCTCGGGAGCCTGCTCACACAGGCCGGATACGAGGCGTCTCTCGCCCCGAACGGCCACGAGGGCCTTGAGCTTGCCCGCAAGGGCTCCTACTCCGCCGCCCTCGTCGACATGATGCTGCCCGAGATGGACGGGATGACCGTCCTCGAAGAGCTGAAGAAGATCGACCCAGAGCTCGTGGTGTTGATGATCACCGCCTTCGCCTCGGTGGAGACGGCGATCGCCGCCATGCGGAGGGGCGCCTACGACTACGTCGCCAAGCCCTTCAAGCACGAGGAGCTGCTCCACGCGCTGGCCAACGCCCTCAACCACCGGCGCCTGGAGGACGAGAACCGGCAGCTTCGCTCCGCGCTCCGGGATCAGGGGCGGTTCATGGAGATCGTGGGCAAGAGTCCGCGCATGCTCCAGGTCTTCCAGCTCATCGCGCAGGCCGCACCCTCGCGTTCCACCATCCTCGTCGTCGGGGAGAGCGGCACCGGCAAGGAGCTCGCGGCCAAGGCAATCCACGCGAACTCCCCCCGCAAGGACAAGCCGTTCGTCGTGGTGAACTCGGGAAGCCTTCCTCACGACCTCCTCGAGTCCAACCTGTTCGGGCACGTCAAGGGTGCCTTCACCGGTGCGGTCTACGCGAAGAAGGGCCTCTTCGAGCTCGCGGACAAAGGCACACTCTTCTTCGACGAGATCGGGAACGTCCCCCTCGAGACCCAGTCCAAGCTGCTGCGTGTCATGCAGGAGCGGGAGTTCATGCGGCTGGGTGGCGTCGAGACGATCAAGGTCGACGTCCGGGTCGTGGCCGCGACGAACGTGGACCTCCGCCGGGCCGTCGACGAGGGACGGTTCCGGGAGGATCTGTACTACCGGTTGAACGTGATCGCCGTCCCTCTCCCTCCCCTGCGGCAACGCAAAGAGGACATCCCCGCGCTCGTGCAGCACTTCACGGACAAGTACGCCCAAGAGAACGAAAAGCAGGTCGAGGGCGTCGCCCCGGAGGTGCTGCAGACCCTGCTTGACTATGACTGGCCGGGAAACGTCCGCGAGCTCGAGAACGTGATCGAGCGTGGAGTCGTCCTGACCACCGGGCCCTTGATCGGCAAGGAGCTGGTGCCCGAGCATGTGCGCAGCAGCCCCAGCTTTCATATCCCCCAGGTGGCGGTTCCCCCCGAGGGCATCAACCTGCGGGAGGTGATCGCCCACTTCGAGCGGCGGCTCATCGAGTCCACCCTCGAGACCACCGGCGGAGTGCAGAAGGACGCGGCGCGGCTCCTGGGCCTCAAGCCCACGACGCTCAACGAGATGATCAAGCGACACAGTATCCTGCTGCCTCGCGACCGGGAGCGCCGCAACGGGGCCCGCGAGGAGGCCAGCGCAGCCAAGACGTCGCCCGCCTGAAGGCCCGCGGCTTGACAACCCAGACCGTGGCTGCTAGCCTCGAATCTCCTAATTGGCGGTAGACAAGGCACTTAGCGGCTAAGGCCACCCCTTCGACCCATGGCCTTCCAGGGCTCTCTCGCCGAGCTTCACCTCCCCGACATCATCCAGCTCGTCAGCGTGAGCGGGAAGAGCGGGGTCTTCCACCTGACCAACGGCGACTTCGAGGGGCGGATCTTCCTCAAGGACGGAAAGATCGTTCACGCGGAGCTGGGCGAGCTCTCGGGCGAGGAGGCGGTCTACGAGCTCGCAATCTGGAAACAGGGCGAGTTCCGATTCGACGCGGGGGCCGAGCACCCTCGCCCGACGATCCAGAAGAGCAACACGAGCCTCCTCATGGAGGCGGCCCGTCGGCTCGACGAGTGGAGGGTGCTCAACAAGAGGATCCCCTCCCCGGACCACGTCCCCGAGTTCGTGATTCTCGACAACCGTGAGAGGCAGATCAACCTGAACACCATGGAGTGGCTGCTGCTGTCCAAGATCGACGGCCAGCGTAGCCTTCGGGCCGTCGCCTCCGCGAACAAGCTCGAGGTCTTCGAGGCGGCCAAGCTGCTCTACGGTCTGGTTGCCACCGGCCTCATACGGATGAGGGATCCGGCGGCCGGGGCCTCGGCACCGGAGACCGCACCCTCCTCGGCGCACGTGGCCCGTCCCTCCGCGGGGGGGGAAGCCCCGCCGCTGCTCACCCAGCTCAGTCGGGTGCGGGACGAGTGCGTGGCCCTACTCGGGCCAGCGGGGGAGAGCGTCGTCCAGCGTCATTTCCAGCACGCTCGCACCGAGATCGAGCAAGGGGCGGGAACGGAGGCGGTGGAGGCCGCGGTGCAGCAGATCGCGCGAGCCGCCGGTGTCCTGAAGGGAAACGCGGTGGCCGAGGCCGTGCTTCAGCTGGGCCGCAAGCCGCGCTGATCGGGGCTGGCCGTGATCGAGGCCAGGACCGTCCGCCAGCGCTCGAGGACGACCTCCCAGCGGTAGCTGTCGCGCACGTAGAGACGTCCGTTGGCCCCGAGGGCCTCACGCAAGACCGGCCGGCCGACCAGCAGGGCCAGGGCCTCTGCGAACTCGTCCGCGTCGTCGTAGAAGAGGCCGGCGTTCGAGAGGAGGCAATGATCCTTGAGCACCTCGGAGCGCGCGTTCACCAGGCCGGGGACTCCCAGTGCCATCGCCTCGAGGAGGACGATGGAGAGGCTCTCGTAGGGGCTGGGGCAGACGACCGCCTCGGCACCGGCGATGGCCGCCGCCTTTTCCTCCTCTGAGAGATAGCCCAGGTAGCGGACGCCGGCCTGCCCGAGCTCGGGCAGTGCCATCCGGCCGATCAGGACGAGACTCACGGGGGCATCGGCGGCGTGGACCTGCCGATAGCGCTCGAAGTAGGCCAGCATCTCCGCGCAGCCCTTGCCCGCATCGATGCGCCCCGCGTAGAGGACGTAGGGGTCGGTGAGCCCGTGACGGCCGCGAAAGCCTCCGACGTCGGGGCTCGTGGGCACGTCCACACCCATGCCCGCGACCAGCGCCGGCCTCGTCCCGAGGTCGAAGCGCCCGCGCACCAGCCGCTCTTCGGCCGGGGTCAGGAAGACGAATGCTCGCGGGCGTGCAAAGACTTCGCGATAGAGCCTGAGGCGCAGCGGGGGTTCATCGTGGGCGGTGGGGACGAGGACCGCTCGATCCGACGCCACCTCGAGGCCCCGGCAGGTCGGATAGTAGAGATACGTGAAGAACACCACCGCCGCGAAGCGGGAGGCCTCCTTCCCCAGTGCGTCGACCAGGCGGGGCACGAACGGCCCCTGGCGGCGCAGCCACTCGGCCTCGTCCTCGTCGGTGTGGGGTCGGTCGTGGAGCGTGTCCGAGAAGGCGTTGAAGGCCTCGAGGTCCCGCTCTTCCTCGACCGGGAAGCGCCGGATCGTGACTCCCTCCCGCACCTCCTGCCCCTCCGGAAGCTCGTTGCGCCAGGTCACGTAGTCGCGCGCGCAGGTCGTGAAGACGGTGACCCGGTGCGTGTCGGTGAGGTGCTCCGCCACCGCCCGGGCCAGGGCCTCCGAGCCACCGGTGACGTCAGGACCGTAGCGCTGCACGACGAAGGCGACGTCGGGTCGGGTGTCGCTCACAGCGAATCCACGTAGGAGCGCAGCGTCCTCTCGACGGCGTCGGGGGTGAACGCGTCGAGCCGGCGGTCCTGGCCGGCAAGCACCGTTGCTCTCAGGGAGTCGTCGCGGACCAGGGAGTGGCCGACCTCGGCCACCTCGGGCAGGGACTTCTCCGTGAACTGGACCCCCGCACCCCCGAGGGTATGGGGGACCGCAGTCGCCGAGTAGGCGAGCACGGGGACCCGCATCAGCATGGACTCGACCAGGGGTACTCCGAACCCCTCGTGCTCGCTCATCGAGACGAAGACCCCGGCCGCGGCGTAGCAGGCGAGCAGGTCATCGTGGGACACGTGGCCGAGGAAGACCACCTCCCACGGGGTGAAACCCTCCTCGTAGGCGAGGGCCTGCAGCGCATCGAAGTAGGCCCGGCGACGCGGACTCTTGCCCACGAGGACGAGCCGCACGTCGGGCGAAATGAAGTGCTTCCAGTAGCTGGCGAGGCGGATGAGATCCTCCGGCCGCTTGTTCGGGGCGAGTCGTCCCACGAAGAGCAGGTTGGTGAGGCCGTCCTCGAGCATCCGCCGCAGCACGGGAGCAGGCCTCTCCCGATACCGGCGGAAGTCCAGGTAGATGGGCAGGACTCCGGTGCGACGGAAGCCGAGGGCCTCGAGCTCGAGCCGGTTGAACTCGCTGTCCGCGAGGCCCAGATCCACGTGGAGAGCCAGGGTGCCGAGCTCCTCGCGCCCGAGGGTGCAGATGCGCACCATCTCGGGGTCCCAGCCCACGAAGTACTCCGGAGGCGTGATGTTGTGGTGCAGGAGGACGCGGCGGCCCCGGTGCTCGCGGAGGGCGGCGGTGAGGGGCGAGGGCAGCGCGTAGTGGAGGATCACCACGTCAGCCGCCGAGCCCGCGGTCCACTCCGTGAAGCGACGGCCGTCACCTTCGAGATCGGGGTCCAGCTCGAGCGCGTACACGTCGGCGGTGTACCCCCAGGCCCGGAAGGCGTCTCTCATGAGCCGGGCCGAGTCCCCGATCGCGTCTCCCCGGTGAAGGGTCGGGACCCACTGGTCGATCCTCATGACCCGTCTACGCCTCCCCCGGCTCTCCTTCGAGCACGGGCCGCAGACGGTCGAGGAGAAGGGAACCGAAGTCGGTGGCCCGCACCTCGCTCATCGCCCGCTCCTGGGTGGCAAGCACCTCGCGGCGCAGCCCCTCGTCCCGGCGGAGCCGGCCCAGGAGCTCGGCGACCTCCGCCGGCCGCTTGTCGCTCAGCAGAACCCCGCCCCCATGGAGCGTCTCCCGGACCGCGCCCGCATCGAACGCGACCACCGGCACGCCGAAGTGCATGGCCTCCTGCAGGGGAACGCAGAAGCCCTCGTGCTCGGAGAGGCAGAGGAACAGATCGGCCACGCGGTAGTAGGCGTACAGCTCGTCGTCGTCCACCTGGCCGGTGAAGACGACCTCGTCGAGACGCAGCTCGCTCACCAGCTCTCGCAGCCGGTCGAAGTACCGCTCGAAGCCCCGGTGGTCCCCGACCAGGAGAAGGCGGCTGCGGGGCTCCACCCAGCGCTGATAAGCGGCGAAGACCCGCACGAGGTCCTCGATCCTCTTGTTGGGGATGATGCGCCCGACGAAGAGGATGTTCGTGCGGTCGTCCTCGTAGAGCCGACGCACGACCGGCGAGGGCGGCCGGTCGTAGAGCGAGAGATCGAGGACGATGGGCAGAACCGCGGTCCGTCGGAACCCGGCCGTCTCCAGCTCACGACGGTTGTACTCGCTGTCGCCGAGGCCGAGCTCGGCCCGGGACGCGAATGCAGCCACCTCGCGACGGCCGTGGTGGCACAACCCGGCGAGGTGCGGGTGGAAGCCGAGAAAGAACGAGGCCGGGGTGATGTTGTGATAGATGGCCACTAGCGGGTCCGACGAGTGGAAGGCGAGCCGACCGGCGGCGGACCCGATCGAGAGATGAAGGAGGCAGATGGTCTGCGGGGAGGACGCGTCCCGGTACTCCCAGAGCGGCCGTGCGAGGTGCGCCATCCGAGGGTGGACCTTCTCCGCAAAGATGTCGGAGTCGAAGCCGGCCGCGCTCAGGTGGCCCTGGATGGCGAGGGCTTCGTTGCTGATGGCGTCGCCGTAGGAGAGGGCGGCGAGCAGTTGATGCACCCGCCGGGGGCGTGGGGATCGGGTCATCCCCGTCTCCGGTCGGATTCCGCCTCCGCTCCGCTCCGCAGCCGATCCGTGCCCACCATCTCTTCGAGGGTCTTCTCTCTCCGTGTCAGCAACTCGACTCGCCCGGCCAGCTGGAGATTGCGGTTGCGGATCTCCTGCAGCTCGAGGTTGAGCCGCGAAAGCTCCAAGACGAGATTGTGGAGGAGGTGGACGTAGTAGCGGTTCAGGTCGGACTGCCTCGAAAGGGCGGAGATCATCGGGTTGGGGTTCCAGAAGAGCTTCTGGACCGGGTGGAGCACACGCCGGATCGCCTCCAGGGCCTGCCCCACGACGCCCCGGCTGGAGCGGTAGACGGTCTCGGTGTCGAACGAGTAGTTCCACTGACCGTCTCGCGCCTGGAACTCCCCCAGGAGCTCTCCCCGGAGCTCCCCCGCCCGCAGGACGGCCTCGAGACCTCGCTCCGCGAGGGCCTGGAGCTCTTCCTCACTGTAGAGGTCGCCCTTCTTCGCCTCGATCTGCTCGAGGATCGCGCGGTGGATCCGCTCGACGTCGACCCCGTCCGCCTTGATCTCGAAGCTCATGAACCTCTCTACTGTCCCCGGGGCACCGGGAGCCCGGGGGCACTGTAGATGATGGCGACGATCACCACCGCCCAGAGCGCCACCGCTGCCGCCAGGGGGCGATCGGTGAGCAGGACGTCGCTGGGGCTGCCTCCTTCCTCGCGACGGTGAACGAGATAAAGATAGCGGAAGATGCCGTAGATCACGAAGGGGATGGTGAGGGCCAGCCGCTCCGTCTGGTACTTCTCCACCGTCTCCGGTGCCAGCGTGTAGAACACGTAGGCGGTGAGACAGGAGGCGGTGACCACCGCGATCATCTGGTCGAGGAGATAGGGGCTGTACTCGGCGAGGATACGGCGGTGGTCGCCGGCCGAGGCGTCGAGCAGGACCAGCTCGTGCCGGCGCTTGGCCAGCGAGAGGAAGAGCGCGAGCAGGATCGTGCACACCAGGAGCCAGCTGCTGAAGTGCACGTCGATGGCGAGGGCCCCGGCGACCGCGCGGAGGACGAATCCCAGGGAGACGGCGAGCACGTCGAGGATGACGACGTTCTTGAGACCGAACGAGTACGCGAGGTTCAGGACGACGTAGGCGAGCGTGGCGGCGGTGAAGAAGGGACCGAGCGCCAGCGACCCCGCGAGGCCGCCGACGAAGAGCAGGGTCGCGGCCACGCGCGCCACCGGCACCGGCAGCTCGCCGCTGGCCAGCGGACGGAGGCGCTTGCGCGGGTGCAGGCGGTCCCGCTCGAGGTCGGTCAGGTCATTGACCAGGTAGACGGCCCCGGAGAGCGCACAGAACACGACCAGGGCCAGACCCACCCGGAGCACGGCATCCACCTCGAAGAGGTGCTTGGAGAAGGCCAGCGCGGCCGGAACCACCAGAAGGTTCTTGGTCCACTGGTGGGGCCGGAGCGAGACGAGGAGCGCTCGGGGCAGGGTCATCGGCCCCCGTTCCGGGGCGCGCCGACGGCGCGGGCGGACCTCAGGCGGTCCGCCCGTCCCCGGGTGGTCGCGGTCAGGATTTGTAGCTGTTGATGGCCTCGGCTTCCGACTCGTACGTCTCGAACACGGTCAGGAGCTTGGTGATCGAGAGGAGGTCCTCGATCTTCTTGGTGAGGTTCAGCAGCTTCAGCTTGCCGCCCTTGCGGCTCACCGTTGTATATGTGCGGACGATCTCGCCGAGCCCGGCGGAGTCCACGTACGGCACCTCTGCCAGGTTCAGGAGGATCTTCGTCTTTCCGGAATCGGCCAGCTTCGTCACGGCCTCCCGGAGCGCGTCGTCCCCCTCACCGATCAGGATCTTCCCGTGAAGATCCAGGATCACCACATCATCTACCTGGCGCTCGACGATCTTCATGGCGGCTTTCTCCGTGTAGGTAAGTCAGTTGCGAAAAAGTGAACGCTACGCTACCACGCACGCTCCGGGCAAGTCAACGCAGGCTCGGGCGCCTCCGGAGGCCGTGAACGAACCGGCCGCTTGCCCCCGGAGGCGCGAGCCACCGCTCGCTTCGCCTTGCTCTCCTTGGACCGCTTCAGCGCGTTCTTGAAGTGTTCTGTCACCATAGAAGAGCTGCTCCTCGGCGGGACCGTCTGCTCTGGCCAGGGGACCCCTAGTCGCTCTCGCGACGAAGCTTCTTGCGATTCCGCTTCCGCGCCAGGGCCTGCTTGGCCCGACGGCGATCACCGGGCTTCAGGTAGAAGCTGTGCTTCTTGATGTCCTTGATGATGTCTTCCTGCTGAACCTTGCGCTTGAAGCGGCGGAGGGCGTTCTCGATGGACTCACCCTCCTGGACCTTGATTTCGGCCAAACTGTCTACACCCCCTGACTGCCGCGGATTTCCCTGCTATGAGGAACGGGCTTGCTCGTACGGATGCGCAAGGGCGACACTCCACCCTTGACTCCGACCCATGATGCTAGCCAGCCGCAGCGGAGGTGTCAAGCAATGTCCAGATACTCAAGGAGTTAAAGGAACACTCGGGCGGAGCTGGGCCTGATGGCCAGTCGCACCGGAACCACCCTCCCCAACGCTCCCCACGTAGGGGGCTCGGGGGACGCGAAGGCCTCCCTACGCAGGGGTCCCCCTCCTTTCAGGGCGGGCGCAATACCCTGATAATCAGCGCACTATGCCGCTGAGCATCGCAATGCGGTGGTTCGTCTGGGATCGGGGCGGCCTTGGCCGGTGACCCCACGGGACCCGGCACCCTGCACGTGGTGGCGACCCCCATCGGCAACCTCGAGGACCTGACCCTGCGGGCGATCCGCGTCCTCAGCGAGGTCGACCTCGTCGCCTGTGAGGACACGCGCCGTACCGGAGCCCTGCTCCGCGCCCACGGGATCTCGACCCCCATGACGTCCTACTTCGAGCACAACGAGCGGTGGAAGGGGGGCCGGATCCTGGCCGCTCTGCGCGGGGGACGCCGTGTGGCCCTCGTGTCGGACGCCGGCACACCCGGGATCTCGGATCCCGGCTACCGGCT
>Ga0316577_10000010_pt1 | contig 39943 bp, 32 predicted proteins | sample S5NA_FD_203073 | JGI IMG/M metagenome (GOLD analysis project Ga0316577, IMG submission 203073) | Rhizosphere microbial communities from salt marsh grasses in Alabama, United States - S5-7_050615r2r1 | ecosystem: Host-associated > Plants > Roots > Rhizosphere | place: USA: Alabama | collected... | reverse complement strand
AGTGCCTGGTGATGGCCGATGGCCTCCCGGTGAAGGCGTGTATGACGCGCGTAGCTCCTGGGATGCGCGTCGAGCCGCTGGACGGTAAACCGGTGTTGCCCGATGCCCACGCTGTGCCCGAGATGCACCCCATCTCGACTTTCGAGGTAGAGTGCCTCGTTATCGGCGGTGGGCCGGCGGGACTCTCGGCGGCGATCGAGCTGGGCAAGGCCGGCGTGCGCACGCTGCTGGTGGACGACAAGCATCGCCTGGGTGGCAAGCTGATCCTCCAGACCCACAAATTCTTTGGTTCCGCCGAGGCCTGCTACGCTGGGACGCGTGGCATCGACATCGCCACAAAGCTGGAGGAGCAACTGCACCAGTTCGAGAACGTGCGGGTCTGGCTCAACACCACCGCCCTGGCCGTCTTTTCCGACCGCCAGGTCGGCGTGCTGCGCGAGGGACACTACGTGCTCGTTCATCCACACGTGCTTCTGGTGGCGACAGGCGCGCGGGAGAAATCGTTGACCTTTCAGGGAAACACGCTGCCGGGGGTCTATGGTGCGGGCGCTTTCCAGACCTTGCTCAACCGCGACCTGGTGCGGCCTGCCGAGCGGCTGTTCATCGTCGGCGGGGGCAACGTCGGCCTGATCGCGGGCTATCACGCGCTCCAGGCCGGTATTCAGGTCGTCGGCCTGTGCGAGGCCGCGCCCGATTGCACCGGCTACAAGGTGCACAGGGATAAGCTGGCGCGCCTGGGCGTTCCCATCTACGTCTCTCACACGGTTCTCAGCGCTAACGGTGCCCAGGAGGTCGAGTCGGTCACCATTGCGGGGGTTGACCACAGGTGGCATCCCATCCCCGGCACCGAAAAGACGTTCGCCTGCGACACGGTTCTGGTCGCGGTGGGCTTGGACCCGGTGGACGAGTTTGTGCGCCAGGCGCGTGCGTTCGGACTGCCGGTGTTTGCGGCGGGGGATGCGGAAGAGATCGCCGAGGCGTCGGCGGCGATGTTCACCGGTCGCATTCGCGGGCTGGAGGTTGCCAGGGCGCTGGGGCGCGATGTTGGCGAGGTGCCGCCAGAGTGGCATCGCACTGCCGAATTGCTCAAGTCACGGCCCGGCGCGGTCGTCACCGAGGATATCCCCAAGGCCGAGACGGGCGTCTTTCCGGTGTTTCATTGTGCGCAAGAGATCCCGTGCAATCCCTGCGAGTCGATCTGCCCCTTGGGCAGCATCGTTACTGAGGGGGATGATATCCTGGGACTGCCGGAGCACGTAGGTGAGGATTGCTCAGGCTGCGCGCAGTGCGTCGCCGTGTGTCCGGGGCTGGCGGTCACGCTGGTGGATTATCGCCAGGACGCAGAGCATCCTTTGGTGACGGTGCCTTACGAGTTCTCCGCCGAGGCCGTTCAGGAAGGCGGCGTTGTGACGGCGGTGGACACCGAAGGGGCGGTTCTGGGCAACGTGGAGGTGGTCAAGGTGCGCGCGCCCAAGTTCGCCGATCGGGCGCTACTGGTGCAGGTGCGTGCCCCGCGCGATGTCGCCAAGCGGATCGCGGGTATTCTCAGCCAGCGTCTGTGGCAGGCCGAGTCGCAGGCCGAGGCCGTCGAGCGGACTATGGATGATGTGATGGTCTGTCGCTGCGAGCGGGTGAGGGTGGGGGAGATTCGCGCATTGATCCGCTCTGGCGTGCGGGACATGAATGCGATCAAGGCAGTGACGCGTGCCGGGATGGGGGCCTGCGGCGGCAAGGCATGCACCAATCTGATCAAGCAGCTGTTTAGGGAAGAGGGAGTGGCGTTGGAAGAGATAATGGATAACACGCAGCGGCCGCTGTTCGTCGAGGTGGAGCTGGGTGCCTTTGCCGGCATCGTCACGGGCGAGCGTCCGGCGGATGAACCTCCGGCGGCGCGCGCGGCGGACGTACACGAGTGGGGCATATGATGACTACAAAGGTCTATGACGCCATCGTCGTGGGCGCGGGGAGTGTGGGACTGCCGGCGGCCCTTTTCCTGGCGCAGGCTGGGCTCAAGCCTTTGGTGATCGATCAATTTGCCAGCCCGGGCCAGGGTTCCAACAAGGCCGCCATCGGCGGTATCCGCGCGACCCATTCCGCCCCTTCCAAGATCCGCCTTTGCCTCGAGTCCATCGAGACCTTTTCCTCCTGGCAGGAGACGTACGGCGACGATATCCACTGGTATCAGGGTGGCTACACCTTCGTCGCCTATCGGGAGCGGGAGGAGCGTGTTCTGAAGGACTTGCTTGCCGTGCAGCGGGCGCACGGGCTAGATATCGACTGGCTGGACCGGGATGACTTTCTGGAAGTGATCCCGGGCCTGAACCCCGAGGGGTTGATAGGCGGGACCTATTCGCCGGGGGACGGGTCCGCCTCGCCGCTATTGACGGCCCACGCCTTTTATGCGCGAGCGAGAGAGCGCGGGGCAGAGTTCCGCTTCCGCGAGCGGGTTACCGGCATCATCCGCCGTCACGGGCGGGTAGTGGGTGTGCGTACCGATAAAGGAGGGTATGCCACAAAGTTGGTGATCAATGCTGCCGGCCCTTGGGCGCGGGCTGTGACCCAGATGTGCGGTCTGGATGTGTCCGTGATGCCCGATAGCCACGAGGCGGGCATCACCGAGCCGGTGGAGCGCTTCCTCGAGCCTATGGTGGTCGATATCCGCCCCGCTGCCGCATCGAAGAACTATTACTTTTATCAGCACCGGCCTGGCCCTGTTCTCTTTTGCATCACGCCAGAGCCGCCCATCGCCGGCACCGACCGGCGGGAGACATCGGCTTTTTTGCCCATGGTCGCCCGGCGCATGGTTGACCTGATGCCCAAGCTGGCACACGTCCGCGTGCGCCGCACGTGGCGTGGTCTTTACCCGATGACGCCCGATGGTTTTCCTGTCGTGGGGTGGGCACGCGAGCTGGAGGGATACATCCACGCCGTGGGGATGTGCGGGCAGGGGTATATGCTGGGTCCGGGTGTAGGGGCGCTGTTGGCCCGCATGGCGGCGGGAGCGCTTGTGGTGGAGGACAAAGAGACCCTGGAGGAGTTGAGCCCCTACCGCGCGTTGGTCGGGGGAGAACGGCTGGGCTGAAATTGGATTCAGCCGGAAAGGCTGTGGTTCTGCATCACCAAATCCGGGACCTGTCCAGGGTACTCGGCCACGTGCACCCCTATGGCCTCAAAAGCGGCGATTTTCTCGGACGCCGTGCCGCCGCCTCCCTCGATAATGGCCCCCGCATGCCCCATACGCTTGCCCGGTGGGGCAGTTCTTCCTGCCACAAACGCAACCGCCGGTTTGGTCATGCGCTCAGCGATGAACTGTGCGGCCTGTTCCTCAGCGCTGCCGCCGATCTCGCCGATGAGGACTACCTGCTCGGTCGAGGGGTCCTCGTCGAACATCTCCAGCACCTCGACAAAGGGCGTGCCGACGACCGGATCGCCGCCGATGCCGACGCACGTGCTCTGACCGATGCCACGAGAGGTGAGCGCGTGTATGATCGTGTACGTCAGCGTGCCGGAGCGAGAGACGATGCCCACGGGGCCGGGCGTTGCGATATGGCCGGGTATGATGCCCACATTGGCCTTGCCGGGAGAGAGAACGCCCGGGCAGTTGGGGCCGATCAGCTTGACTTGCTTTTGGACGAGGTGGGCGCTTATCTGGATCATGTCGTGAACGGGGATGCCCTCGGTGATGCAGACGATCAAGGGGATTCCGGCATCAGCGGCTTCCAGAATCGCGTTAGGAGCCGATTGAGCCGGCACGTAGACGATGGATGCATTCGCGTTGGTTGCGGCCCTGGCTTCTTTTACAGTATCAAAGACGGGCACGCGGCCATCGCAGGCACGCTGGCCTCCCTTGCCGGGGACGACGCCTGCGACGACTTGCGTGCCATAGGCGAGCATCTGGCGGGAATGAAACTCCCCCTCGTGTCCGGTGATACCCTGCACGAGCAAGCGAGTGTCCTGGTCGATCAGAATCGCCATGTTGCTCCCTACGCCTCCAGCCTGCCACCGGCCAGGGCGACCGCTTTTTGAGCCGCCTCGGTTAGCGTGCCGGCGACGGTCAATCGATATGTGGAAGCGTTCAGTATTGCACGTCCTTGCCCCTCGTTCGTCCCCGACAATTGCACGACCAGGGGCACGCGCGATTCGATCCCCTCAAGAGCCGCGACGATGCCGCGCGCGACCTCGTCGCAGCGCGTAATGCCGCCAAAGATATTGATCAGCACCACCTTGATCTTGGGCGCGCTCATCACGAGGCGTAACGCCGCAGCTACCCGCTCGGCCCTGGCACCTCCGCCCACGTCGAGGAAATTGGCCGGAGCGCCGCCAAAGAACTTGATCACGTCCATCGTCGCCATCGCCAGGCCGGCTCCGTTGACCATGCACCCTATTTCACCGCCCAGATAGACGTAGCTCAAGCCGGCCTCGCGTGCCTCTCGCTCGGCGAGTGTCTCGTCGCTGGCGTCCCGCAGTTGTTCCAGATCGGGGTGGCGAAAGAGCGCGTTGTCGTCGAGTATCACTTTACCATCCAGTGCCAGTAGCTGTCCCGTGTTGGTGACGGTCAGGGGATTGATCTCGGCAAGCAGAGCGTCGCAGGATAGAAACGTCTCGTGCAGGCTACGGGCGACGCCGTCGAAGGCGTCAAGCTCTTCTGGTAACCCAATGCCCTTGGCCAGCCCGTGCGTCTGGGCGGTGCCGAGCCCTAGTAGAGGATCGATCGCGACCCGCTTGATTGCCCCGGGATCGTCGTGGGCGACCTGCTCGATTTCCACGCCGCCCTCGGCAGAGGCCATCATCACCGCCTGGCGGAGATTGCGATCTATCGCAACACCCAGGTAGAGTTCCTGCCGGATATCCACGGCCTCTTCGACCAGCAGCTTGTGGACGGGGTACCCTCCGATCTGCATCTTTAAGACGGCAGCGGCGGCCTCTCCAGCCTCCTCGGGAGTGCCTGCCAGTCGCACGCCGCCCGCTTTGCCACGCCCGCCTACCAGCACCTGGGCCTTTACCGCTACAGCGCCGCCCAAATCCCTGGCGATACGCCGTGCTTCCTCAGGTGAAGCGGCGACGGATCCCCGTGGGATCGCTATGCCACGCTCGGCAAAAAGTAGCTTGGATTGGTATTCTTGCAACCTCACGGAATTTTCCTCGACGGGACAAATTACCCGAAGTGAGTCATTGCCGAATAAAGCAGTGCTGAATGGCGACTATTGTACTCTTTTTTGGGTTTGAGGCAAAGGTGTTCCAGAATATCATGTGGCGAGAGGGGAGGTCGATTTTCCCAGAACTGAAATACGCCCGCTTGCCCATTCACGCTGGCAGAGTATACTTTAGTTTGAATGCAGAGCAGGCCGTAAAGTGCAATCCCGATGCGGATATTCATTCACCTTGGGAAAGGATAAAAGACATGAACTCTATAACAGAGCGTAAAAAAGAGGTCCCAATCCGCGACGAAGTAGACGTCCTGGTCGTCGGTGGGGGGACCGCCGGACCTGCTGCCGCCATCGCTGCCGCCCGGCACGGGTGCAAGACCCTGCTGATAGAAAAGGCCGGCTTTCTCGGCGGGAACCTGGTCGGCGGGGCCACCGGATTCCATGGCTTTTGGAATGTCTATCACCGCGAAAAGGGTGCTCCGAAGGTGAAAATCGTCGAAGGCATCCCCCAGGAACTGGTGGACCGCGCGGTCAAGGAAGGAGCCAGTCCGGGGCACGTCGAGTTTCAAAGGAGTACCAATTTCAACTCGGTTTTTACGGGACTGGAGCCCGAAAAGACGAGGATCATTCTGTATGACATGGTCACTGAAGCTGGCGCAAAAGTTTTGCTGCACGCCTTTGCAGTCGATGCCTGGGTGGAGGATGGGCGTCATATCGTGATGATTGAAAGCAAGGCGGGCAGAGAGGCGATAGTGGCGCGCCAGATAGTTGACTGCACAGGTGACGGAGATATAGCGGCAAAACTTGGAGCGCCTTTTGAGAATTACAGCGGAGAGAAGGCCTGGGCGACTTCGCTGACGTTCAGAGTCGCGAATATGCACCTTGAAAAGGTCTTGCCGTGGGCGGAAGATCACGGGGATGTCTCCCAGATTGCCAGGGCCATCAAGATCGGCGGCACCGAACCCGAGATTATCCGTATGACCGTCGACTGGAAAGGCAAACTGGCCGAAACATTGAGGGAGAGAGAGCTTGGCACCTGGCTGGCGTGCACGTCTATCTGCCGCTATGACGCAACCCATTGCAACTGTAACTTTCGTAGATACGAAGATAACCTCGACCCTGCCGATCTCACTCGAAGCGAGGTCGTCTTGAGGAAACGAGGACAGGCTTACGCCCAGACGCTGCGGGAGTTTATCCCCGGCTGCGAGGACTGCTACGTTTCTTCTCACTCTCCGACCCTGGGCGTGCGCCTCTCGCGTATCTTTGAGACGGAATACGAAATCCCGCGCGAGGACGTCTTGGACGGCGTGCATCACCGGGATACCATCGGTTTTGTCTCATTTGTTGACGACGTCAATTATTGGATTAAGAATGCGGGATGTTTCGGCATACCTTACCGGGCTATCGTCCCCTTGGGGGTGGAAAACCTGCTGCTGGCAGGTAGGATGATATCGAAGGACTGGGTCGTTTTCCAAACCACCCGCAACACGGTTCCCAGCATGCAGCAGGGGCAGGCCGCGGGGACGGCGGCCGCGCTTTCCATTCAACACCACACGACGCCCAGGGAACTGGATACAGAGTTGCTGCGTGAAACGCTCCGGCAGGACGGCGTCAAGGTGGACTGTCCCGAGCTCTATCAAACTTGAATCAATCCCTGGTGATTTCCTATATCTCTGGGCAAAGGAGAAATTGGGGGTGTGGGAGGACGATGCGCCCTCCCACACCCCAGAACTCCCTTTTCAGGGCGTTGGAATAGCCACATCAGGGGTGTGGGCAATCACCAATTCAATCTGTCTTGGCTATGAGTTACTTTCAGGATGGCAAAGTCGAGTTCGAGGGTTGTGTCTTCTGTTTCTCGGCAGAGGAGGCACAAGTGCTTGAAAATTCTGCCAACTATTGGCATGGGCCTGGCGATCCTTCATCCTGGCTGGCGGTCACTGTGTTCATTGAGGCACGGGAGAAGGTTCAAGGTGCCCCCGTCGACGTATCGCTCGAGTTGGCCGCACAGGTCTTGGGCGTAACGGTAGAGCGTCTTCGCTCGTTGATCAGATGGCACGAACAATATATGAGGTGGCATGATAGCGACCCGGACTATGCGGTGCTGTAGGCTTCTCTAGCAAAGTGCGTGGCCGTCCGGGGATTTTCCCAGCCAATCAAACATCCCTGCAGGCTGGTTGGTGCTCAAGGGGGATGTTTTCTCTCTATCGGGTATAGCCGTTTGCCTGCTTGTGCTGGAGGAGTATAATGTTGCATATGAAAAAGCTGCTCTTGGTCATACTGCTCTTGCTTGCCATTTTGGCTTGCACGACGTCACTGCCGTGCCAGCCGACGCGTGTCGCGTCCGAGTCGACGCGCATCGCGTCTCAGCCGACACATGTTATATCTCGGTCGACGCGTGTCCCATCCCAGCCGACGCGTGTCGCGCCTCAGCTATCCGGCGTCGCGTGGGATGATAGGGCGATCTTCCGCGAAGGGTTGGTCGGGGCGGAACAGGCGACACTAGACGGCATGCCAGGGGCAAGTGTGTATCATATTGATTTCGAGGTCGCCGACGATTTCTCTACCCTGGCGGGGCATGAAGAGGTGCTCTATACCAATCGGGAAGAGCGATCGCTCGACGAGGTGTACTTTCGCCTGTTCCCAAACACAGCCGGCGGCGGGGTGACCATATCGACGCTGACAGTGGACGACCAGGAGGTAGAGCCGGTTTACGAGTTTGCCGATAGCGCCATGCGCATTCCACTGCCGACGGCTTTAGAGCCCGGCGCGCAGGTTGTGATCGGAATGGATTTTGAGGTCGAGGTGCCCCAGGAGATGGGAGGCAACTATGGCTTGTTCGGCTACTTTGACGGCGTGCTGGTGTTGGACGAGTTCTATCCTGTGATCCCGGTCTATGATGACGAAGGATGGAATGTGGAGGTGCCACCTCCAAATGCGGACGTGCCGTACTATGACGCCAGCTTTTATCTGGTGCACGTGACTGCGCCCGCCGAGTTGACGCTCGTCGCCTCGGGCAGCGATGTGGGCCGCGATTACGAGGAAGGGGCGCAGGTGGTGACCTTTGCAGCAGGTCCGGCACGCGGGTTCTACCTCGCCGCCGCCGAGTCGCTTGTCGTCACCAGCCAAGTGGTGGGAGAGACGACGGTTAACAGCTATGCCTTTGAAGAGTGGGGAGAGGGTTCCGATCTGGCTTTGCAGGTTGCGGTGGACGCACTGAAGAGTTTCAATGCCCGCTTTGGCACCTATCCGTATACCGAGTTCGACCTGGTCAGCACGCCGATGTTAGCTCTGGGCATGGAGTATCCCGGCGTGGTTGCGATAGCACTCGTCCTGTATGACCCAGACGGAGAAGTCAGCGGGCTGCCGGCCTATGTGATCCTAGAGAGCGCCGTCGCCCATGAAGTGGGCCACCAATGGTTCTATAACGTTGTCGGCAGCGACCAGGTGGACGAGCCGTGGGTCGACGAGGCGGTTGTCCAGTACATCACCGGCCTGTACTATCGCGACACGTATGGGGAGGCGGCCGAGCAAAGTTATCGGGGTTCCTGGGAGGATCGTTGGGCGCGCGTCGACCGAGCGGATATTCCCATCGGGCTGCCTGCGGTGGCGTATGAGGGCGCAGAATATGGGGCCATCGTCTACGGTCGGGGTCCGATCTTTATCGCGCTTCTGGAAGAGGAGATGGGGAGGGAGACGTTCGATGCCTTCCTGCGCGATTATTATGAAACCCACAAATGGGGCATCGGCACAGGAGAGGCGTTCAAGCAGCTCGCCGAGGCGCACTGCGAGTGCGATTTGAGCGCCCTGTTTGATGCCTGGGTGACCCCTTAACGATAGCTCCTCAGCAGGTTTTACCTCAACACCGCTCCCGAACGTGGGGGTAGTGTGATCCCGGTTATTGTTCCCCCGGCCACCTGTGCCTGGCCATCGCTCCACAGATTGTGAAGAATCATGCCATCGGCGTACAGTCCCTGCGCGGACACGTTCAGGTCGTGGCTGGTCGCGCCGTTGTTCAGCACCACGGTCAGCGTCTCTCTTTCATCCTGCCGGGCGAAAGCGTAGATGGAGGCCGCGTCATCGGCGAGAAGACGCAGGTAGCGCCCGCGGCGCAGTGCGGGGTGGGCCTTGCGCAGCGCTATCGCCCGCCGGAACCAAGCCAGCAGATCGTGATCCCAATGGGCCTCGTCCCAGGGGAAGGCGCGCCGGCAGTCGGGGTCGTGCTGGCCTTCCATACCGATCTCGTCGCCGTAATAGATGCAGGGCGCGCCGGGAAACGTCATCTGGAACAGGGTGCCCAGCTTTAGCGCGTCCTTGTCGCCGTTCACCAGCGTCAGGAAGCGCGCCATATCGTGGCTATCGAGCAGGTTGAGTTGAGCCAGCGTCACCTGCCAGTCGTAGAGGTCCAGCAGGCCGTCGACGGCGTCGGCGAACTGGGTGGCGCTCAGCGGCTTGAGTGCGTAGCCTCCGGGACGCTGGGTGGTATCCAGTCGCTCTCCGCCAAAGAATCCCAAACAGGCGCGGCTGACGCCATAGTTCATCACCCCGTCGAACTGGTCGCCCTGCAGCCAGCGGTGAGCGTCTCCCCAGATCTCGCCCACGATGTAGGCCTCGGGGTTCGCCGCCTTGACCACGCGGCGGAACTCTTGCCAGAACCCGTCGTCGTCGATCTCGTGGGGCACATCCAGCCGCCAGCCATCAGCGCCGAACGCGATCCAGTGGCGGGCCACATCGAAGAGGAACTGTCTCACAGCCTGTGTTTCGGTGTTGAGTTTGGGCAGCGCCGGCATGTCCCACCAGGCCTCGTACCCCAGCCGCTCTGGGCTTTTGCCGTTCTGGGTAAAGTGCTCCTCTTCGGGGCCGGGGTAGGCGTTGAGCGGTCTCCCGGTTCGCAGCCATTCCTCGTCAAAGTGGAACCAATCCAGGTAGGGGGAGGCCGCGCCGTTCTCCAAGGTGTGGTTGAACTGGTAGAACCCCCGGCTGGCGTGGTTGAAAACGCCATCTAGCACGATGCGGATATCGCGGGCGTGGGCTGCATCCAGCAGCTCGCGAAACGCCGCGTTGCCGCCCAGGATCGGGTCGACCTGGGAGTAATCGTGGGTGTGATAGCGGTGGTTGGCCGCCGACTGGAAGATGGGGTTAAAGTAGATGGCGGTGATGCCCAGCGCCTGTAAATAGTCCAGGTGCTCGGTCACGCCCAGTAGGTCGCCGCCCTTGAAGCCGTAGACGGTGGGCGGACCGTCCCACTCCTCCAGGTTGGAGGGCTTGGGTACCCGCTCGCTGCGTGCGAAGCGGTCGGGAAAGATCTGGTAAAAGACGGCGTCCTTGACCCATTCCGGTGTGACGATGTCCATGGTGTGTTCTTGATTCCTTTGGGTCGTCTGCCCGCCCGGAGCTCAAGCTCCGGGCTGATAGACCAAGTCCCCTTCGGGGACTCAAAACAGCCCGAAGGGCTTCTGTTTTTAAGCCCGGAGATTTATCTCCGGGCGATGTGACGGCTTGACCGACCGATGCGCGCTCAACCTTCATCCTGCTGCTCCGCAAGGCCGGAGAGGAGGGTTTCGACTTGCTTGCGCGATGGGAGGGTCGTTGGGGAGGATTTTAGCACAGCGAGGGAGAAAAGGCAAAGCGGGGCAATTACCAGAACATAAACGATTGACTTTTGCATGGGTTCGGGCTATTATATGCTCCAATTATGCAATTGGTGTCTTACGCGATCCCTCTAGTCATAACGGCAGCCATCTCGGTCGGCCTGGCCCTCTACTCCCGTCGCCGCTACCTGGCCGCCAGGACGGGATGGTTTGCCCTGCTCATGCTCGCCGTGAGCGTGTGGTCCTTGAGCTATGCGCTGGAGTTGAGCAACGATGGTCTATCGGGTAAGCTCTTTTGGTCCAAGGTCGAATATCTGGGCATCACCACCATACCTACGCTGTGGCTCGCGTTTGCCCTCCAATACACGGGGCGAGAAAAGTGGCTGACGCGCCGGAATTGGCTCCTGTTATCCATTGAACCGGTCGTCACGCTGCTGTTGGTCTGGACCAACGAGGCCCATGATTTGATCTGGCAGAAAACCGCGCTGGATACCAGTGGTCCGTTTGCGATGTTGGATATCGTATCGTATGGTGCGTTTTTCTGGGTCCACCTGGTGTATTCCTACGTGTTGCTTGCGCTGGGAACCTGGCTGCTCGCCCAGGCGTTCATCAAGTCGCCGAGGCTGTACCGCAGGCAGGTCGCCATTCTGCTGGTGGGCCTGCTGGCGCCGTGGGTGGGCAACGCGCTGTACATCACCCGTCTGAGCCCGTTTCCGGGTTTGGATCTGACCCCCTTTGGCTACACATTGACCGGTCTGGCGGTCATGTGGGGGCTTTTTCAGTTCCGCCTTTTGGATATCTTGCCGGTGGCGCGCGATGCCGTGATCGCCGAAATGCCCGATGGCGTGATCGTGCTGGACGCCGAGAACCGCATCGTCGACCTCAATCCTGCCGCACAGCGGATCATCGGACGTCAGGAAGACGTCATCGGGCAGCCGGTCGTCCTGGTCCTATCCGGGCGACCTGACGTGATCGAGCACTTTCGCGCGCAGACCGAGGCACGGGGGGATGTCGTCCTCGGAGGAGGACAGGCCCAGGGCGTGTACGACTTGCACACATCGCCGCTGCACGACCGGCTCGGTCGTCCTACCGGGCAAATCGTCATGTTGCACGATATCACCGAACGGAAAGAGGCCGAGGAGGCGCAACGCCGCTTGGCTAACCGTCAGGCCACGCTTTACGAGGTTCTCCGTACCGTAGGGGCTTATCTCGATCCGGAGGCTGTGGCGCAGGTCGCCGTCGTTGTGGTGGCCCGCATGACGAACTGGCCCGTCGTTGCCGTCTTGATGCCGGAGGATTCGGAGAAGGGCCCGACGGCCCGCTTGGTCCCCAAGGCCGAGGCCGGCGTACTTGTGTCGACCGAGGAGTGGGAGATTACCGCCGAGCAAGGCATTGTCGGCCGGGCTTTTAGAACGAGCGAGACGCAGTACGTGCCTGATGTAAACGTCGATCCGGATTATGTACGTGACATTCCTGCGGTCCGCAGCATGATGGCCATCCCCTTGCGGCGAAGCGGGCGGGTGTTGGGCGTGCTCGATATCGAGAGCGATGTGCAGGCCGCCTTTGATGGCAACGACGTACTGCTGGCCGAATCCCTGGCCGAGGCCATTGCTTTGGCGATGGATAATGCCCAGCTCCACGCCGAGATGCGCCAGCATGCGGACGATTTGGGTATGTTGTACGAGATCACGCGCATCGTGAGCCAGTCACTGGTGCTGGAAGACGTGCTCTCCGAGACTCTGTCTTCGGCTCTTACTTCTCTCGATCTCGACGCAGGAGTGGTGAGCCTGACTGGTCCTATCGATGGCGATCTGCGCCTGGCAGCAGAGCAAGGACTGCCGCCTGCCTTCCGCGAACAGCTCCAGCAGGAGGGCTTGGCCGGGACGCTGTGTGCTTACGTTCACAGTAGCGGACAGGGCGTATTGTCCATAGGCGATATTGAGCAGGAGACGCCCTCGTTAATCAGGGCACGGGAGAAAGTGCCAGCGGCTATCGACGGCCTGCGTGCCCTGGGTATGCGAGCCTATGTCGGCATCCCCCTATCGTATCAGGAGCAGTCTCTCGGCATACTGTCCTTGTTTGCCCGACAGCCGCGTACATTTTCTACCAGGATGCTGGCCCAACAGGTGGCCATCGGTCAACAGATCGCGGCGGCCGTGGCCAACGCCCGGCTTTTCCGGTCGATCGCTGACGAGCGCAGCCAACTGCAGGCGTTGATCGAGTCCAGCCGCGATGGCATCATCCTCATCGGGATAGATCAACGCGTGCTGGTCATGAACGCAACAGCTATCGACTTTTTGCACCTGGGTGGCCAGCCTGGGGATTGGGTCGACCGACCTCTCCAGGATGCTCTAAGCGTTCTCCGGCGATATGCCCCTTCTGTTGTGAAGGCCACCATATTCGAAATGCGCCGGATTCGGAAGGGGAATGAGCCTTTTGGCGAGGGCGAGTACGAGATTCCCCCTCGCCAGATACACTGGCTAAACCTGCCCGTGCTCTCGGGTAAGAAACCCCTGGGGCGTCTCTTGGTGCTGCGTGATGTCACCGAAGAGCGGCTGGTGGAGCGAATGCGGGATGATCTCACTCGCACGCTGGTGCACGACCTGCGCAATCCGCTTACATCCATCTCTGTCTCGCTCGACTTGCTGAACAAGGTTTTTGGCGATGCGGCCTCGTCCACTCAGCGACAGATGATGGACATCGCCCGGCAGAACACCGACAAAATGCTAGAGTTGGTCAACGCGATTCTTGATATCGGTCGGATGGAAAGCGGCCAAATGCCGTTGGAGAAATCGGAGGTTTCGCTGGCGGAACTCGTCGCCAGCGTCGTGGAGTCGCAGTTGCCGCTGGTGGCCGAAAAGGGATTGCGCTTGGAGAGCGAGTTGCCGCCTGATCTTCCTCCGGCTTATGCCGACGCCGCGTTGATCGAGCGTGTGCTGCGGAATTTGATCGGCAACGCCATCAAGTTCACCTCGACCGGAGACGTTGTCCGCGTGGCGGCCCGTGCCGACATGTCGGGAGAACCCTCTCTCTTTGTCTCCGTCAGCGACACAGGCTCTGGTATCCCGGCGGATATTCGAGAGCTGCTTTTTCAGAAATTCGTCACCGGCCGGCAGGAAGAACGCGGCAGTGGGCTGGGGTTAGCCTTTTGCAAGATGGCCGTAGAAGCACACGGCGGGCGCATCTGGGTGGAAAGCCCTCCTGGAGACGGTACGACGTTTACGTTTACCTTGCCGCTGCTCCGAGAATAGGCGGCCTTTTTGGCCGTGGCCTTCTTGGCCATAGCCTTTTTGGCCGCACTCGCCTACTCTAGCGCCAGCTTCCAGACTTTTTGCACAAAATACCGCGCCATACCCGAGAATTGTCGGTCTGGCCCGATCAGGGCCTTTAGTTTCTGCTTCTTTTCTTCGCGGCGAGCCGGGCTCAGGCTTGGATCCAGGAGATCGTCGCGGAACTCGGTCAAGATGTCGTACCATTCCCAGCGCAAGCGGCACAGGCGCTCTCGATTCAGGCCGTAATACTTCTCCATGGCCTGAACCGCCTCATCCGAGAAAGTGGAGCCCTCCACGGCGACCATCCGTACTTCTCTTAGGGCGGGGATTGCTTTCCAGGCTATGTGCTTTTCGGGTTCGTCCGTGTAGGGGTTCAACAACAGCGGCCGTTCTGCCAGGCAGTCCTGCAAGTGATCGGCCAGCGGACAGCCTTCGTCGGTCTTGATGGGGTCCGGGCAGAGCCGGGCTGCCAGGGCGTCTAGTTCCGCGTCTGGTGTGTGGGGGTTGATCACAGGCTCGGCGAGGGGAGGGCCCTGAGTGGGGAAATTGTCGCCTTTGTAGGCTTGGTTGCATAGTTGGCAGGCGTACAGGTAATTGTCGTAGCAGTACGCCAGCCACCAATATCTCTTTTTGGGTCGATAATGCTCGACGTCGCCGTACGCGTTAGCGCTTGCTGCGAGTTCGCAGTAGGCGCATTTTTCATGCGACTCTGCCTTCAATGCCTCTTTAGCCGGCTTCCAATATTGGGCTTTAAAGTCACCTGAGGCCAGTGTGCCCTTGCTTCGCTTTAGCTCTAGTATCTGGCGGTTTTTCTTGCGCAAGTGCGCGCCACGGAGTCCTTGGGGAATCCGGTGCTGCAGTTTGCCGTTGATCTTGTGCTTTTGCCGGTCCCTGTGAAGCGTGATCACTACTTGGATTTCCTTTCTGCGCGGATTTCCTGCAGCAGTGATTTTACCTCCTCATACTGGGACATCCCGGCACTCCAGTCCGGTTGGTCCTCGAGCTGTTCCTCCAGTTCTTTCATGCGTTTTTTCTCGCTTGACGTCTTTTTCTTCTTCGCCTCTAGCGCTCTATATTCTTCCCGAATCTCTTCCCATTTGCGGGAGCTCATCGTATTCAGGCCAAAGAACGGCGTCATGATCAACTGGTGCAATAGCAACTGGTTGGGAGCGCCTGCATAGTGCAGCAGCTCTATCTCGGCGTCGTCATCCCTGACCAGTGAGAACAGTTCTCCCTCGCCTGCCTGGTGCGCTGTGAAGGGGGAATGGGTCGTGCCGATGACCTGGAAGTTTGGGAATTTGTTGATGATGTATTCACGCAGCTTGCGCTGCCAACTCAGGTGCAGATGCAGGCCGACCTCGTCTATCAGCAGCAGGCCGCGCGCGTGCAAGGGATTCTTGAAATCCTCGAAGGTTTCTGTCAGGCGAAACAGGAGGTCGCCGCACCAAGAGATCGCGTTTTGGTAGCCGTCGCTAAGCAGTGCCAGTGGCACGAGACCGTCAGGGGTTTGGAACATCAGCCGTCGCTTTTCTTTGTCGATTCCGTGGAATTTGACGCCCGGCAGGAAATCGCCCAGCGCCGTTTGGATTAGGTCCAGGGCTTCTCCACTCCTTCGGTAGTCGAGATCCATAGCCCAAGCCTCGAAAGATACCAGGTCCGCTTCAGGGGCGAACAATGTCGCCACACTGTTTGCCCGAGGGTGGTCATATATCCCTTCACTGGAAAGCGCCTGGAAGCTTTTTTTGACTGCCAGCCTGCGCGACACACCGTATCCCACCGTAAAGTAATTTCGATAGGAATGGGCCAGGGCGCGATCCAGCGCGTCCAGTGATTCGCGGTTTTCGTCAAACATCTGCCGGATGTTCTGCCCTCGCTCGAAGCGCAGGGCGATCTCGCGCTCCTCGCGCTTGGCCGTGGTCAGGACTGCCTGGATCTCGGCCTTTTTCTCGCCGGATCGAATCCATGAATCCGTATCCCCCACCAGGCTGGCAAGCGCCTCGCTGCCTGCCAATACCAGGGCGATGGACCGCAGAATGGTACTCTTGCCTGTGCCGTTCTCTCCAAGGAGTATGCTCCATTGGCGGACCTTGTCCTCATCGGTCGTCAGGGACAAGTCCAGTTTTTCGATGCAGCGTATGTTTTCCAAGTGTAGTGATTTCAGGAACATGGTGTTCTCCTGTTCTAAGGAAGTCTCCCCGAAGGGAAGACTTCTCGGAAGCCCGACGCAAAGCGCTGGGGAGCTTTTTTATAGCCGGGCATTAGTATACACCCAGAGGTACAGACGTACAATATTCGCCCCCTCGAGGTTTGCTCGGGCATCCAGTGGGAGGCGTGACCCAAGTTGCGTTTCTCACGCAAGATGCCACATCGGCTCAAAAGCGGTCGTGTTTGGAGTAAGAGCAGTTTTGGCATGCCAAAACTGCTGAGGCGCATTTCAGGCCCTGTGGATTGAGACTGTGGGCACTTGTAATACATCGGCTGAAAAGAACCACTTTCGCCTCGGGAGTGAAATGCGCCTGTCGGTTGCTCCGCTTGGGGAAATGTGTTAAGATTGCTCAATTGATGATCGCCATCTCGTACTCGAGGACTGGGAGCAGCTACCGCTGATTTGACGTGAACGATCTACTCAGTCAGGCAAAGGCCGCATTGAAAGATGGGCGCAAAGCCGAGGCGCGCCGGTTGCTGGTGCGGCTGATTCAACAGGACCCGCGCGATGAGGCGGCCTGGCTTTGGCTGAGCGGCGCCGTCGACCGGACTGAGGATCGACGCAGATGTCTCGAGCAGATCCTGGTCATCAACCCCGGCAACGAACTGGCCAGACGAGGGTTGGCAAGGCTGGGGTTTGCCCCTGAGGCCAAGGTCCCCGAATCCATCGTCGACGCCGGCCGAGAAGGGCTGGATTCGGAGGCGCAAGCTCTGCGGGCCAAGTGGCCCGCGAAGCGCGTCGTCGGCTTATCTGCGATGGTGCTCGGGGGTGTAGCATTGGTTATCGCGATTGCTTTCACTCCCTTGCCTAGTTACCTATCTCGACTCGTGGGAGGAGGGGCGGAAGGAGTTGCGCCCTCGCCCCGGCAAAATACTCCACAACCTGACGATGCGATTGCGGTGCCTACCGCTATTCCCACATGGACCCCCACGCCTCTACCGGCGGTATCTACCGCGACTCCCACGCCTTTACCACCTGCGACATCTACTGCAATCCCCAGGCCGACGGATGCGGGCTTTACCCCCGGCGACCCCACGGCAACCCCCCTCGGCGAGGAGATCGTCGATGCCTATTATTTGCAGGGCAAGGAGGCCTACGAGGCTGGGGACTATGATCGGGTCCTGGTGCTGATGAACTTGGTCCTCGAGGCCAATCCGAATCTTGCGCCCCCACATTTGTATCGGGGGATGGCATATTTTCACCTGGGCGATTACGAGAGTGGGCTTTTCGAGATGGATCAGGCGCTGGCGATTGATCCTGAATATGCCTTGGCATATGCTGACCGTGGATCGATTTATGCGGCCTTGGGAGATTGGGATAAGGCCGTTGTCGACTGGGAGAGAGCGCTAGAGATTGATCCCAGTCTGGCAAAGGTCCATCACAATCTTGGCGTGATGTACTTTGATCAAGGGAACTATCTACGTGCTCTGTATGAATACAACATGGCTCTGGCCATCGATCCCACCAGGGCGTCTTCCTTTTACAATCGTGGGGAGGTCCTCATACAACTCGGGCGCTATCAGGAATGCATCGATGTTGCAAATGAGGCTATCGAACGCGATCCCGAGTTTTGGGTTGCGTATTTCACTCGGGGCTCTTGCAACTTGCTCCTTGGAAACAACCAGGTGGCCTTGGAAGATTTTTTGATCTATGTCGAAGCCGTGCCAGACGACTACATGGGTTGGTTCAACCTCGGGGTGCTGTACTATCGTCTGGGGGATACGGAGCTTGCGCTTGAGAGCTACGACCGCGCTATCGCGTTGGACCCTGACGATCCGGCGCCGAGGTACAATCGGGCGCTCATCTATATGGATCTGGAGGAGTACAGTCTGGCGATCGCAGACCTCGATGTCGTGCTGGCACAGGGTGAGTTTATGGATGCGCGTGACGCGCGTGGTGTGGCACATTATTACCTGGGTAATTACAATCAGGCCATCGCCGACCTGCGGCGATCTAGCGAGCTGAATCCCAGCCGTGTAGCGACGCATGCCTTCCTGGCGCGCGCTTACTTTGCCCGGGAGAGGTACGTGGAGGCCATCGAGGCTGCTAGCAAGGGACTGGCGATCGATCCTCCTACCGTAAGCACGCCCATCTGTTTCCTCGTACGTGGTCGTGCCTACTACGAGCTGGGTGACTATGGGCGAGCGATTGAGGATCTGAGCGCCGCATTGGAGTTTGCAGTCTCGGTGGAGGCTTACTATTACCGCGGTCTTGCCTACCAGGCAAACGGGCAGATAGAAGAGGCGATAGCAGATTTCGAGCGCTGCATCGTGGTGCATGTCCCGGGTGATGGTATGGATGCAGAAGTCGAAGATGCTCGTGTGCGGCTAGATCGGTTGCGGGATTAAGGGCCTGTAAATCACTGCCTGCCTGGGGTGTGTTTGTTCCTTGGGACGTATGCGCTGCTTGTGGGGAAATGGCGTTGCTAGGGTGCATTGGCCCTCGCTCAATGAACGCTGAAGCGTGTGTTATGCCTATTTCGCTGGAAACCGAGTACCCGCTGCCTCAGGGGCAAATGCACCCCCTGCCTGCGTCCATTTGTCTGCCCCTGGGAAGTGTGCTACCATTAATCCGGTGGCGACAAGGGGCACGACACGGTCAATATGAGGCCGCGGTCTTACAATACCCCTCTACCACTCAAGGAGGTGCCGAATGAGTGTACACATTGGCGCACAGCCGGGACAAATCGCCCCGACCGTTCTCTTGCCCGGCGATCCATTACGGGCCAAGGCTATCGCAGAGACCTTGCTGGAGGATGTATTTTGCTACAACGAGGTCCGTGGAATGCTGGGCTATACGGGTCGCTATGGGGATAAGCGTGTCTCGGTCATGGGAAGCGGGATGGGCATCCCGACGCTTTCTATCTATGTGAACGAGTTGGTGGCCGAGTATGGCGTCAAGACGCTGATCCGTGTCGGGACGTGCGGGGCGTTTCAGCCGTATCTCGAGGTCGGCGACATTGTGCTCGCCATGACCGCCTCCACCGATTCGCACGTCAACAAGCTTCGCTTTGGGGGGATGGATTTTGCGCCTGCAGCCAGCTTTGACCTCTTGCTGAAGGCTTACGAGGTGGCCAAGAAGCGCGGGATAAAAGTCTACGTGGGCGGCATGTTCTCCGGTGATACGTTCTACAACGAAGATCCCGACTGGTGGAAGAAGTGGGCTGCGTATGGGGCGCTCGTCTGCGAGATGGAGACGTCCGGCCTCTACACGCTCGCGGCCAAGTTCAAGGTCGATGCTCTCTCGGTGCTGACTGTGAGCGATAGCTTGGTGACCGGTGAGTCCTCGACGGCCGAGCAGCGTGAAACGGGCTTTTTGCTGATGGCCGAGATCGCGCTAGAGATCGCGCCCTGATCTATGGGGAAAAGCCAGAGAACGTCCAACCGCTTCGCGGTTGGCAACCGCATTGCGGTGGGGGTGAATGGCAAAGCGGGGGATTTGGGGGCGGCAGCCCCCGCGCGAGCAAAGCTCGCACAGGCTTCTTCCCTTAGGAAGCTCCCCGGAGGGGAGACTTCCCGGAAGCCCCGGCGCTTTGCGCCGGGGAGCTTCACTGATTAGGTAGGCAGTGCTGACACGAACCGAATAAATCGCGGCTGACACTCGTTTGATGGTATGACGCGAGTAATGCCGCCCTATAGGGGAGATACTATGACGCCAGAAATCAAAACGATCGCTCTACAGATGCCGCTCAAAATGGGCACTGTGAATTGCTATCTCATAGGAACCGACACCGGCTACATCCTGATCGATACCGGGAGTTCGAATGCGCGCGCTGACTTGGAAAAAGCGCTTGAAAGCGCGGGTTGCCAGCCTGGGGATCTCGAGCTGATCGTGATCACCCACGGAGATTTTGACCACATTGGCAACGCCGTTTACCTCCGCAAAGAGTTTGGTGCAAAAATTGCCATGCACGCTGCGGACTCTGGGATGGCCGAGCGCGGAGACATGTTCTCGAACAGGAAAAAGGCCAACATCCTCACCAGAGTGATGAGCCCTGTAATCTCGGCCCTTTTTGGATTTGGCAGGTCGAAGAGGTTCAAGCCCGATCTCTACATCGACGAGGGGGTTGCTCTCTCTGAATACGGATTGGACGCACGCGTGCTTTCTATCCCAGGACACTCGCTGGGCTCTATAGGTATCCTGACATCTGATGGCGACCTGATTTGCGGCGACCTGCTCGAGAACATCGAGAAACCGGCTCTTGGTTCCCTTACGGATAACCTGGTGGCGGCGCATAAAAGTGTCGATAAACTGAAAAGTCTGGAAATACGCGCCGTTTACCCCGGGCATGGTCAGCCATTTCCGATGAAAGAGTTCTTGGCAGACTGGAGTGGTACAGAACCTTTGCAAGGGTAATATGATAAGGAGAAAGAAAATGAATATTGGTATGATCGTTTACTCGCAGACCGGAAATACATATTCCGTCGCGCAAAAGCTCGAGGAAAAGCTCGCTGCGGCAGGGCATACAGTGACCCTGGAACGGATCGAAGTTATCGGCGAGGTTGCGCCAGGACAGCCCGTCCAGTTCAAAACGCTGCCCGATGCGGCCAAGTACGACGCGCTGGTGTTCGGCTCTCCGGTGCAGGCTTTTTCCCTGTGCCAGGCGATGGTCGGCTACCTCAAGCAAGTAGCGCCCTTGCAGGACAAGCAGGTCGCCCTTTTGGTCACCCAGGCCTTTCCCTATCCCTGGCTGGGTGGGAATCGTGCCGTTCGCCAGATGACGGGGCTGTGCAAAGCCAAGGACGCGACGGTCTGCGGATCGGGGATCGTCAACTGGATGAAAAAGCGTCGCGAGCAGCAGATTGTCGAGGTCGTCGATCAATTGAGTGGCCTGTTCTAGAGCTATGGAAATCTACTACTTCTCGGGTTCGGGGAACTCGCTGGCGGTGGCCAGAGATATGGCGGAAAACCTGGATGCCAGGCTGATCCCTGTGGTCTCTGCGCTGGACCAGGAGCGCGTCGACAGCGAGGCGGATAGTATTGGGGTCGTGTTTCCGATTTACGATTTCAAGCCGCCAGAAGTCGTCGAGACATTTATCCGCAAATTGGAGGACATTGACGCCAAGTATCTGTTCGCGGTGTGCACGTATGGGATCGCGCCATCCAGCTCCTTGAAATATCTCGACAAGGTCATCAAGTCGTGCGGCGGGCATCTATCTGCGGGGTTCGCGGTCGGTATGCCTCATAGCGGCGTCGGTGGCGGTGCGCTTACCCAGGCAGAACGTGAAAGCATGCTCGAGAACTGGAAGGGCAGATGCGAAGCGGTGTGCGAGCACACAAACGCTCGAAAAGAAGGGACGATTGAGTCAAGCAGCCTCTTGCTCGGGTTTTTAAACCCTAGGATTTTGAAGATGATGCCATCCGCGCTCAAACTCGTGCTGCGTATGTTGCTGAAAGGGACGGATTCACTGGCATTCACGGCGAGTGAGGACTGTAACGGCTGCGGTGTTTGCGAGAGGGTCTGCCCGATGAAGAACGTGGAAATGGTTGATGATAGGCCCGTGTGGTCGGACAATTGCGCCGGGTGCTTTGCCTGCTTGCATTGGTGCCCGCAGGAAGCCATCAGTCTGGGGGGGCTTGATATGAACATAAAGACCTATCATCACCCTGACGTCAAGATTTCAGATATGATGAGGAGAAACTTCACATGAGCACAGCGATCTATTATTTCTCGGGAACCGGTAATTCGCTATACGTGGCGAAGGAATTGCAGAGGCGCATTCCGGACGCTGACCTCATTCCTGTGCTCAGCTTATTGGGCCAGGATGTGATACAAACCCAGGCAGAGACGGTGGGACTCGTATTCCCCATCTACCTTACTACGCTTCCCATTCCCATGCGCGAGTTTGTCAAAAAGCTCGATTTCGGATCGGCTGACTACATCTTTGCTGTGGGAACGCGAATGGGCACCTTCTGCCTGGCGGACGTTGTCTTGCATGACGTATTGAAGAAACAGGGCAAGCGCCTGGATGCCTATTTTCTCCTGAATATGGCCATAAACTCGCCGACCGGCTTGGTGCCTGGACCGGGCGACAAAGACTGGATCAACAAAGTCTCGGGCGACAAGGTGCAGGCTTTGGACGCTGTCGTTGAGAAAAGGCTGGATGCGATTCAAGATGTCATTCTCAATAGAGAGCCAAATCCAAAAGACGATGCGCCCTGGCGTGGCCCGGTTCTGAGACGTCTCCTCTCTGCTTTTCTGGCCTTTGGTGCAAGAGCATCAGGTGGCGCTGAAATCCCCTACTATGCCGATGCGAGCTGCACCGGCTGCGGCATGTGTGAAAAGGTCTGTCCGTCCCAAAGGATCAAACTGGTCGATGGAAAACCGGAGTGGCAGAAGGATGTGCAGTGCTATTTTTGCTACGCTTGTTTCAACTATTGTCCCACACAGTCGATCCTGGTCGGGGAGAAATATACACTAAAAGACGGCCGATATTCTCACCCGGGGATCACAGCAAGTGACATCGCCGGGCAAAAAGAGGCTCCACCCAAACCGTCACTCTGAGGTAAAATGTCACGATCAAAACGGAACCCTATTGCCGACGACGAAGCAACAGACGCCAAGTGGAAGCGTCTCTACAGGCTTGGCGCGCTGGCTCCCCTGGTTGCGCTGGCTTTTTACTTGACCGAGGTATTGGCTATCATCTTTGGCGAACTGGCAGGGGAGCCGTATCCCATCGCTGCAGGTGATTGGCTTTCGTTGTTTCAGCGCAGCAAGATCCTTGGGCTGTTATACCTCAACGCTCTGGACGTCTTCTCTGTAGCGATTCTGGGCGTGATGTTCCTCGCCCTCTACGTGGCCCTCAGGCGAACGAGTGAATCGTATATGGCCATCGCCGCGCTCTTTGCCTTCGTCGGGATAGCAGCCTTTGTCTCGTCGCGGGCAGACGCGGTGTCTGCATCGCTTGCCCTCAGCGGCCAATACGCGGCCGCGATGACAGAACCTCAGAGAGCTCAGGTTCTGGTAGCGTGGCAAGCGGCGGAGGCCCCGGTCCGCGCGACGCCTCAAGCCCTGGGGTTTCTCTTCATAGCTGTCGCCGGGCTGATTACCTCGGCCGTCATGTTACAAGGCAAGGCCTTTGGCAAGGTAACCGCGTATGTCGGCATTCTGGCAGGCGTGGTCACGTTCGCCGATCAGATGTGCATCATCGTAGTGCCGTCTATAGCCGGCATCCTCATGCCCATCGACGGTCTGCTATGGTTGATATGGTGGATCCTGGTCAGCCGAGGGCTCTTCCGGCTACAAAGGGGTATTTCACCATGAGCACAGAAATCTACTACTTCTCGGGAACCGGCAATTCGTTACACGTGGCAAGAGAATTGCAGAGACGCATTCCAGAGACGAGCCTGGTGCCGATCGTGAGTCTTCTGGGGAGAGAAAGCGTCCAAACCCATGCCGAGACCGTTGGCTTTGTGTTCCCGCAATATGCCACGACGGTGCCCAAGGTCGTGGCAGAAGTCCTCAAGAAGCTCGACCTTGCATCGGCAGGGTATCTCTTTGCGATAGCGACGCGGGGCGGCACGGTCTGTAGGGCCTTTGCTGACGTAGACGAGCTATTGAACAAAAGGGGCAGGCGCTTGGACTCTTATTTCGTTCTGACGATGCCCAGCGGCAGCGAGCCGCTCGTGGAGACCTTTTCCGAGTACATCACGGAGGAGAGGATCGCCGGGCTAGAATCCGAGATGCTGGCGCGGCTCGATGCGATCCAGGACGTCATCATAGCCCAGGAAGTGAACCGGGAAGAGGATCTCAGCGGGCTGGATGTGCCCCCGCCCGATATTATCAAACCCATTATGCCTTTCATCAAGATCCTTGAGCCGATTCTTCTGCCACTTGGCAAACTGGTCGAGAGCAGCTTTGATTTTTACTTTGACGCCAAGTGCACGGGATGTGGGTTGTGCGAAAGGGTGTGCCTGGCCCAAAAGATAAAGATGGCCGATGGAAGACCTGTTTGGCAAAAAGAGATCAAGTGCTTGGGCTGTTTCGCCTGCCTGAATTATTGCCCCGAACAGTCGATCCAGGTGGCATCCACCTGGTATCTGAAATCGCGCACTGCCGAAAATGGCCGGTACCATAACCCGCAGATAACGGCAAATGACATTGCCGCACAAAAGCGATGGGGGGAGTAAGCCCCTATCACTTTTTTCTCTCAAACATCACGCGCGCCGCGCCGCTGAAGGTGCGGCGCATTTTGTGCGGCGGGGTGGCAAAAGGAGTAAAATGAAGAGAATATTAAAATACCTATTAATCATCGTCGCTGTTATTGCAGGGATAGCGTTTCTTGGATTGAAGAAGAACATCAATTTGCGGAATATGCAAATCCATGAAACGGCACATTTCACCATTTATTACGAGTCGCTAGAGAAGGAAACCCTTGCTGATATTGAACAAGTGCTAGAGGAAAAATATCCCGTCATACAAACCTTTTTCGGTTTAGCCGAGGAGCAAAAAAGGCAGATCGTTGTTTACGAAAGTGTGGCGAGGTTTCAGCGGGCTTATCTGGGGATCATTCTCTCTTTGGTGTATGGAGATTGGGCTAGTGGGGCTGCCTATCAAGATATGGTCCTTGTCACATCCCCTCAAAATCCAGGATCGCAACACACGTATGATGACACATTGGAAATCATCGTGCACGAATACGTCCACACATGCGTGTACCAACTGAATGACATGCCAAACATCTGGTTGGACGAAGGGGTCGCGACATATTTGGCAGGGCAAAAGAGCCAGTTGCCTTCCAAGGTGCCGGCATTTGAGGCCATGCAAGCAGAAGATATGGACACCTTTTTGGAAAACGATGGGTATGCATTCAGCTACGTGTACGTGGAGTTTTTGGAAAGAACTTATGGCAGCCGGCAAGTTGTCAGGCTGATCGAAACCAATGACTATGAGGGCGTATTGGGGAAATCAGCGCTAGACGTCTATAATGAGTGGCTGTTGTATCTGGGGATGGAGAATTCCACTTCGTGTGCGAAGATGAATGCTTTGGTCACCCAACCTTTGCCTCAAATCCCTAGCACAAGTACAATAGCCATATGTCGAGGAACCGGCCCCCGCGCGATGCGCTGAGATTCATCCGGGGCAACAACCTGGTCTTTGCACTGACTGACCTGCTGGGCAACTTTGCCCGCGGCATGGTCATGCCCTATACCTCCTTGTACATCCTGGCCCTGGGTGGAGATACAACCCAGATCGGCCTCGTGAACTCGATCCGCCCTCTTGCCGGTCTCGTCATGTTCCCCATCGGCGGCTACATCGCCGATCACGCCAGGCGCGTCAGCTTGGTCGTCCTGGGGAGCTGCCTCTCCGCTGCCATCGTCCTGATGTACACGCTCGCTCCAAGCTGGGAGGTGCTGGCCATGGCAGCGCTGTTGCAGGGTTTTGTCGTCTTTCAGCTCCCTGCCAGGTCGGCGCTCATCGCCGACTCGCTGCTTCCGGAGGATCGCGGCCAGGGCATCGCCGCGCAGAACGCCATCTCCTGGTGCCTGACCATCTTTGCTCCCTACATCGGAGGTGTCGTCGTCGAGAGCTATGGCTCAGAGGCCGGGCCGCGGGCGCTCTATTGGGTGGTGCTATTGGTCTACGTCCTCGTCGCCATCATCCAGGTGCGCTTTCTCAGGGAAACGACGGCACATGCCGGGAATGGGAAACGGTTGACCTTGCCCGATCTTGGCGGTGTGTTGCGGGATGCCTATGGCACCGTTCCCTCGTTGTTGAGGCAGTTACCTCGCTCTCTCAGGGCGCTGGCCGTCGCCGTTATACTGAGCCACGTGGCCACCTCCGTGCTGGGACCTTTCTGGGTGCTCTACGCGATGGATTGCATCGAGATCTCCCTGCCTGAGTGGGGTGTGATCCTTTTGGTGGAACTCGTACTGCAGAGTGCGATGTTTGTTCCCGCGGGGATGTTGGTAGACCGTTGGGGGCGGACAGTGTCTGCCCTCACGGCGTTGTCGATCTCCCTGGCGTGCACGCTTTTGTTCGTCTTCGCCCAGAGCTTTACCGCCGTTTTGCTGATACGCAGGGCCCAGCGTGGGCTATATCGCTGTTCTTCCTCTGATGGCCGCCTCCCTTGCCGGGGGCTATCTGTACGCCTGGAATCCGATTTCTCCCTGGCTCTGTGCCGCGATTGCCACAGCGCTTTCCATCAGCTTGATTGCGCTCTTTGTGCGTGATCCCAAGCAGGCGGAGAGATGATGGGGTGCGTTATTCTTGCGAGTCTATCCGCTGGTCGCCCGTCCGTCGTAGGCCGGCAGAGCCTTCGCCTTGACGCTTCAGGAAGCCGATCGCCTGCGTCAGTCCCAGGGTAGCCAGCACGCCGAGCAGCAGCGCTACACCAAAGCTAAATTCGACCCTAGCCCCCAGCGCGACTGCGCCGAGCAGCAGGCTTGCACCGTCGACGATCAGCAGTCGCTGGAGGTGGCGGCGCTCCAACGCGCGTGCGCCTTTGACCTGCCCCGACTCGCGCATCTGTCGGGCAAAGTGATCCAGGTCCCAGGCGGAAAGCGCCCCTACCACGCCAGCGAGCATCCAGATACCTCTCACGCTCATCCCCAGGCCGGCGGCGGCGATGATCACAAAGCTGGCTAGCCCTATAGAGGCCGTCCAACCCCAGCCGCGCCACTGGCCCAGCAGCCACAGGCCCCCTAGAACTGCGATAACTATCGCAATACTTGAGGAACCGTTCAGCACGTATCCCAGGGCCAGCGCGCCCGCAGCCAGCATGATGCAGGCAGGCAGGGCTTTGGAGGTCAGTGACGGCGTCTCGTTCACGGCGTGACTCCGATGCTGCGGAACCAGTGGGCCGTCCGGTTGAGGGAGGTGTGGACCGCCTGGTCGAAGGGCCTATCGACCTGCCAATCCACGACCTGGATGCCGGCCCGCCGCAACTGGCGCAGCAGCAGCGCCCGCTCGAGGCGTGCGATACGCACGGCCAGATCGACGGCCTTATCGGGTTTGAGAAACTGAGTTTCAAAAGAGATCGGATCGGGGCTGATGACCATGAGTTGGTAGCCGCGCGCTCGCAGCCGGGTGAGCATCGGCGGGTCGGCCGGGCAGAGAGGACTGATCAACACAATCTGTGACTTGGCGGGGAAGAAGCGGGTGGGGATATAGTCCAGGCTATCAAAGACCAGGCTGTCACCCGTCTTGGCCTTGGCCAGTGCCTGCAGGATGCGCTCGCGCTGCACCCTGCCGTAGCCGGGAAAGGTCCAGTCCAGGAACCCGCCATAGACCAGTAGCCCGACCCGGTTGCCGTCGCCCAAGAACGTCTCCGCCAGCGAGGCTGTAGCGCGCACGGCTCTTTCGAAGAGCGCGTGCTCGTTCAATCGAATGTCGGTCCGTCGGCGGGCGTCCAGGATCAGCCCCACGTCGGCGATGCGCTCCTGTTCGAATTCGTTGGTGAACAACGCTTGGCGGTGGCGAGCGCTCACCCGCCAGTTGATCCAGCGCAGGGGATCTCCGGGCTGGTACTCTCGTATTCCAAAGAAATCGACGCCTGAACCTCCTTGTCGGGCCGGGATAGGGCCAGCAGTCGCGCGCGTGCGCAGAGGGCGGATCGCCAGGCGGCGCAGCTTGAGGGTTTCCGGAGCGACGGTGAGTTGGGTCGGAGCCGGGAGCGTCGTTCGGCGGCGAAAGATGCCCAGGTGGTCGCTTGTCGTCACCTCAATGCCGCGAAAGACAAAGACACCCCGCTGTTTTCCAGCGACGGTGTATTCCAAATCGACCACCTCTCCGGGGCCGAGTGATGCCAGCGCCCGCGACTCGCCGGCGACCAGCTCGATCCCGTGGGGCAGCATATCCTCGATCAAGATTTCCTCCACCAGCGGGCCCTCGTTGGCGACCGAGAGCTTCACGCTCACGGGCGTTCCTTTTGGGGCGCGGCTGGTGCTCAGGCTTCGGCTGATCCGCAGATGGGGTTTTGGGATTCCCCACAGTAGCGCCGCCCCTAACCAGACGATCAGAGGCACTGCCAGTGCGAGAAGCGCACCGTTCAGGGTGCCCAGTCCCCACAGGAACAGCGCATAGACAAGCACCACCAGCAGCAGTAGGCGTCTTCCCATTAGCTTTCTCTGATGACCGGCACGGGCACCAGGCGCACGACGTCGGTGATCACTTCGTGCGCCGCGTGCGGCTGCATCCACAGATCAGGTTCCAGTATCAGCCGGTGAACGAGCGCCGGTTCGGCGAACAGCTTGACGTCGTCGGGTAGCACGTAGCTGCGTCCGCGCATGGCGGCCCAGGCGCGGGCCAGTTTGAGCAGCGCCAGCGAGCCTCTAGGGCTGGCTCCCACCGCCACCTGCCTGTGGCGGCGAGTTTCGTTGACCAGGGTGACGATGTATTCCTCGACATCTGGGTTGACGTGCACTCTCTCCACGGCCTGGCGCAGGCCCAGCAGCTCGTCGCTGTTGGTCACCTGCTCCAGGTCAAACGCGTCGTGCTGCCGCTCGCGCCGCTGCCGCAGGATTTCCTGCTCCTCCTTCGGCGCGGGATAGCCGACCGAGAGTTTCATGATGAACCGGTCGAGCTGTGCCTCTGGCAGCGGGAAAGTACCCTCGTACTCGATGGGGTTCTGAGTAGCGATCACGACGAACGGCTCTGGCAGGGGCATCGTCTCACCCTCCAGGGTCACCTGCACCTCCTGCATTGCCTCCAGAAGGGCGGACTGGGTCTTGGGCGAGGCGCGGTTGATCTCGTCGGCCAGGATGATGTTGGCGAACAGCGGCCCCTTGCGCAACTGAAAGCGATAGGTCTGTGCGTCTCCAGTCGTGTCGTAGACGTACCCCCCGGTGATGTCGCCGGGCAGCAGATCGGGGGTAAACTGGATGCGCTTGAATTCCAGGCCGAGCGCGGTGGCAAAGCTCTTGGCGACGAGTGTCTTGGCCAGGCCGGGATAGTCCTCCAGCAGCACGTGGCCGCCGGTGGTCAGCGCCGCCGCCATGATCTTTTCCAGCAGCGGCCTCTTGCCCACGATGGCCCGCTCGACTTCACGGATCACTTTGTTGGTCAGGCGAGATACATCGGTGATCTCAACGGTCATAGGGTACCTCCAGTTGATGTTCTAGAAATTGGACGATCGTTTCCAAGTCTGAGTCGGACGAGGTTCTCTGGGAGCGCGTTTTGACGCGCTGCCAGAGTCTCAGAATAACGTCTGGGAGACGCTGGGGAACGCTGACTGCCATCTCGGCCTGAATGCAGGCCTGTACTTCAGGCGGCACGTCTAGCTCTCTGGCCTTCAAGCGGCGCCGGATTTCCCGGGGATCGAGCCGCTCCCGGTCGGCTAGCACGCTCACGATCAGTTTCCCCAGGTACTGTAGAAAATACCATCTGGAATAATCGCCGCGTGTGACGAGGTGGATTCGTCTGGCCCAGGCTCCCACTTGCCCCGGGTGCTGCACCTCTGTTGGGCGCGATCGGGGAGAGCGTCCCCGCCCTCCCAAGCTTCTGGCGGCCAGATAGAGTGCGGCGAGGATGAACAGGGTCCAGAATAACTCCTGGGGGAGATAGCTGAGCAAGAGGTGTACGACCACGATGATATTCCACAGTGGTGCTACGACGATCTCTCGCACGGCATCCCGGAAGATGATGACCAGCAGGATTGTCAGCAGCAATACGCCTCCGGCAAGCAGTAGGCGAACTCGCAAACTCGGCTTCTTTTCCATGATCACTTTGGCCTTTTACACACCTCGGCAATCGCCCTGAGGCTGGCAATTGCCTGCTGCTCTTCGCGCTTGCCGGGGGCCATGGTTCCGTAGCGCACGTCCTCGAAAAGGCGCGTGAGGCGTTTTATTGGCCCGTCTGGGAGGCCCAAGGTCTGTAGGTGGGCTTCGAACTCGCGCGTTGTCATGCTTTCCTTTCGTTTGATTCCCCGTTGCTCGGCCAGGACATGAGCCATTTCGGCGTAGCAGCGTATCACCGTGTTCTTTAGATCGCTCCCGGCGCGCAGTTGCTCGATTGCCTCCTCAGCTTCCTGGGCCAGTTGTTCCAGCGGGCTTGCCGGCCGTCGGGTGCGGTGGGAGAGAAGCCGGACTGCAAGGCCGGTGAGCAACGCGGCGAAGGGCAGCGCGAGGCATAGGCCGGCCACCGGTGTGAGCCATGGGGGCGGCTCGGTGACCAGATCGTCGATGGGTAGTGGAGAGATCTGTTCGCTCTGCACAGCTTGCTCCGGGATTGGTATCTCCTCTGCGATGCCGAATACGTCGGGGCGCATGCGCATCAGCGCGTACAGGCTCAAGAGAAGCAGGGCCAAGGATATGAGCCTCCGCAATATGCGTTTTCTGAATTCGGGATAGACGATCGCCAGGATGACGATTACGGGTACGAGCAGTGCGAGCAGGATGAGGATGCCTCTGACCAGGCTCAGGAGGAACTCGCCTCCGGGTAACAGCCCGCGCGTCCCTGGCTCGCTCGGCGCTTGTTCTCCAAAAAAGGGTAAGGAGAAGGGCTGGCCTGGGAGCAGTTTCAGGTTGGAGAGGCCGGCTGCCAATATGATGGTCGCAGCTACGGCGATGCCTAATAGGATCAATGTCTGGAGCTTGGTGGGTTTCTTCATTGTCGCTTCCGTCCTGGATTGTAGCCGAGATGGCGTCTATGGTCAAGCTGGCGGCGCGATGTCATCCTGCTGTTGTCATCGCGCGCGACTTGTTGTAGAATGATCTTCCCGAAAGCTCAAGCGACCGCAGGTCGCCGCTTTCGGGGAAATAGTTTATCTCAGGAGAAACGATATGGCACTCACCCTCGAATGGAGGCACCGGATCGACCGCTGGCGCGAGGAGCTACCGCGTCATTTTTATCGACCGCTGAGAATTGTCGAGTTGCGCGGCTTTGTCACCACGGATCAACTCACCGCCGGGGAGGCGGACCAGAGGGCGTTTCATCCGATGCCCGCCGGAACGTCTTGGGGGGCCAAGTGGGAGTACGGTTGGTTCAGGGGGGATGTCCTGCTGTCTGAGCAGGTGGCAGGGCGCCGCGTTGTCCTCAAGGTCGATGTGGGCGCCGAGAGCGCGGTCTATGTAAACGGTACAGACGCTTCGTACCTGAAGGCCGCTGGCGCCGTGGATGAGCGCCACCGGGAGATCACGCTGGCGACCAGCGGCGTCCCCGGTACCGAATACGAGGTGCTGGTCGAGGGTTATGCCGGTCACGGCCCGCGCGTCTCGCATGCCGGGCCCACGCCGCCGGGCCGCGAGACGGTGCCCGAGCCGCCGCTGGCGCAGTGCGTGGTCGGAGAGAGCACCTTTGGCGTGTGGGAGGAGGATGTCTACCAACTGTGGCTCGACGTCGAGACGCTGTGGCAAGTGCGCGAGAGCATCGATCAAGAGTCGCTGCGCGTGGTCGAGATCGATGCCGGGCTGCGCGATTTCACCACCATCATCGATTTCGAGCTGGAGCGCGAGCAGATGTTGGAGACAGCACGTGCCTGCCGCGAGCGGCTAAAGCCGCTGCTGGCGTGCGTCAATGGCTCCACCACGCCGACGCTGTTCGCCTTCGGCCACTCCCACATCGATGTGGCCTGGCTGTGGCCGCTGGCCGAGACGGAGCGCAAGTGCGTGCGCACCTTTGCCACGCAACTGGCCCTGATGGAGGAATATCCAGAGTTCAAGTTCCTGCAGAGCCAGCCGCATCTCTACCGCATGGTCAAGACGCACTATCCCAAGCTCTACGAGCGCATCCAAGCCGCGGTCAGAGCGGGACAGTGGATGCCCGATGGCGCGGTGTGGGTCGAACCGGATACGAACGTCTCCAGCGGCGAGAGCCTGATCCGGCAGTTCATCCACGGCAAGCGCTTTTATCGCGACGAGTTTGGCGTCGAGTGCGAGATGCTGTGGCTGCCGGACGTGTTTGGCTATTCCGGCGCGCTGCCGCAGATCATGCGCGGCTGCGGGGTCAAGTATTTCTCGACGCAAAAGATCTTTTGGACCTACCACGGCGGCGATCCTTTTCCCTACAACACGTTCACCTGGGAGGGGATCGATGGCTCCGAGGTGCTGGTGCATCTGCATAACGACTATAATTCGCGCACCGACCCTGCCTCTGTGATCCAGCGCTGGAGCGAGCGCGTGCAGAAGGACGGTATCTCCACGCGCCTGTTCCCCTTTGGCTATGGTGATGGCGGCGGCGGGCCGACGCGCGACCACCTAGAGTTCCTGCGCCGGGAGCAAGACCTGGAAGGCGTGCCCAGGGTCAGGATCGCCTCGCCCATCGCATATTTCAAGGATCAGGAAGCCAGGGGCTGGCCCGTCGCGCGCTACGTGGGCGAGTTGTACTTCCAGGCCCATCGCGGCACCTATACCTCACAGGCGCGCACCAAGCGCGACAACCGCAAGAGCGAGTTCGCCCTGCGCGAGGCGGAGCTGTGGGGCGTCGCCGCGCAGACCCTGAAAGGTGTTGCGTTTCCTGGGGCGGAGATCGATGAGGCATGGAAGGCTGTTCTGCTGAACCAGTTCCACGATATCATCCCCGGCTCCTCGATTCACCGTGTCTACGAGGAGGCCGAGGCTGCCTATGCTGGTGTGATCGACTTAACCAATCGGGTCGCGTCGGGGGCGATGGCGAGCCTCACGGATGACTCGCAGGCACTGACCGTCTTTAACTCGCTTTCCTGGGAGCGCGAGGCGTTGGTTGTCTTGCCGGAAGGGTGGGGAGGCGCAGCGGACACGGATGGCAATCCCTTACCTAGGCAGCCAGTCGATGGCAGGGTGTGGGTCGAGGTAGTGGTGCCCGCGTGCGGGTGGATGACCTTGCATCTGGATCGAGAACGCGATCTTGACGCAGGAGCCCCAGTAATTTCTGCCATACCTCGCTTGCTGGAAAACGAAGTGCTGCGCGTTATGTTCGACGAGTGCGGGCGCATCGTCAGCATCTGGGATAAGGAGGCGGAGCGGGAGCTTGCCACGGGCCCGTGTAACGAGCTCAGGATGTACAAGGATGTCCCTTCGCGTTTCGACGCTTGGGACATCGACAGCATGTATGCCCTCGCGCCGGTCCCGCTCGACGAACCGGCGCAGATCGAGGTTGTAGCTGCAGGTCCACTCTTTGCCACGCTGCGCGTCACGCGCAGGCTGCACGATTCGACGTTGACCCAGGAGATCACGCTGCGGCGCGGCAGCCGGCGGGTCGATTTTCACACAGTCATCGATTGGCAGGAGAGTCACAAGCTGCTCAAGGTCAATTTCCCGGTGGCGGTGCACGCCGACGAGGCTGTACACGAGATTCAGTTTGGCCACATACGGCGTCCCAACCACGCTTCCCGCCCATTCGACGCCGATCGCTTTGAGGTCGCTAACCAGAAGTGGACGGCGCTGGCGGAGGAGAACCACGGCTGCGCGGTGCTCAACGACTGCAAGTACGGCGTCAACGTGCTGGGCAACGCGATCAACCTGACGCTGCTCAGGTCGCCTTTGGCGCCGGACATGACCGCCGACAAGGGGCGCCAGGAGTTTTCGTATGCCTTCTATGCCTGGAATGGCAGCTTCTTCGAGAGCCCCCTGGTGCGCGAGGCGTACGATCTCAATGTGCCTGTGATGGCTGCCGCGGGCGCTGCGGGTAGACGTTCGTTGTTATCGGTCGATGTGCCCAATGTGATCGTCGAGACGGTGAAGCCGGCGGAGGATGGCGGCGGCGACATCGTGGTTCGCCTGTACGAGGCCAAGCGCGCGGCCACGCGCTGTACTCTTTTCACGTCGCTGCCAGCCGTCGGGGCCGTGCAGACAGATATGCTGGAGAACGAACTGGAAGAATTACCATTGACTGACGGTCAGGTGGTCCTCGCCTTTCGACCGTTCGAGGTCAAGACGGTACGCTTGAAACTCAACGTATAGGGGGATTTGAAAATGTCATCTGACGAACGCCAAGAATTGCTCGAACTGTATCAGGGCCTGCGCGTAGCCGACGTGCGCGATGGGATGGACTGGAACATGATGCATCACTATGGCTCGATGTCGCCCGATATTCGCCCGCTGTTCCGCACGCGCGCGTTCGGCATCGCGCGCACCGCCCGTTATCTGCCTTTCCAGGGCCCGGTGCCCAAACTGACGCCCGAAGAGTACACCGAGTGGTCGGGCTGGTATTATGGCGAGGTGTGCACCTACCCCTGGATGGACGACGTCGAGGAGGGCGACTTTATCGTCATCGACCAGAGCGGCGTGGACGTGGGGCTGATGGGTTCCAGCAATGGGCTGGGGGGTGTCAAGAGGGGGGTGCGCGGCTACGTGAGCAATGGCAGCGCCCGCGATACCGACGAGCTCATCCTGCAGCAAGTCCCCTTCTGGTGCAAGTTCACCTCGCAAAAGATGGACCAGGGGCGCATCCAGTTTGATTCCAAGGATGTCCCGGTGGCCGTCGGCGGCGTGATCGTCTATCCGAGCGACGTGGTCGTGGCCGATGGCGACGGCGTCATCGTCGTGCCTCACAAGATCGCGCGTGAGGTGGCCAAGTACGCGCGCCGCGAGCTGGAACATGACAAGGTGGATAGGAGAAAGCTGTACGAAGAGCTGGGTATGGCGCTGGACGAGACTGTGCTTTAACCCGGCCTGCGGCGGATGCTGCGCGCGGCCAGGGCCGCGATGACCACTATTCCCACGCCTGCCACGACCAGTTCAGGGTAGTCGCTCGCGAACGAGACTGCCGCCTGAGGCAGGGTGGGTGTCGGCGTGGGTGTGGGGAGTGGTGTGGGCGTGGCCGTCGGTGAGGGGGTGAGGGTTGGCAGCGGTGTGGCGGTGGGTGTTGGCGTGGCGGAGGGTGATGGCGTGACCGTGGGCGTGGGGGAGGGTGTCGGCGTCGGTGCGGGGGTTTGGGTAGGCGTCGGCGAGGGCAGCGGAGTGGGGACTTTAGTCGGCGGGGTAGTTGGCGGTGGTGGGGCTTCCAGGGGTACCAGTGGGCTGGCGCGGTATTGGTCGCCCAGCTCACGTGTCTGGTTCAGGTAAAAATCACCATAGCTCACGCTGGGCTCGATCTGGGTGCCCTCCAGCCACTCGTTAAAGCTGGTGATGATGACCATGTCTGCGCCACTCTGGATGGCCCCCTGCCAGCAGCGGCGATAATAGTCACCGCCGGCACGGTCGCGCACGAAGGCGTCGCTGCGACCGGTGACCAGGTCGTCGTAGCCAGGCATCACCGTGGCGACCCAGTAGCGATCCGTGCCGTGCTCGGCGCTCCAATCTCGAATCCAGCGTGACCATTTGAGAAGCTGCTGCTCAGGCTGGGCGTCCCAGGCCACGCTGTAGAGGTGATGCCCGTCGAACTGCTCCATGTGGGATAGCGTCACCCCTTCCTCGATCCAGACGCTCGTGCGGTCGGGGTCCACCTGATTGCGGATCGCGGCCCACGATTCCACCGGAAAGCGTCCCTGCCGCCAGAAGAAAATCACTGGCTTGCCCCCGATGCGCAAGTAGGCTGGGTGATTGGCGTGGACACTCAGCAGGTATTGCAGGGCCGCCACCACATCTGCTTCGGAGTGGAAAAAGGGACTGACGACCTCAAAGTCCACCGCCGCCTTGAAGCCGTGTGCGGCAGCGATATCGAGCAGGGCGGCAAAGTTGGGCTCGGTCTGGTTGTTCTCGATTTGCGGGCCGTACCAGGATTGGACAAAGGCGTCGATGCCGGCTTGTTTTCCCTGCAGGACGTGCCGCTCGATGGCAGCAGGGTCGGTGGAGACGTAGGGCTGCACGGGCTGATCGGAGAGGGATTTCTGCCAAAAGGTCTCATCGTACCAGGCGTAGTAAAAGGCCAGCACGAGCCTTTCGTCCTGAGCTTGGACGGGGGCAGAAGGCAGACAGGCGATGAGGGCTGTTATCACTAGAAGCAGGAAGAGTTTCCGATTCATCGTAGTGTCAATTGTACCACGCCTGCGCGGTTGCGTGAAGTGTCGCTCGGCGTGAATTTCTTGTGCCGCCCCGCCCAGAGATAAATCGTTCGACTGAGGACCTCGGTTGAGCTCGGTCGAAGCCCTCACGACAAAGCTCCCGGCGGGGTGGCAGCGTACCTGGGTTATTTTCTTAACCTACCAAATCCGTACAGACACTAGCAGTAACGTCGAGCGTGCGAGTTGACGCAATTCGCAATGGGTGGTATGCTAAAACCAGTTCAAAATTGTTGAGGAACAGACAATGTCGAGCGGGCGATCTGGCGGCGTATCCCTATGGACTGTGCTGAGAGAGAACGGTAAGCTTGTCGTGTTGTATGGGCTGGGGGCCGTGGTAGCTGGGTTGCTGTGGTGGCCGCTGGCGCTCATCTACTTGGGGTACTGTCTGCTCTCGATTCTTCTCTTCATTGCCCTGATCTGTCCCTACTGCGGCAACTATCACTCCAGGTCTTGTCCGAATGCATATCATCTTCTCTCTATTTTTCGGCCGAGGAAGGGGCGGAAATTCGCTGATCAGTTCAATCGTTATGTTTTTGTGACCTTTCCGGCGTGGGCTATTCCGCCGATTGCCGGCTTGTATCTGCTTTTCACTGATTTCTCCTGGTTGCTTTTGGCGCTCGTAGCCGCGTTCGGACTGTTTGGATTCGTGGTTTTTCCGTATGTCTCGCGTGACGTATGTGCGACTTGCAAGAATGCCAGGAACTGCCCGCGCCACAAGGGGCGATTTGTAACTTTGGGGCATGAAGGATCACAGGATGCTATGGAGAAAGTGTCTATGAAGACCCGTCTTGGGCGTTTGATCGCTGCCCCGGTGTTCGAGGGCGATGAAGAAAAGACACGCATAGCACGTTTGTTAAACGCGATTTTGTTCATCGTCTTTGGATTGGTGGCGATCTATACTGTCATCACCTTGATAACGGATCTTAATCTTGTTGGTCTGGCTGTCGAGGGCAGTATGATTTTGGTGTCTTTGGGTTTGTTGCTGTTCATACGCCGCGGTTATGTTCGCTTGGCCAGTTGGATCTTGTCACTCTTGTTATGGGGGATCATTTCCGTAGGCACATATTACTACGGTGGCTTGTTGGGATCGGGTGTCGCCAGCTTCTTTGGTATTGTTCTCATCGCTGGCTTGTTGTTGGGTGCGAGTTCGGCGCTTTTATTCGCCGGATTGAGCGTGCTATCTACGGCTGTGATGCTTGCCACCGAGGTTATGGGTGTGGCTCCTCCGCCTCCCGAGTTCATCACCCCGGCCTATCGCTGGGCAGAGTTCAGCACGACGGTTATTGGGGTTGCTAGCTTGTTTTACCTCGTCATCCGCAGCCTGGAAGGAGCGCTTGGGCGGGCACGTCGTAACGAACGCGAGGCGGTCGAGGCGAGCAATTTCAAGACCCATCTGATTGCCCGCATCAGCCACGAGTTGCGCACCCCTCTGGGAGCCGTGTTAGGCCTCACCGAGATGCTCGATTGTGCGGTTTATGGCCCGCTTTCCGGTGAGCAGCACCAGGTGGCTGCCAAGATTGTCCGCAACTCACAGCGCCTGAACAGGCTCGTCGCCCAGTTGCTGGACCAGTCCCATTTCGAGGCGGGCACGTTCAAGTTGAGGGCTGAGGAATTTTCTCCCAGGTCTATGATTGAAAGCGTCGTGGCCGTTTTGAGGCCAGCGGTGGAAGGCAAGGGATTGCTTTTGGGCACCGATATTGAGAACGCTCTGCCCGATACCGTGATCGGTGATCCTGGTAGGGTGGAGCAGATTCTGTATCATTTGCTCGAAAATGCGGCCAAATTCACAAAAGTTGGCTCCATAAACGTTCGAGCTTATCGTCCAAACGATGGGCGGTGGGTGATGCAGGTGACAGACACAGGTCTCGGTATTCCTGAAGATGCGCGGGAGTATATCTTTGATCCCTTCAGACAGGTGGATGAATCGGTCACGCGGGAGTACGGTGGCTTTGGGCTGGGGTTGGCTACTGTCAAACAGTTGGTGACCTTGATGGGTGGTGAGGTCGTGCTGGAGAGCGAGGTTGGGCGTGGGAGCACGTTCAGGGTTTCTCTACCCTTGGAGCCAATTGAGGAGGGAGATAATGTCTAAACCACTTGCGCTGGTTATCGAGGATCACGAGGATCACACGATCATTTTCGATAATGCGCTGGCGATGGCCGGTTTCGAAACCGAGGTCATCATGGATGGTGCCTTAGCACAGAAGCGCCTGTCTGAAACGGTGCCCGCTGTCGTCGTTCTCGACTTGCATTTACCCAAGGTCTCTGGCCAGACGCTTCTGGATCAAATTCGCTCCGATGCTCGGCTGGCCGAGACCAAGGTCGTTGTAATCACTGCCGACGAAGCGTTCGTAGAGGATAAGCTGCGAGGCGCTGATTTGGTTCTGATCAAGCCGGTCAGTTTTTCGTATCTACGTTCAGTTATGAAGGATTTTTTGTAATCCTTGCTCTGACACTTGGAGCAGTGGTTGCTTCTGGCAAGACTCGCTCGCACTGCGCGAGCGGGTTTTGTTGTTTATCCCCTGTGACGATTCTGTCCTGTAACTTTTTAGCCGCTGTTGGATGTGCGGTTGTCCTCCACCACAAGTCGGCACGTTTCTTGCACGCGTCGCAGCGTACCCAGCCACACCCCTCCCGCGAGGAGAGCTGCGCCGCCCACGATCAGCAGGTAGATCAGCGGGGAGCCGTCTGCCGGTTCGGCGTTTCCAGCGATGGATGCTACTTCGCTCGCCCGGGCTGCCCCTGTGAGAATCGCCAGCAGAAACAGCAGTGTGACGAAGGTTCCCATAACGATCATAAAGTATCGCATCGTGTTGTTCTCCTATCCTCTCAAAAGCCAGGTGTGGAAAATGCGACGTACCAAAGCGTGCACAAGCAGCCTGGTATGGCGCTGAGTACCAAGGCGATCATAGCGCGGCGGTACGCTTCCATGTCGCGTTCGTGGCTGCAGGCCAGGGTGATGACGCCAGCCCCACAGGCGACTGCGCCCAGACCTAGCGGCAGCCAAAAGAATAACATGTTGACCAGCGAGCGGCGAGCTTGAGATGTCCCTTCCCACCGTGCCACTGGTTGAGGCAGCACGGGCTCTTCGACGGGTGTGTCGGATGCTTGGGGGTGTGAAGAATGTGAGAGCAGCAGGCTGATGCCGCCCCACAAAGCTAGGCAGGCCGACATCGCTGCCAGCAAACTGAGGTTTCCCCCCAAGCGAACGATTTGAGATGTCCGTGTTGTTCCGCCCATTTCCCCTCCTGTGGCATCCAGCTTGGTTGTAAGGTCGGTGAAACCTGATGTTGGTGGCCCGGGCGTTGAATTCAGGATGTCGAGCGCCATTGCTCCCCCTGGATTGTTTCCCCAAGCGGTTTGCCGAGTCATCCTGCGCCCGGGCTGTTCGATCCCGCTGGTGGCGGGGTCTGGCGCTGGCTCGTGCTTGAGGGCCGGTTTATACCGGCGAGTGTAGGATACCACAGGGTGGGCGGCACTGCTGGACGGGAAGGTGCCGTCTGGTTGCCGCCTGGCGGACGGGGACCTGACGGCTGCCCTACGCGCACGAGAAGCCCGGTTTCTAGCAGAAACCCGGTTTCTGAACCAGAAGTTGGAAGGCGCGCGCGGTCAGGATGGGGCGCAGAACCGCGCGTGTAGGGGGTTGGCCGTTGAGGATGGCGCTCAGGCCGGAGAGGGCTAGCGCCTCTTCCAGCAACCACTCGTCGCGGGCAAAGAATTTGACCAGGGCGTCGTTCTCGATGCGCAGCAGACCAAAGAGGTCGTGAGGTGTGGGGTCGCCGTGCAGGCGGGTGCGGTAGGCGAGAATGGCCAGGTGGTCGGGTGTATCGGGCCCTCCCAACCGTGGCGGCGTCAGGATCACCATCAGGGGAGT
>Ga0316577_10000009_pt1 | contig 40287 bp, 27 predicted proteins | sample S5NA_FD_203073 | JGI IMG/M metagenome (GOLD analysis project Ga0316577, IMG submission 203073) | Rhizosphere microbial communities from salt marsh grasses in Alabama, United States - S5-7_050615r2r1 | ecosystem: Host-associated > Plants > Roots > Rhizosphere | place: USA: Alabama | collected... | reverse complement strand
GAGGGTGCCGCACTTCCGGTCATCATCATCACGGGGCATGGCGACATCGACATGGCCGTGCGGGCTATGAAGCTCGGTGCCCGGGACTTCATCACCAAGCCCTTCAGCGCCCAAAAGCTCCTGGATCGGATTCAGGAGGTACTGGACGAGGCGGCGCGCGACACCGACGCCCAGGTCCGGTCCGAGGGCGCGGCAAGGCGCCTGGAAGGGCTGACCAAGCGGGAGCGGGAGATCTTCGAGCGCATCGCCTCGGGACAGTCCAACAAGACGGTCGCCCATGAGCTCGGCCTAAGCGTGCGGACCGTGGAGACGCATCGGGCGCGCATCATGGAGAAGCTCGAGAGCAAGACCCTGGTGGACCTCGTCCTGTTGTCGATGGAGCACAAGGCGGTCAAGCCCTGAACGACCGGGAGCGACGCGTCGGCCGCAGATGATCTGCGGCCGGCGGGGCGGTAACATCCCCGGGGGAGCGGCTGATCGAACGTCATCCTGGCATTCGATCGGCTCGCGATTCGAGAATGCGATTTCCGAATCGCTCCGTGTTCGGTGACTCGAGGTGACTGGTCATGCCGGGCCATCCTTGGCCCATACGGGTAGCGCAATGAACCAGCGCTTCCCCAGAGGTTCCTTTCCCACAACAAGAACGCCATGAGCCCATGAGCCCAAGACGCCGCTGGTTGGCCGCGGCAGCGATCCTCCTCGCCCTGATCCTCGCCGCGTTGGCGGTGTGGATGCGTGTCGCCGGCGGGAGCCTGGAGACCCTGCCCGCCGCCGTGCGGGGTCTCTTTGGCAATGCCGGCCTCCCGGAGGGATTCGCCATGGCCAACGGGCGGATCGAGGCCACGGAGGTGGACGTGGCCGCCAAGCTCCCCGGCCGCCTCAGGGAGGTGCGCGTGCGGGAAGGTGATCGGGTCGAGGCCGGGCAGGTGGTCGCGGTGCTCGATACGGAGGCCCTGGAGGCGGAGCTTCGCCAGGCCCAGGCGGAGCTGCGCCGCGCCCAACAGGAGCGCGAGCATGCGCTTGCGCTGGTGGAGCAGCAGGAGAGCGAGCTCGATTTCGCCCGCCGGGACCTCGCCCGGCTGCAGAAGCTCTCCAGCTCGCAGCGCTTCGTCTCCGAGGAGCAGATCGACCAGGCGCGCACCCGGGTGCAATCCGCCGAGGCGGCCCTGCGGGCGAGCGAGGTTCAGGTGCTCGCGAGCGAGGCGGCCATCGAGGCCGCACGGGCCCACATCGAGCGCATCCAGGTCGACATCGCCGACAGCACCCTGAGGGCGCCCAGGAGCGGCCGCGTGCTCTACCGCCTGGCGGAGCCCGGCGAGGTGCTGGGTGCGGCCGGCAAGGTGCTGACACTCCTCGATTTGACCGACGTCTACATGGTCGTCTTCCTGCCGGCGGCCGGGGCGGGGTGGGTGCCCCTGGGGGCCGAGTCACGGATCCGCTTCGATGCCGCTCCGGAGTACCTGGTCCCCGCCGAGGTGTCCTTCGTCTCGCCCCGCGCCGAGTTCACGCCCAAGCAGGTGGAGACCCGGGACGTGCGCGAGACCCTCTCCTTTCGGGTGAAGGTGCGCATCGCCCCCGAGCTCCTGTCCCGTTACGAGGCGCTGGTGAAGACCGGCATCCCCGGTGTCGCCTACGTGCGTCTCAAGCCGGGGGCGACTTGGCCGGATGATCTCGCCCCGAGGCTTCCCCCATGGCCGAGCGTCCCGGCGGCCCCGTCGTCCGACTAAGCGGGCTGAGGCACGCCTATCGCCGGGTGACCGCCCTGGAGGGCGTCGACCTGGAGCTTCCGGCCGGCCGCATGAGTGGGTTGATCGGGCCGGACGGGGTGGGCAAGTCGACCCTGCTCGGGATCATCGCCGGGGTGCGCCAGATCCAGGCCGGTCGGGTGCAGGTCCTGGGGCAGGACCTTGGCCAGCGGCGCGGTCGCGCCGCCGTCGTCGAGCGTATCGCCTACATGCCCCAGGGGCTGGGGCGCAATCTCTACCCCAGTCTCTCGGTCCGGGAGAACCTCGACTTTTTCGGGCGCCTGTTCGGGCAGGACCGTGCGACCCGTGACCGGCGTATCGTCGAGCTGACCCTGGCCACCGGGCTGGCCCCGTTCACCGAGCGGGCGGTGATGAACCTCTCCGGTGGCATGAAGCAGAAGCTCGGGCTCTGCTGCGCCCTGATCCACGACCCGGATCTACTCATCCTCGACGAGCCGACCACGGGGGTGGATCCCCTGTCGCGCCGGCGCTTCTGGGAGCTGATGGGGCGCCTGCGCCAGCGCCGCCCGGACCTGAGCATCCTGGTGTCCACCGCCTACATGGAGGAGGCCGAGCGCTTCGACGTGCTGGTGGCGATGGATGGGGGACGGGTCCTGGCCTGCGGGAGCCTGGAGGCGCTTCGCGCGCGCACCGGCGAGCGGGACATGGAGGCCCTGTTCGTCGCCCTGCTCCCGGCGGAGCGGCGTGCCGGTCATCGCCGGTTGGAGGTCCCGCCCCGGGCGCCCGACGGCGACGGCCCGCCGGCGATTCGGGCCGAGGGGCTCACCCATCGCTTCGGTGACTTCACGGCGGTCGATCGGGTCAGCCTGTCCATCCACAAGGGGGAGATCTTCGGCTTCCTGGGCTCCAACGGCAGCGGCAAGACCACCACCATGCGCATGCTGACCGGACTGCTCCCGGTCTCGGAAGGCGCGGCCTGGCTCTTCGGGCGTCCGGTGGAGGCCGGAGACGCCGCCCTGCGCCGGCGTCTCGGCTTCATGTCCCAGTCCTTTTCGCTCTACGGGGAGCTCACGGTGCGGCAGAACCTGGACCTGCACGCCCGGCTCTACCACCTGTCCCCGGAACGGATCCCAGGGCGGGTTGCCGAGCTCGCCGAGCGCTTCGACCTCGCGCCCCACCTGGACGCCCGCGCCGAGGATCTGCCCCTGGGGGTGCGCCAACGCCTGTCTCTGGCGGTGGCGGTGATCCACGGGCCGGAGCTGCTGATCCTGGACGAGCCCACGTCCGGGGTGGATCCCATCGCGCGCGACCGCTTCTGGGGGCAGCTCGTCGAGCTGTCCCGGGGCCGCGGGGTGACCATCTTCATCTCCACTCACTTCATGAACGAGGCGGAGCGCTGTGACCGCATCTCCCTGATGCACGCGGGGCGGGTGCTCGCCCAGGGCACGCCGGCGGCGCTGAAGGCCGGGCAACGGACCGCGACCCTGGAAGACGCCTTTATCGCCCACATGGAGCAGGCGGCCGCGCAAGCGGGGGAGGAGCTGCCGGAGGAGCCCGGTCCGAATCAGGAGCCCCTCCTTCCCAGCGGCCCGCGCGCGCGCGGCGGGCCCAGCCGCTTCTCCCTGCGCCGGCTGTGGGCCTATACCCGGCGCGAGGGCACCGAGCTCAGGCGCGACCCGATCCGTCTCGCCTTCGCCCTGCTCGGCCCCGTGCTCCTGATGATCGCCATGGGCTATGGGATCTCCTTCGACGTGGACGACATCGGCTACGCGGTGCTCGACCGGGACCGCACCCCGGAGAGCCGGGAGTATCTGGAGCAGTTCGGCGGCTCCTCGTGGTTCTCCCAGCAGCCGCCGCTGATGGACGAGGCGGACCGCGAGCGACGGCTCGCCAGCGGTCGCCTGGCCCTGGCGATCGAGATCCCGCCCGGGTTCGGTCGTGACCTCAAGCGCGGGGATCGGCCCGAGGTCGGCTTCCTCGTCGACGGGGCCATCCCCTTCCGGGGCGACACCATTCGCGGCTATGTCCAGGGTGTGCATCGTCACTATCTGGAGGGCCAGGGCGCCGCCCACGGTACCCTCCCGACGGACTCCCCGGTGGAGGTGCGCACCCGCTTCCGGTACAACCAGGCCTTCAAGAGCGTCTACGCCATGGTTCCCGGGATCCTGATGCTGTTGCTCATCATGATCCCCGCGACCATGACCGCGGTGGGGGTCGTGCGGGAGAAGGAGCTGGGCTCCATCACCAACCTCTACGCCACCCCCACCAACGGGGCGGAGTTCCTGCTGGGGAAGCAGCTCCCTTACGTGGCCCTGGCGCTGCTGAGCTACCTGACGCTCCTCCTCATGGCCCTGTTCCTGTTTCGCGTGCCCCTCACCGGGGGGATCGGGGCCCTCACCGTCGGGGCGGTGCTCTTCGTCTTCGCGAGCACCGGCCTGGGTCTCCTGATGTCCACCTTCATGCGCACGCAGATCGCCGCCGTCTTCGGCACGGCCATCGTGAGCACCATCCCCACCATCCTGTTCTCGGGGATGCTGGTGCCGGTCTCCTCGCTGACCGGACCGGCCCGCATCATGGGCTATGGCTTTCCCAGCGCCTGGTTCAATCATGTCAGCGTGGGGAGCTTCACCAAGGGCCTGACGCTCGGGGACCTGTGGCTGGACTACCTGGTGCTGGGGGCCTTCGGTCTCGGGTTCTTCCTGGTCGGGCTCGCCCTGCTGCGTACCCAGGAGCGCTGACGTGCGGCTCACCAACGTCTACCGCCTGGGGCTCAAGGAGCTGATCAGCCTGCGCTACGACCCGGTGCTGGTCTTACTGATCATCTACGCCTTCACCTTCGCCATCATCGCGCCGGCACGGGGGGTGAAGCTGGAGCTTCAGAATGCCTCGGTGGCGGTGGTGGACGAGGACCGGTCCCAGCTCTCGGCGCGCCTGGCCGACGCCCTGCGCCCCCCCTATTTCCAGCCGCCGGAGCAGATCGCGGTGGGTGAGATCGACGATGCCATGGACGCGGGGCGCTATACCTTCGTGATCGATCTTCCGCCCCGGCTCCAGGCCGATGCGGTCGAGGGGCGCCGTCCGGTGGTGCAGGTGAACGTGGATGCCACCGCCATGGCCATGGCGGGGGCGGGTGCGCGCTATCTGGAGCAGGTGCTCGCCGAGGAGCCCCTCAACTACCTCCAGGGTTCCCGAGCCGACCCGCCGCAGATGGTGCTCGCGGTCAGCCGGCTCGCCTTCAACCCCAACGGCGAGTCGGTTTGGTTCCTGGGGGTGATGCAGATCGTCAACATGGTCACCTTGCTTGGCATCGTGCTGACCGGGGCGGCCCTCATCCGCGAGCGGGAGCACGGCACCATCGAGCATCTGCTGGTCATGCCGCTGACCTCCGCCGAGATCATGCTCGCCAAGGTCTGGTCCAATGCGCTGGTGATTCTGCTGGGCGCCACCTTCGCCTTGTTAGTGGTCGTTCGTGGGGTGCTCGGCGTGCCCATCACGGGGTCCATCGGGCTCTTCGTGCTCGGGCTCGGGGTCTATCTCTTCGCCCTGACGGCCCTTGGCATCCTGCTTGCCACGTTGGCCCGCACCATGCCCCAGTTCGGGCTGCTCTCCATTCCGGTTTTTCTGGTGATGTATATGCTCTCCGGCGCCAACACGCCGCTCGATGCCATGCCGGAGCTGCTCCAGCGGGTGATGCTCCTCTCACCCACCACCCATTTCGTCGCCTTCGTCCAGTCGGTCCTTTTCCGGGGGGCCGGGCTCGGCCTGGTATGGCCCCAGCTGGCCGCCACCCTTGGGCTCGGGGTGCTCGCCTTCGTGGCCGCCCTGGCCCGGTTCCGGGAGACGGTTAGCCTCACTCGCCTGTGAGTAGGTCCGCTGTTGAAAAGGGCGGGACATCCTGGGCCGACACGGGAGGCTCGATCAACCGGCGCTAGCCCGGTCCGCCTGGAACTTCAGGAAGGGGATCGAGCACCGACTCCGGGTTGTCCACGCCGTAGCGGCGCAGGATCACACCCAGCTCACCCGATTCAGCGATCTGGGACAGTCCGGCGCTGTACTCGGCCGCGAGCTCCGCCCGACGGCAGATGAAGTCGTGGGAGACGGGCTCGAAGAGGTCGTGGAACACGACGTCCGTGTTCTTGCCATCCTGCTCGTGCAGATAGCTCAGATACCAGTTGGTGAGCAGACGGTCGGCGATGATGACATCGACGCTGCCCTGCAGCAGGAGCAGGATCTGGGCGCGGTGGTTATAGATCTCCCAGTAACCGGGGTTATCGCTGACCGCAGCGCGGAAGCGCTCGCCGAGGTAGGTCTTTGCGCCGTCATAGGCCAGGACCCGCTTCGTCCTCAGGTCCTCCATTTCGCTCACCTGGACCCCGGGGCGAGTGATGGCGAAGTCGTGGAACAGTCGGGTGCCGCGCGTGGGGCTCCAGCCGTGCTCGGCTCCGGGAGAGACCATGGGGATACAGTCAGCCCGCGAGTCGTCCGCGATGAGGTTGGTGAGGGTGCGGCCGCTGACGTAGAGCGGTCGGACCCGATGTCCCTGGGCGGCGAAGGCGGCCTGGATGATGTCGTAGGCGAGACCGGTGCCTTTGAAAGGCAGGAAGTAGGGCTGCAGGGAGACGGGCACGGCAACCACGACTTCGGTCGCTTGCAGCAGGCCGGTCGCGCCGGCCAACAGCGCGGCGAGGCAGAGGCGGATGGCTACCACGGCATCGTATTCCGCATCAGATTCCAGGGTTGGGTGAAGGTATTGGTGCCGCGGTTGATGTCCTGCATCATCTGGCCCATCTGCGCGTTCATCCCGGTGACATTGCCCGCCATTCCCTGTACCGCGACGTTGAGGGTCCCCATATCCTTTCTCATCGCCGACAGATCCGCCGCCATCGATGCCTGAATGGTCTGGATCGCGCTGTTGATGGTATTGATGTTGTAATCCATGGCGACGATGCTGGCCTCGATGTCGTCGATGTTGCCATCCATGCTCACCACGCCGATGGTGATGGAATTCATGTAGTCGGCCATGGCCACCAGATTGGTCTTCATGACGCCGACGTCCTGGCTCATGTGGTCGACGGAGACCACCATTTGGCCCATGCTCTCCGTCATCCTGCCCATGAAGATCATCATGGCGATCATGGGCACCCCCATGGCGGCGAAGGCCCCGAGTCCCCCAAGACCCCATAGCAGCCACTTGCCGATCGGAGGTCGCTGCGGACTTGCCGCGCCGGGTGCTTGCTCTGAGCTCGCGATCATTCGATTCCGCTCCAAATCGGCACCGCGCCGGGATTCAAGGGGCCGTTGGCCCCATGCGGTAGGTCATGCAAGAAAGATCCGTTCCAGTGCACCCCGGGAGACGTTGCCCCGACCGTCTTCGGCCTCGATGTAATAGCGCAGGTCGCCGGCGCCGACCGGCAGCTCGGCGGTGAGATAGTCGGCCGTCAATCGGGCCCCGGCCTGGGAGGGGTAGGGGCCGTGGTTACGCATGGGCAGGCGCTCCTCGCGGCCGTCGGCGGTGCGGAGCACCAGCTCGACCCGTCGGAGCCCGGAGCAATCGGCGACGAAGGTGTGGGCGACGCCCTGGCGTGGTGCATCCAGCAGGCACCCCTGGCCCCAGCGTTTTCCACCGGGGTTCTCCGGGGTCACCCAGGGAGGAAAGATGGTCGGCCCCGTGCGGTCGCCCCCGGCGGAGACTAGCCCGTCGACCGCCCGCTCGATCCGGCCCAGACCAAGATTGGCCGCGTCGGTCACCTGCCGGTCCCAGATCGGCTGGCCGGTCCAGTACCAGTAGCAGCTGGTCTCGGCCGTCAGGAGGAGCCGGATGGCCTCGGCCAGCCCCGGGTGCTCGGGCTCCCCGTCTTCCAGGGTGTGGACCCGGTTCTGGAAGGCCGTCAGCACGGCCCAGGAGTTGAGGTCCGGGGAGTAGGGCTGATCGTAACGGCTGAACCACTTCATGAACTGGGGATCGCCGTTGTCGGCGCCGGCCCAGGCCCCGGGCTCGATATGGACGACCCGGGCGGGATCGGGCGGGAAGCGCCCCAGATAGTCCTCGATGGTGGTGAGCTCGAAGCGTTGGTCCTGCCGCAGCCATTCGACCAGCCGGCCGGTGTTGTGCCCGTAGTAGCTGTCCGCCCCGCCGCCGTGATTGTCCCCGTCCGAGTGCAGCAGGAAGAAGGGCGGATGGGCGGGGTCGTAGCCACCGGTCTCGACGACGCGGTCGTAGACCTGGCCCAGCACGTCGGGATACTGCAGCGCGCCGAAGCCCCCGCGGGCGTCCTCGTTTCCGATGTAGCGCTCGGCCGGGACGGCAACGATCGTGTGGAGGGCGCCGTCTGGGTCCTCGTAGCCCACGTACTCCGGTCGCAGCAGGCGCGGCGAGATCTTCGAGCCGGCCCAGATGTTGTGCAGCTGCAGCCAGTCGTCCTCGGCAGGATTGACCTGCTCGGCGGGGTTCGGCGGCAGCATGCCCTCGCCGATCCCGGCATAGGGGTACTCGCGGCAGGCGCGGAAGCGATGGATCGAGTCGTAGATCACCGCCGTCACGCCCGCCTCGTTGAGCGCCGGGATCATGCGTACGTGGAAGGCCGTCTCCGGCGGAAACAGGGCCCCCGAGGCCGCGACGCCGAAGGTCCGCTCGATGAGGTCGCGGTGCCAGGCGATCTGTCGGACGATGTCCCGGTGCGGGATCAGCGGCATGAGGGGGTGGAAGAAGCCGAAGGCCGAGAAGCCGACGCGGGGATTGCCCAGGGCGGTCCTGGCCCCCGCGAGCTGGCGGAGCGCCCCGCTCCAGCCCCCGAAGCGCCCGCCGCAGCGCCCGTCCTCGGCGCATCGGTCGAGCTGCTTGATCAGCGAGCCGCTCCAGCTCGTCGAGAGACCCCCATGGGGCAGCCCGCCGTCGATGTACTGCCGCACCGCGGCGGGGATGAAGTCGGTGTAGTTGCCGGCCCGTGAGCCGAAGATCTGGTCCTTCTCGCCGTCCCAGGCGTTGCGGTCGGTGGCGCTGTAGTAGGGCTGGTGCATGTGCTTGTGGATGCCGAAGTAGAGCTTCACCTCGGCACCGCCGGCGACGGTTGCGCGGACCTGCGCCCGCGGGAGCGCCGGCCGGAGCAGGCGCACCTCGCGGTAGGCCTTGATCCAGTCCCCGCCCTGGGCCTGTTGGATGTCACCGCGACGGCAGCCCTCGATCTGGACGCTGATGCGCTCGCCCCCCAGGGCCCCCTCGGGCACGGAGGCGACATAGGTCCACTCGCGGGGGGCGGTCTCGCTGGCCCCAATGGCAGCGCCGTTCAGCAGAAGCTCCCGCCCGGCTCCGCGCAGGATCACCTGGGGAAAGGGGATCTGGCCGTCCGCGGTGAAACGGATCGGGAACGCCGGCTGCTTTCCGTCGGGGTCGCGGCGGATCTCCTCGGGGCAGTCGATGGCCAGGAAACGGGTAAAGATCTTGATGGCTCGCCCCCTTCGGCCAGGGTGGGCCGGGTCTTCCATCGTGAGCTCCGCGGGCGCGGCCCGCGGCTATTCAGTCAACCAGACGGTAGCGGGCGCCGCAGTAGGGACAGACGGATTCCTTGTCCGGCTCGTCCTCGATGGGCAGGTAGACCCGCGGGTGCATGTTCCAGAGGGCGTCCTGCGGTCGCGGGCAGGCGAGGGGAAGGTCCGTGCGCCTCACCTCGATGGTGTTGCCCGTGGTCTGGGTCCGGCGTCGATCTGGAGTCTGGGCGGTGGCCTCGATCATGGTCGGTCTCCGATGATTGCTTGATGCTCGGCAATCCTGGGTCTGCGCGCGCTGGGTCTCAGACCTGGGTCAGCCACTCCGGGTGCTCGTCCCGGCGGCCGTGAACCTGATCGAAGTAGAGTCCCTGGAGGCGCTCCGTGATGGGACCGCGGCCGCCCCGGCCGATGGCGCGGCCGTCCACTTCACGGATGGGTGTCACCTCGGCGGCGGTGCCGGTGAAGAAGGCCTCGTCGGCGATATAGACCTCGTCGCGGGTGATGCGCTTCTCGACCACCTGGAGCCCCAGCTCGTCGCACAGGGCCATGACGGTCCTGCGGGTGATACCGTCGAGGGCCGAGGTGAGGTCCGGCGTATAGAGCACGCCCTCGCGCACGATGAAGATGTTCTCACCGCTGCCCTCCATGACGTAGCCCTCGGAGTCCAACAGCAGGGCCTCGTCGTAGCCGTCCCGCAGGGCCTCCTGAAGCGCCATCATGGAGTTCATGTAGTTGCCGTTGGCCTTGGCCCGGCACATGGTGATGTTGACGTGGTGGCGGGTGAAGGACGATACCCGGATTCGGATGCCGTTCTTGATGTTGTCCTCGCCCAGATAGGCCCCCCAGGACCAGGCGGCCACCATACAGTGGACGTCGAGGTTGTCCGCACGCAGTCCCATGCCCTCGGACCCATAGAAGCACATGGGCCGGACGTAGGCGGAGGCCAGACCGTTCTCGCGGACCACGGCCCGCTGGGCCTCGTTCAGGGTGTCCCGATCCCAGGGCATGGGCATGCCGAGGATATGGGCGGAGTTGAACAGACGGTCGGTGTGCTCCTTCAGGCGGAAGATGGCCGCGCCCCGCTCGGTCTGGTAGGCCCTGACACCCTCGAAGACGCCCATGCCGTAGTGCAGGGTGTGGGTGAGGACGTGGATCTTGGCCTCTCGCCAAGGCACCATCTCGCCGTCCAGCCAGATCAGGCCGTCACGGTCCGCCATCGTCGCCATGTGCTGCTCCGCTCGGGTTGGGGGTACTGCCCCCGTTCGCTTGCCTGGGATGAGAATGTTGCGCCCATGTGTGGCCGCCTCGGATCCGTTCGCGGGCTCAGTTGCCGAGGAGCTGCTGCCATAGGGCCCGGACCTGGGTCCGCTCGGGTAGCAGCTGATCCTCCGGGACCGACTTGGGCTGCTCCTGAAGGGCGCCCCGGTGATAGGCCGAGCGCAGGGCCTTGTAGGCCTGCGTCAGCTCCTCGGCTGCCGCCCCGGGCAGCAGCTTGTGCCGGCCCAGGGTCTCCAGGATGCGGATGTTGTCGGTCCAGTCCGCCAAATCCGGGTAGTCTGCGGCCCAGCGAAGGACCGCGTATTGAACCATAAACTCGACGTCGGCAATACCGCCGGGCCCCTGCTTGAGGTCGAAGCGGCCGCCCCCGGACTTGTCCAGGGTCTCGCGCATCCGCTCGCGCATGGCGCGGACCTCCTGGCGCAGCTGGTCGGGGTCCCTGCGGCGGCAGAGGGTGGCGCGCCGGACCTCCGCGAACCGGGCCGCAAGCCCGTCATCCCCCGCGACCGGGCGCGCCCGCACCAGGGCCTGATGCTCCCAGGTCCAGGCCTGCCGATCCTGGTAGTCGGCGAATGAGGTCATGGAGCGCACCAGCATGCCCTTGTTGCCGTCCGGGCGCAGACGCATGTCCACCTCGTACAGGATTCCCGCCGGGGTGCGCGTCGTCATCATATGGATCATGCGCTGGCCGAGCCGGCTGTAGAACTGCTCGTGACTGATCGATTTGGGGCCCAGGGTCTCCGTCCAGCCCTGGTCGCTGCCGTGGACGAAGACCAGGTCCAGGTCGGAGCCGTAGCCGAGCTCCAGCCCGCCGAGCTTGCCATAGCCCAAGACCAGTAGACCGGTCTCGTCCGGCTTCAGGTCCTTGGGGGGGCCGTGGCGCCCCGCCAGGTGCTGGAAGGCGAGGCGCAGGACGCGGGCCACCGTCGCCTCGCCGATCTCGCTGAGGTAGTCGCTGACCTTCATGAGGGGCACCACCCCGGTGAGGTCCGCGGCGGCGACCCGCAGCATGTTGCCGTGGGCGAACTGGCGCAGGCGCTCCATCTGCTGCTCCAGGTCCTCGGGGCCCACCGGGGCCAGCAGGGCATCCAGCTCCGTGTCGAGGTCGGCCCTGCGCAGGGGCTCGTAGAGCCGCCGCGGGTCGATGAGCTCGTCCAGCAGCAGGGGCTGGCGTGCGATCTGATCGGCGATCCATGGGCTCATGCCGGTGAGCCGGGCGAGCTGGACCAGGGCCTGGGGACGCTCGATGAGCATCGCGAGATAGGCGGTGCGGCGCACGACCGACTCCAGCACCCGCAGCACCCGGTCCAGGGCGAGATCCGGCGACTCGCTCTCCGCGATGGCCGTGAGGGCCATGGGCATCAGCAGGTTGAGCCGCTCCGTGCCCTTGGTGCTCAGGCCCTTGCGGGCCGCGGCATCCCGGAATCGCTGCAGACGCCCCCATGCATCCCCCGGGTCGGCGAACCCGAACCCGGTCAGGACCTCCTCGGCCCGCGAAGGCGCCGAGCCGCCGTTCCACAGGGTGGCCAGGGCCGGGTCCACCCGGATCGCGGATCCCTTCTCCCGCTGGTCCCCGGGGACGGTGTCGCCGGCTGGCGGGCCATGGCCCTCGGCCGCGGGGGCGGCAAAGACCTGATCGAACAGTCCCTGAACGCGTCCCCGATGCTCGCCGAGGACCTCGGCAAATCCGTCCCAGTCGGCGAAGCCCATGGCCCGGGCGAGCCGCAGCCGACCCGGCTCGTCCTTCGGCAGCAGGTGGGTCTGCTTGTCCTGATAGGCCTGGATGCGGTTCTCCACGAGCCGGAGGAAGCGGTAGGCGGCGGTCAATTGCGTCACCTCCACCGCCGGCATCATCCCTTTCTGGGCGAGCCGCTCCAGCACCTGCAGGATGGGCCGGATCTGCAGCTCCGGGTCCCGCCCCCCGCGGATCAGCTGGAAGGCCTGGCCGATGAACTCGATCTCCCGGATGCCCCCGGGCCCGAGCTTGATGTTGGACGCCATGCCCTTCTTGTGCAGCTCCTTGTCGATGAGGCGCTTCATCTCGCGCAGCGAATCGATGGAGCCGAAGTCGAGATAGCGCCGGTAGACGAAGGGCCTGAGCAGGGACTCCAGGGCGTTCACATCGGCGGGGTCCCCGGCCAGGACCCGCGCCTTGATCATGGCGTAGCGCTCCCACTCCCGGGCCTGGGACTGGTAGTAGTCCTCCAGGGCATCCAGGGTCATGACCAGGGGGCCGGAGTCGCCGAAGGGCCGCAGGCGGGTGTCCACCCGGAAGACGAAGCCGTCGCTGGTCTGATTGTTCAGCGCCTGGACCAGGCGCTGGGCCAGACGGGTGAAGTACTGGCCGCTGTCCAGCTCCCGGGGCCCGCCATGGGTCCGGCCCGGGCCCGGATAGGCAAAGATCAGGTCGATGTCGGAGGAGAGGTTGAGCTCCCGTGCCCCGAGCTTGCCCATGCCGATGACCAGGAGGCGCTGGGCCCGTCCGGCCGCGTCCAGGGGCGTGCCGAGCTCCGCGCTGGTCCAGCCGTGGAGCAGATCCAGGGTCTGGCGGATGCAGCAGTCGGCCAGCTCCGAGAGGTCCTCCAGGGTCTCCTCCAGGGGGGCCAGTCCGCCGATGTCCCGCCAGATGATGCGCACCATCTCGCGGTGGCGTGCGCGGCGCAGGGCGCGTTGCAGATCCGCCTCGACCGTGATCCCGGCGAGGGTGGCGGCGAGGCGCCCGGCGAGGTCGCCGGGGTCGTAGCGGCGGTCCAGATCGCCGCTCGCGATCAGCTCGCCCAAGGTCTCCGGGTGGCGCGCCACCCGGGTGGCGACATAGTCGCTCGCCTCCCACACCCGGGCGCGCCTGGCCAGAAACCTCGTATCCGTCGGGGCGGGTAGCCCCTGGGCCGCGGCCCAGTCCAGCCAGGCCTGCCAGGCCTGCCAGGTGGGCTCGGGTGCCGGCCCGGGTCCGGCCGGGTCGGTCATGACACTGGGCTTCCGGTTCCTGGTCCGGGGATGAGGCGGCGTCGGCTCACAGGGGCTCGATCCGATACTCCGCGGCGAGACGCGCCTCGCCCCCGGCCGGGACCGCCACGACCTCGTCGGCGGCGTTGGCCGTCTCCACGCACACCATGATCCGGTAGTCCTCGTCGTCCAGGTCCGCCATGGCGCGGGCGGTCTCGACCCAGGGATTCCAGACGATACAGGTCGCGCTGTTGCGCCCCTGGATGCGCAGCCGCCGGCCCAGTGCCGGGTCCTCGACGACCAGGACCTCCGGGACCGATTGATAGATGCGGTTCACCTCGCCGGAGAAGGTCACCGGCCCTTCCTGGGCGATCACGGCATCCTTGCCGTTGGCGGACTTGTCGATATAGCGGCAGCCCTCGAGCCCGAGGACCCGGGCGCGGGTCGCGTCGCCCACGTGAAGGTAGGTGTGCAGGGCCTGGGTGATGGTGAAGGGCTCGTCCTCCGGGTTGCGGGTAACGAGATCCACTCCCAGGGCGTCTCCCACGGTGACCTCCACCGCCAGGTTGAACCGATGGGGCCATTGGGCCCGGGTCGCCTCGTCATCCGCGATGCCGAGGGTGACGCGGGTGGCGCCGCCCTCCAGGGCGCGGGTCTCCAGGAGCCCCCAGGGCATGCTGCGCACGAAACCGTGGGCGGGTCGGCCCCGGCCCTCCGGGTCGGCGCCGAACCAGGGCCAGCAGATGGGCACGCCGCCCTTGATCGCCTTGCCCGGCGCGAAATAGGCCCGCTCGCTCAGGAACAATAGGTCCTGGGCCGCGTCGGCCGGCCGGTAGGAGAGGACCTGGCCCGCGTGGAGCGAGAACAGGGCGCTCGCCAGGCCGTTCTCGATCTCGATCATGGGCAGTCCGCCGCGGCCAGGAATCAGGCGCAGGGTCCCGGGAATCCCGTATTCGGCATTCAAGGCGTCGATGTCCAACTTTGGTCCTCCGGTCGACGGGTCATGGTTGAGTGCCGGCCCGGGCGTTGGCCGGCAGGGAGAGTGAAAAGCGCTGATGTACTTGGCGTTTTCCGGGCAGAAGGTGAGGAACGTCTAAGGGGCATTCACCAGTGCTTGCGCGGGGCCCCGCAGGCTCGATTGGTTCTCTATTGCCCGCTTGGGCCGATGCTACGCTCGTTTCGCGTGGCAGGTACAGTCGTGCCGCGTGAGTGACACGAAGTCTAATCAAGGAGACTTGGATGAATAGTAAGCGTGTAATTCGTGGGGGCCTCGGTCTGCTGTCGGTGGCCCTGTTTGCCGGATCGGTTGTCGGGACGGCGGTGGCCGGGTCCGCGTGCAAGGGGTTGGAGCAGGGGCCCTGTGAGGGCAAGGCGGACTGTACCTGGGTCGAGGGATATGTTCGCAAGGATGGGATCAAGGTGAGCGCCCACTGCAAGAGCGCCGGGAGATCGAGTGGGGCCGCGAGCACAGTGGACAAGCAGGTCGCGAGCAAGGACAAGGAGGAGAAGGCCAGCTCAAAGGAGTAGGGGCGAGAACGGCTGTCTGACAGGGGCGGTGCAGGGAGGCGCCGCCCAGCCTTTTGCTAGTGAAAATCCCGGGAGACCGTGACCAGCCCCCCGAGGAGCTCCCCCAGGAGCCCCGAGCAGTCCGCGAGCCGCTCGGCGATCAGATGGGTCACCCCCGCCTCCCGCTGCACCTCCCCATAGACCGCCAGCAGCTGTGACCCGAGCAGGGCTCGGCGCTGGCGTTCCGCGATCCGCCTCCACACCACCAGGTTCACCTGGCCGGTCTCGTCCTCCAGGGTCACGAAGGTGACGTTGTTGGCGGCGGCCGGGCGCTGCCGGTTGATCACCAGACCGGCGGTGGCGACGCGGCTCCCCTCCGGGGTTTCCCCCACCTCCCGGGCGCTGAGCAGACGCAGCGCCGCGAGCCGCTCGCGCAGCAGGGCCAGGGGATGGCGGCGGAGCGTCAGCCCCAGACTGGCGTAGTCCGCGGCGATCTCGGCCCCCTCCTCGGGGGGGGCGAGCAGGGGCAGGCAGCCCGGGTCGGCCGGGGGTGGCAGGGCCAGCATGCCTTGCCCTTGCTGTCTGGGGGGCCGGCCGGCGGCGGAAAGGCCCAGGATGGACCAGGCGGCCCGGTGACGATTTCCCGCCAGGGGGGCCAGGGCATCGGCCGCCGCCAGGGCCTTGAGGTCCCCCCGGTCCAGGGCGGCGCGGCCGCGCAGGTCCTCGATGGAGCCCCAGGGGGACACCGCCCGCGCGGCCACCAGTCGCTCCGCCCCGGACCGGGATAGCCCCTTCACGAGCCGCAGCCCCAGCCGCAGGGCCGGCCTCCCCCCGGCGGTCCGCTCCAGGGTGCAGTCCCAGGCGCTCGCGGTCACGTCCACGGGGCGCACCGCCACCCCCTGGCGGCGGGCCTCCCGGATGAGCTGGGCGGGGGCGTAGAAGCCCATGGGCTGGCTGTTGACGAGGGCCGCGAAGAAGGCGGCGGGCTCGTGATGCTTGAGCCAGGAGGACACATAGACCAGCAGGGCGAAGCTCGCCGCGTGGGACTCGGGGAAGCCGTACTCCCCGAAGCCCAGGATCTGGTGGTAGATGCGCTCGGCGAACTCCCGGGCGTAGCCGCGCGCCGTCATGCCGCCGATGAGGCGCTCCCGCAGGGACTCGAGCCCGCCGCGCCGGCGCCAGGCCGCCATGGAGCGGCGCACCTGATCCGCCTCCCCGGGGGTGAAGCCGGCCGCCACCTGGGCCACCCGGATCACCTGCTCCTGGAAGATCGGTACCCCCAGGGTGCGCCCCAGCACCTCCCGGACCTCCGCCGAGGGATAGTCCACGGGCTCCAGCCCCTGGCGGCGGCGCAGATAGGGATGGACCATGTCCCCCTGGATGGGACCCGGGCGGACGATCGCCACCTCGATGACCAGGTCGTAGAAGCAGGCGGGGCGAAGGCGCGGCAGCATGGCCATCTGGGCCCGGGACTCGATCTGGAAGACCCCGGTGGTCTCGGCGCGTTGGATCATGGCGTAGACCGCCGGGTCCTCCGGCGGGATGTCGGCCACCGTCAGGCGGCTGCCCCGAAATCCGTTCACCAGGTCGAGGGCCCGGCGGATGGCCGAGAGCATCCCAAGCGCCAGGCAGTCCACCTTGAGCAGCCCGAGGGCGTCCAGGTCGTCCTTGTCCCACTGGATGACGGTGCGCCCCTCCATGGCCGCGTTCTCCACCGGGACCAGCCGCTCCAGGGGGCCGCGGCTGATCACGAATCCGCCCACGTGCTGGGACAGGTGGCGCGGGAAGCCCAGGATCTCGTGGACCAGACGCATGGTCTGCAGGATCCGCGGGTTGAAGGGGTCGAGCCCCACCTCCCGCAGGCGCTCGGGGGCCACCGCCTGGCCGTCCCACCAGTTGAGGTTGCGTGCCAGGCGATCCACCTGGTCCGGGTCCATCCCGAGGGCCTTGCCCAGGTCCCGGACCGCGCTCTTGGGCCGGTAGGAGATGACGGTGGCCGCGAGGGCGGCCCGCTCCCGGCCGTACTTGCCGTAGAGGTATTGGATCACCTCCTCGCGCCGCTGATGCTCGAAGTCCACGTCGATGTCCGGTGGCTCCCCCCGCTCCCGGGAGATGAAGCGCTCGAACAGCATCTCCATGCGCGCCGGGTCCACCTCCGTGATCCCGAGGCAGTAGCAGACCGCCGAGTTGGCCGCGGAGCCCCGCCCCTGGCAGAGGATGCCCCGGGAGCGGGCGAAGCGGACGATGTCGTGAACGGTGAGGAAGTAGGGCTCGTAGCCCAGCTCCGCGATCAGGCCCAGCTCATGCTCCACCTGGCGGCGCACCCGCTCGGGGATGCCGTCGGGCCAGCGCCCCGCGGCCCCGGCCTCGGTGAGTGCACGCAGATGGGCGCTGGGGGAGCGATCCGCCGGGACCAGCTCGTGCGGGTACTCGTAGCGCAGCTCGTCGAGCGAGAAGCGGCAGGCGGCGGCCAGCTCCAGGGTTCGCCCAAGCAGCTCGGGGGGGTAGAAGCGGGCCAGCTGGGCGCGGGTGCGCAGGTGGTTCTCCCGGTTCTGGGCCAGGGCCGCCCCGGCCTGGTCCACCCGCACCCCGAGCCGGATGGCGGTCAGGGTGTCCAGGAGGGGGCGCCGCGCGGGGGTGTGCATGGCCACGTCGCCGCAGGCCACGAGGCCCAGGTCCAGGTCCCGGCCGAGCCGCTGGAGATGCGCGAGCCAGGCCTGGTCCCCGCCCCGGCGGTGCAGGATGACCCCGATCCATAGCCGCCCCGGGAAGCGCTCCCGCAGCCACCGGCCCTGAACGATGGTCTCGGACCAGTCCCGGGCCGGCTCCCGGTCGGGCAGCCAGAGCAGCAGGCACTCCGGCAGCCCCCTGTCCAGATCCTCCGCCAGCAGGCGGTACTGGCCCTTGGGCGCCCGTCGCCGGGCCCGGCTGATCAGCTCGGAGAGGTTGCCGTAGCCCGCTCGGGTCTGGGCCAGGGTCACCAGCCGGGGCCCGGAGGCGATGCGGAGCTCCGAGCCCACGATGAGCGGCAGCCCCAGGTCCTTGGCCTCCTGGTGTGCCCGTACCACCCCCGCCAGGGAGCAGCGGTCGGTCAGGGCCAGGGCCCCATAGCCCAGCTCATGGGCGCGCCGCGCCAGCTCCTCCGGATGGGAGGCGCCCTCGAGGAAGGAGAAGCACGAGCGGCAATGGAGCTCGGCGTAAGAGGCGGTCAGGGCGGTACCCGTCCGAGCGATAACTGAATATATGTACAGTATCGCTCAGATCGCGCATCCGTCCACCGTCTCCTGCAGCCGGTCTCCCTGGAGGGTTGCCCGGGGTTGGGGAGGCGGGATCGAAGGCCATTGTGGCCAACGATCGGTTACCGCCTCGTCAGGCGCGACTCTCGAGGCCCGCCGTCTTCAGGAGCCGCACTGCTCAAGCGCGAGCCGATCGAATGCCCGGATGGCATTCGGTCGGCATCCACCTTAAGCCGCGGCGGACAGGTCCCAGACGGGTGGTGAGTGATAGAGGCGGGCAAGCTGGAGCTCCCGCTCGATCTCCATCTCCCGAGGCAGATGGTCCCCGAAGCGGGTGAAGAGCTCCTCCTGGTCGTTGGTCTCCTGGCGCGCGACCTCGGTGTCGATGTTGGTGATGCTCGCGTAGGCCGTGCGGGGGAATTCGAGCCCGGCCCACTCGAGGGACCCGTAGTCGGGCACCCAGCCCAGCGGGCTCTCGATGCCCCCCCCGTTGCTGTTGCAGCGCTCCACCACCCACTTGAGCACCCGCATATTCTCCCCGTAGCCGGGCCAGATGAAGCGCCCGTGCTCGTCCTTTCGGAACCAGTTGACCCGGAAGATGCGTGGCGGCGTGGCCACCATCTTGCGACCGATGCGCAGCCAGTGACGCCAGTAATCCGCCATGTTGTACCCGCAGAAGGGGAGCATGGCCATGGGATCCCGACGCACCGAGGCCTGTCCGATGGCGGCCGCCGTGGCCTCGGAGCCCATGGTGGCCGCCATGTAGACACCGTGCTCCCAGTTGTAGCTCTGGAAGACCAGGGGGAAGTGTCGGCTCACCCGGCCCCCGAAGAGGAAGGCGCTGACGGGGACCCCGTTCGGGTTCTCCCACTCCGGATCGATCGAGGGGCATTGGGCGGCGGGGGCGGTGAAACGCGCGTTGGGGTGGGCCGCGGGGGTACCGATCCCGGGGTCCCAGTCGTGGCCCTTCCAGTCGATCAGATGATCGGGGGGCTCCTTGGTCAGTCCCTCCCACCAGACGTCGCCGTCGTCCGTGAGCGCGCAGTTGGTGAATATGCAGTTCGCGTTCAGGCTCGCCAGGGCATTGGGATTGGAGTCCCCATTGGTGCCCGGGGCCACGCCGAAGAAGCCGGCCTCCGGGTTGATGGCGTAGAACTTCCCGTCCTTCGGGTTGGGCTTGATCCAGGCGATGTCGTCGCCCACCGTGGTCACCTTCCAGCCCTCGAACCCCTTGGGCGGGATCAGCATGGCGAAGTTGGTCTTGCCGCAGGCACTGGGGAAGGCGCCGGCCACGTAGACCTTCTTGCCATTCGGGGGCTCCACCCCGACGATCAGCATGTGCTCCGCCAGCCACTCCTCGTCCCGAGCCATCACCGAGGCGATGCGCAGGGCCAGGCATTTCTTGCCGAGCAGGGCATTGCCCCCGTAGCCGCTGCCGTAGGACCAGATCTCCCGGGTCTCCGGGAAGTGGGCGATGTACTTGTCGGCGATGTTGGGGGCGCAGGGCCAGGGGACATCGGCCTCACCCGGCTGCAGCGGTGCCCCCACGGAATGGAGACAGGGGATGAACTCCCCGTCGGCCCCGAGGGCATCGAGCACGGCCTGGCCCATGCGGGTCATGATCCGCTGGTTGACGACCACATACGGGGAGTCGGTGATCTCCACCCCGACATGGGCAATGGGCGAGCCGATGGGACCCATGCTGAAGGGGATCACATAGAGGGTGCGCCCGCGCATGCAGTCCTTGAACTGCCGCCTCAAGATCGTCTTCATCTCGACCGGGTGCATCCAGTTGTTCGTGGGGCCCGCGTCTTCCTTGCGCTGGGAGCAGATGAAGGTGCGCTCTTCCACCCGTGCCACATCGCTGGGATGGGAGCGGGCCAGGAAACTGTTGGGCCGCTTCTCTGGATTGAGCCGGATGAAGGACCCGGCTGCTACCATCTCGTCACACAGGCGGTCGTACTCCTCCTGGGAGCCGTCACACCAATAGATGCGGTCTGGGTTGCACAGCTCGGCGACCTCGTCCACCCAGGCCAACAGCCTGCGATGGGTCGTGCGCGCGGCGCCATCATGGGTCTTGGTCATGGCGGGGATCTCCCAGGTCATGCGTAAAATAGCCATCGGCCGGGTCCAAAAGGGACCCGCCGGGGTCAAGTCGCCCGGAAAGGGCAATGGTCACGATACAGAGCAGCAAGGTCCAGGCCAAGGGCAGATGCCTTAGCCGTGGCCACAGGCGAGGGGACCCACTGCGAACGGCGCCCGGTCCCGGGCGCCACGGGTGGGGGTATGTGACCCGCGGCACAGTCTAGGGCATCAGGGTCGCCCAATCCCTGAGGCCGATCAACGGCGTGCGATTCAGGCGCCAGGGGGATCCATGGGGCAAGACCCAGACGAGCTGACCCTGATTCGACCGGACGACTGGCATCTGCACCTCCGGGACGGCCCTGCCATGGCCAGCGTGGTTGGCCATACCGCGCGCCAGTTCGCCCGCGCCATCGTCATGCCGAACCAGCGGCCCCCCGTGGTCACCACGGCCCAGGCCCTGGCCTATCGAGACCGGATCCGGGCGGCCCTGCCCGCCGGGAGCCCGTTCGAGCCGCTGATGACCCTCTATCTCACGGACAACACCAGGCCGGAGGAGATGGCCGTGGCCAGGGCGAGCGGGGCGGTGGCGGCCTGCAAGCTCTACCCGGCGGGCGCCACCACCAACTCGGAGAGCGGGGTGACCGACCTGGAGCGGATCTATCCCGTCCTCGCCGCCATGGCAGAGCAGGGGCTGCCGCTCCTGGTGCACGGGGAGGTGACGGACGCGGCCGTGGACATCTTCGATCGCGAGGCCCGCTTCATCGACGAGCGCCTGGGCCCGATCGTCGCGGCCTTCCCCCGGCTCAGGGTGGTCTTCGAGCACGTCACCACGCAGGAGGCCGTCGCCTTCGTGCGCCAGGGTCCGGACAACCTGGGAGCCACCATCACCCCCCATCACCTCCTGTACAACCGCAACGCCCTGCTCGCCGGGGGGATACGGCCGCACTACTACTGCCTGCCGGTCCTGAAGCGGGAGCGGCACCGGCTGGCCCTGGTGGAGGCCGCGACGAGCGGGCACCCGCGCTTCTTCCTCGGCACCGACAGCGCCCCCCACCCCCAGCGCGAGAAGGAGAGCGCTTGCGGCTGCGCCGGCGCCTACAGCGCCCACGCGGCACTGGAGCTCTACGCCGAGATCTTCGAGGAGGCGGGGGCCCTGGGGCGGCTGGAGGGCTTCGCCAGTCATCATGGGGCGGATTTCTACGGGCTGCCCCGCAACACCGGCACCCTCACCCTGAGACGGGAGCCGTGGCGGGTGCCCGATGACTATCCCCTGGGCGAGGAGCGCGTCGTCCCCCTGCGGGCGGGCGAGTCCCTCGCCTGGCGGCTCGTCGGCGACCCGAATGACCTATAGGAGGCTGATCGAGGGCCATCCTTGGCCCGCAGGGGAAGCGCTATCGATCATCGCTTCCCCGGGGCTGAGGCGGTCCGGCCGGCGGTCTCGGCCGCTATCGGGGGAATTCGTGCTCCGACTGATCGGAGGCGGGGGCTGATGCCTTCGGGGGAGACGGGTCGCCGAAGTCCACGTCCTCCCAAAGATCCTCTTCGCCCTCGGCCTGCGGTGGGTTCCCGTCGTAGACGAGATTGCGGCGCCGCTGGAGGTACGCGTCCCGAAGGAACACGTAGGGATCAAGCGCCGCCTCCTCCATGATCTCGCCCGCCGCGAGCCGGTCCGCCCGGAAGTCCACCAATCGGATAGCGACCAGGCCCCAGTACACGTCTCCGGTTTCGATGCTGAACAAGGGGTCGGTCACGATGTCACCGGCCCAGCCCAAGGTCCCCCGGATGCTGCTGGGCCCCAGGATGGGCAGCATCAGGAACGCGCCGGGCTCTAGTCCCCAGTAGCCGAGGGTCTGGTCGAAGTCCTCCTTGTAGCTCTGCAGCCCCACGTTGGTGGCCACGTCGACGAAGCCCAGGACGCCCACCGTGGTGTTGATGAAGATGCGCCCCAGATCGCTGCCGGCGCGCGACAGCTTGAACTGCAGGACATTGTTCGCCAGGGAGGTGACGTCATCAAGATTGGCGAAGAAGTTGGTGATGCCCCGATCCACGACGTCGGGGGTCACGGCGCGGTAGGCCTTGGCCGCCGGCTTCATGAAGGCGTTGTCGAAGTCGGTGTTGAAGCGGTAGACGGCCCGATTGAAGGGCTCCAGCGGATCCCGGGGATCCTTCACCCGGTCGGGGCTCGAGGCGCACCCGGTCCCCAGGAGCGCAACCAGGACGACGAGGGGAAGCGCCAACCACGTGACGAGCCGGTATGGCGAGCTACAGCGACACATCGAACTGGGATCCCCCCCGGCTCCACTCGAAGTGTCCGATGCTACCACAGGGCGAGGGTCCCGGAGCCACCGCGCTCCGGCGCCCCAAGTCCCCTGTCCGCTCGATCAGCGGTGCGGAGTCACCGCGAAACCTTGCTTCTCGAGCAGGTGCAGCACGCCCTCCTCCCCGGGAAGGTGAAGGGCGCCGATGGCCACGAACCAGCCCCCCTGCTCCAGCAGCGGCTCCAGGCGCTCGGCCATACGCCGGTTGCGGGAGTCCACCGCGGTCTCCCGGAACAGGGCCGCGAGCCTCGGGTCCCCGCGCTGGAGGTGGCGCTCACTGAGCTCCATCAGGGTCACGAGATCCTGGGCGAGATACGCCTGAATCAATTCCTCGAACAGGGCCGGCATCTCGGCCCTCGAGTCCAGGGCGTCCTCCAGGAGGGCGATCTGGTCCGACTCACTCAGCCCGTCGAAGACCCCAAGCTGCTCCTCCATGGTCTCCAGGCCCTTGATCTCCTTGCCGGCATCGACGGCGGCCCGGTACAGGGCCAGGTCCATGAACTCCCCCTTCTCGGCCGGCGGCAGGCTGAGCAGGGTGACCACCGCCCAGGGCTTGAAGTCCTTGAAGGCCTCGGGCGTCATGCCCAGCTCCTGGAGGGCCTCCGCGGTGCGCCGATAGAGGTCGGGAGGGAGCGCCTCCTTGAGGGTCCGCCCGTCCGTGTAGTTCATGGTGATCATGGACTTGATGATCGCTTGGGCATCGGGCACCACCTCCAGGACGAAGCCTGGGCTCCGCTCGAAGGCGGATCGCACCGGTGCCGGGAGGTCCAGGACCCTCGGGTCCTCGCTGTGGATGGTGCCGAGGATGAAGCTCGGTGCCGGGGCGGCGGGTGCCTGGATCTCGTAGATCATCCCCCGTGGGGTCGATGCGTCCCGGCCCCATGCCAGGATCGCGGTCCCCAGGAGGGTCAGCGCGATTCCCAGGAGCCACCAGGTCCGATCGCACCGGTCGTCCTGTCCCACCATAAGTCTGCCGCCTCTCGCAGATGCCCAACAGCGAGCTTGCACTATAGCAGTGCCGACGCGGCATCCAATGCCATTTCTCGGGGCAGTGGCCGAGCCCCGGGGCCGGCGAGGGGGCGCGTCAAGGGGACTGGACGGGGCGCGGGAGGCCGCCGGGTTTGGCAACGGGGACGCTGACCCCTATCCTGTCTCGATGAACAACGAGGAGCCACTGCGTCAGGGGATCGCCCAGCGTTTTCGGGGATTTCTGCCCGTGGTGGTGGACGTGGAGACCGGGGGGTTCGATCCCCAGCGCCATGCCCTGCTGGAGGTCGCGGCGGTCATCATCCGCATGCGACCGGATGGAGACCTGGAGTCATCGGCCCCCCTGGCGTGTCACGTCCTGCCGTTCCTCGGCGCCGAGATCGACCCCCGGGCCCTGGCCTTCAACGGGATCGATCCCCACCACCCCTTTCGGGACGCCGTCGCCGAGCACGAGGCCCTGAGCCGCATCCTGGTCCCCATCCGGAAGGCGGTGAAGTCGACTGGCTGCAACCGCGCCGTGCTGGTCGGGCACAACGCCCACTTCGACCTGGGCTTCCTCAAGGCGGCGGTGGAGCGCACGGGGTTCAAGCGCAATCCCTTCCATTCCTTCAGCGTCTTCGACACCGTGACCCTGGGCGGACTCATGTTCGGGCAGACCGTCCTTGCCCGGGCGGCCCGGGCGGCGGGCCTCGGCTGGAAGAACAGTGAGGCCCATTCGGCCATCTACGACGCCGAGCAGACCGCGCGGCTCTTCTGCGCCGTGGTTAATCGCTGGCGGGAGCTGGACCCCGACCACTATTGGGAGATTACGGGGGCGACAGGCCGGGAGGAAGACGGCCTGCAGGGGGTTGGCTGAGCGGTGGGGCCGACAAGACCCGGGCAGGCCGGGTCTGCGGCGCCGATTCAGGCCTTGGGCTCGCCCTTCGCGACCGCGGTCTCCATCAGTCCCTTGAGCTCGCCCTTGGCGTGGAGCTCCAGGGTGATGTCGCAGCCCCCCACCAGCTCCCCGTCGATGTAGATCTGGGGAAAGGTCGGCCAGTCGGCGTAGCGCGGCAGGTTCTCGAAGATCTCCGGGTCCTGCAGGACGTTCACATACGCGAAAGGAATGCCGCACTCCTGCAGTGCCGCCGCGGCGCGCATGGAGAAGCCGCACTGGGGAAACTGGGGGGTTCCCTTCATGTAGATGACCACGGGGTTGTTCTTAACCTGATCGTCGATCCGTTGCATGACGTCCATTGGATGCCTCGTCGGGGGGTTGGTTTGATCGATGCCCGGAAATGGTCGGGACGGCAGCCCTGATTTCAACGCCCCCCGCTTCCGCCCCCTCTCACTGGAGCCCGGCGGAGGGCCCCGCGAGACCTCACAGGCCCGCATCCACGTTGCGCTGCAGCCACAGCTCCAGCAGGGCCAGGTGCCACAGCTTGTTGCCCTGGATGCGCGTGTGGTGCATGTCCGGGGCGGCCAGCAGCATCTCCACGTAGTCGCGCCGGTACAGGCCGCGCTCCCGGCACGCGCGCGAGTCGAGCAGGTCCCGCATCAGCTCCAGGAAGGCGCCGCGGACATACTTCAGGGCCGGCATGGGGAAGTAGCCCTTGGGCCTGTCGATGACGGCATCCGGCAAGAGTCCCCGGGCAAGGGCCTTCAGGGGGTACTTGCCCCCGTCGCGCAGCTTCAGGGCCGGCGGGCACCGGGCCGCCAGCTCCACCAGGGCGTGGTCGAGGAAGGGCACCCGTGCCTCCAGCCCCCAGGCCATGGTCATGTTGTCCACCCGCTTGACCGGGTCGTCCACGATCAGGGTGGTGACGTCCAGCCGCAGGATCGCATCCATCAGCTCGTCCGCCCCCGCCTCCCCGAGACGCTCCTCGATCAGGGCCCCGGTGTGGTCCGGTCCCCCGTAGGCCGGGGCGACGAGGCGCAGGTACTCGGCGTGATCCCGGTCGAAGTAGTGCTTGGCGAGACGCTCCATGGGGGTGCCGCTGTGCTCCGCCTGGATGCGCGGATACCAGAAGTAGCCTCCGAAGACCTCGTCCGCCCCCTGGCCGGACTGAACCACCTTGACCTCCCGCGAGACCTGCTCGGAGAGCAGATAGAAGGCCACCGCGTCCTGGCCGAACATGGGCTCGGTCATGGCGTCGACGGCCTCGGGGAGGCGCCACAGGACCTGGTCGTTGGGTACCCGAAGCTTCCGGTGGGCGGTCCCATAGCGGGCCACCACCTGGTCCGAGTACTCGAACTCGCTGCCCGACTCCTCCGGGGTGTCTTCGAAGCCCACCGAGAAGGTGCGCAGATCCCGAACCCCCGCCTCCGCGAGCAGGGCCACCAGCAGGCTCGAATCCAACCCGCCGGACAGCAGCACGCCCACGGGCACGTCCGCCACCTCGCTGCGCTTCTTCACCGCCTGGCGCAGACTGTCGTGGATGGCCTCCAGCCAGTCGGGCTCGGACCAGGGCTCGGCGGGGCGGGTCGCCTCCAGGTGCCAGTACGCCCCCTCGGTGCGCCGGCCGTCGGCCTCCACGCGCATCCAATAGGCGGGGGGGACCTTGCGGATGCCGCTCAGGATGGTGCGCGGGGCCGGGACCACCGCGTGCAGGGTGAAGAGGTGGTGCAGCGCGACCGGGTCGATGCTCGTGTCCACCTCCCCGGCCGCCAGCAGGGCCTGGGTGCTGGAGGCGAAGCGCAGGCGCCCGCCGCCCTCGCTCCAGTAGAGCGGCTTGATGCCGAACCGGTCCCGGGCCAGGAACAGGACCCGCTGGTTGGCGTCCCAGACGGCGAAGGCGAACATGCCGTGGAGGCGCTCCGGGCAGCGGGTGCCCCAGGCGTGCCAGGCCTTGAGGATCACTTCGCTGTCGCCCTCGGAGAAGAAGCGGTACCCCAGCCCTCGCAGCTCCTGGCGCAGGGCCTTGTAGTTGTAAATGGTGCCGTTGAAGACCAGGGCGAGCCCCAGCTCCGCGTCCACCATTGGCTGGTTGGAGCGCACCGAGAGGTCGATGATCGAGAGCCGCCGGTGCCCGAACCCCAGGGCCCCGTCGCTGTAGCTGCCGCCGTGGTCGGGACCGCGACGGGTCAGCTCGCTCATCATGCGCTGGATGGTGTCCAGGTCCGCCGGGGCGCCATCGAGGCGCAGCTCACCGCAGATTCCGCACATTCAGGCTTGCTCCTCTCGATTGGGATCCCGGACCCCGTCTGTCGGTGGGCCCCAGCCCCCGCCGCCCGGGGTCTCGACCGTCAGCCGGTCGCCGGTCTGAACGGGGAGCGATACCTTGCCCGGCAGGGCGACCCCGTTCAACCGATTCGACCCCGGCGCACCCGCCTCGCCGCCCGCGAGCCCCCAGGGGGCGAGCCGGCGCCGCTCGGTCAGCAGGGTCACCTGGGCGGGGCCCAGGAGCTCGATCTCCCGCACCAGGCCGTCCCCGCCAGGTCGCGCGCCGCGACCGCCGGAGCCGTAACGCAGCGCATAGCGCGTGACCCGCACCGGGTAGCGCGACTCCAGCACCTCGATGGGGGTGTTGAGGGTGTTGGTCATATGGGTCTGCACCCCGGACCAGCCGCCCCCCGAGGGCCCGGCGCCCATGCCGCCGCCGATGGTCTCGTAATAGTCCCAGGGCCTGGCCGGGTCGCTGCTGCCCATGGCGAGGTTGTTCATGCTTCCGTGGCTGGCCGCGGGAATCCGGTCGGGGAGGGCCTGGGCCAGGGCCCCGAGCACCACGTCCACCACCCGGGTGCTGGTCTCCACGTTCCCGGCCGCCACCGCCGCGGGGCGTCGGGCATTGAGCAGGGAGCCGAGGGGGGCCTCCAGGGTGATGGGCCTAAAGGTCCCGGCGCAGGCCGGTGTCTGGGGCGGCATCAGGCAGCGGAAGCAGTAGAGCGCCGCGGCCGCGGCCACCGACAGGGGGCAGTTGATGTTGCCGGGGACCTGGGGCGCCGTGCCCCAGAAGTCGAGGTGCACCCCGGACCCCGAGACCTCCATCCGCAGCCGGATCGGGATGTCGAGAGTGCCCTGGCCGTCGTCGTCCAGCCAGTCCTCGAAGTCGTAGACCCCATCCGGGATCGACGCCAGACTGGCCCTCGCGAGGCGTTCGCCGTAGGCGTTCAGGTCCGCGAGGGCGGCCGCGTAGCGCCCCGGGCCCAGGGTCTCCACCAGACGCCCGAGGCGCTCGAGCCCGGCCCGATTGGCACCCGCCTGGGCCAGAAAATCCCCCCGGGCTTGATCCGGGTCACGGGTCGCGCCGACGATGGCATCCAGCAGCTCCGGCACCGGCGCCCCTGCGCGGATCAGATGGGTCGGCGCGATCACCAGGCCCTCCTCGTCGAGGCACCGGGAGACCGGCATGGACCCCGGGGTGGCGGCCCCGATGTCCGCGTGGTGGGCGCGGTTGGCGACGAAGGCGATGGGTGCGCCGGGATTGCCAGGGCCGGCGTCTCCGGAGGTGAACAGGGGGGCGATCAGGGTCACGTCCGGCAGGTGGGTGCCGCCGAGGTAGGGGTCGTTCAGCACCACCATATCGCCGGGGGCCCAGTCCACGGAGGCGACGATGGAAGACATCGCGTGGGCCATGCTCCCCAGATGCACCGGGATATGGGCGGCCTGGGCGCACAGCCCGCCCTGGCCGTCGAAGACGGCGCAAGAGAAGTCCAGCCGGTCCCGGATATTGGTGGAGAAGGCCGCGTTGCGCAGCCGCACCCCCATCTCCTCACAGACGGCGGCAAGCCGGCTCGCGAACAGGCCGAGCTCGATTGGGTCGAGGGCCATGGGACGACTGGTGCTCCGCGGTCTCCTGGGGACGTCTCAGCGCCGCCCTGGCGCGCGACGGTTGCAAAGGCGGGGTAGCGGCCATAGCTCCGCGGGCACGGCGATCCCCGTGCCGCCCTGGCCGACCATCCAGCCGAGTCCTCCGGCCGCGGGCCGACGCGCCCGCATCAGGATCCGATCCAGTACGATTCGAGGCACCAACCTCAAAACCAAGGAGACGTTGACATGACCCACACGCTGCCCCCCCTGCCCTACGAGAAGAATGCCCTGGAGCCGGTGATCTCCGCCGAGACCATCGACTTCCACTACGGCAAGCACCATCAGGCCTACGTCACCAACCTGAACAACCTGATCCCCGGGACCGAGTTCGAGACCATGTCCCTGGAGGACATCATCATGAAGTCCTCGGGCGGGGTGTTCAACAACGCCGCCCAGGTGTGGAACCACACCTTCTACTGGAACTGCCTGAGCCCCAACGGCGGCGGCGCCCCGACCGGCGTCCTGGCGGATGCCATCAACGCCCAGTTCGGCTCCTTCGACGCTTTCAAGGAGGCGTTCAACAAGTCCGGCGCCACCAACTTCGGGTCCGGCTGGACCTGGCTGGTCAAGAACGCCGACGGCTCCATTGAGATCTTCAACACCTCCAACGCCGGCACCCCCATGACCTCGGGCAAGAAGGCCCTGCTCACCATCGACGTCTGGGAGCATGCCTACTACATCGACTACCGCAACGCCCGCCCGAAGTACCTCGAGACCATCTGGGACAAGGTCAACTGGGAGTTCGTCGCGGCCAACTACGCGGCCTGATCGGCGCGGGTCCCTTGAATAGGTAGACCCGCCACGTCCGGGGGGAATCCGAGGGGATCAACCTCCGGAGGTGCTGCAAACGGCCTGGCGCAACCAGGCCGTTTTCTTTTTGCGGGTACCGGTCAACCGGGTCGACACGCCACCGGCGGACCGCTCCGGGGCGCCCTGGTATCCGCGGGTGCGCCCAAAGTGCTTCGGCGACCGGCATTTCAAACCGCTATGATCTGCGGTTTTACCGGAGATCAAGCATGAACCGAACGGCGCTCGACGAGGATCTCAAGGCCGCGGCCCTCGACTATCACCGCCGGCTGCCCCACGGAAAGATCGCGGTCACGCCCACCAAGGGCCTGACCAACCAGCGCGACCTGGCCCTGGCCTATTCCCCCGGTGTCGCCGCGGCCTGCGAGGCGATCGCGGCCGATCCCGCCGAGGCGGCGGAGCTTACCTCCCGCGGCAACCTGGTGGGGGTGGTCACCAACGGGACCGCGGTGCTCGGTCTGGGCGACATTGGACCCCTCGCGGGGAAGCCGGTGATGGAGGGCAAGGGCTGCCTGTTCAAGAAATTCGCCGGGATCGACGTCTTCGACATCGAGCTTGCGGAGCACGATCCGGACAAGCTGGTGGACATCATCGCCGCCCTGGAGCCCACCCTGGGCGGGATCAACCTGGAGGACATCAAGGCCCCCGAGTGCTTCCACATCGAGAAGAAGCTGCGCGAGCGCATGCGGATCCCCGTCTTCCACGACGACCAGCACGGGACCGCCATCATCTCCACGGCCGCCCTGATCAACGGTCTGGAGGTGGTCGGCAAGCGCATCGAGGAGATCCGGCTGGTGTGCTCGGGTGCCGGGGCCGCCGCCATCGCCTGTCTCGACCTGATGGTGCGCATGGGGGTGCGGCAGGAGCGCATCCATGTGGTGGACAGCCGAGGGGTCATCTGGACGGGCCGCGAGCCCAACATGGAGCCGAACAAGGCGCGCTACGCCCAGGACACCCCCATGCGCACCCTCGCGGAGGTCGTCGATGGGGCCGACGTCTTCCTCGGCTGCTCCACCGGTGGCGTGCTCAAGCCGGAGATGGTGCAGACCATGGCCGACAAGCCCCTGATCCTGGCGCTGGCCAATCCGGTGCCCGAGATCCTGCCCTCGGTCGCCAAGCAGGCCCGCCCCGATTGCGTGATCGCCACCGGCCGGTCGGATTTTCCCAACCAGGTGAACAACGTCCTGTGCTTCCCCTTCATCTTCCGGGGCGCCCTGGACGTGGGCGCCACCAGCATCACCGACGAGATGAAGCTCGCCTGCGTGAAGGCGATCGCCGACCTGGCGCGGGAGGAGCAGTCCGACAGGGTCGCCCTGGCCTATGCGGGTGAGGAGCTGCACTTCGGACCGGACTACATCATCCCGAAGCCCTTCGATCCGCGCCTGATCGTCCGGATCGCGCCGGCGGTGGCCCAGGCGGCGATGGATTCGGGCGTGGCCACGCGCCCGCTCGCCGACATGGCGCCCTACCAGGAGCGGCTCTCCACCTTCGTGTACCACTCCAGCTCGATCATGCGGCCCGTGTTCGACCTGGCGCGGGGCGCGGGCAAGCGGGTGATCTTTGCGGAGGGCGAGGACGAGCGGGTGCTGCGGGCCCTGCGCGCGATCCTCGACGAGCGCCTCGCGCGGCCGATCCTCATCGGCCGGCCCGCGGTGATCGAGATGCGGATCAAGCGCTACGGGCTGAACCTGGTTCCGGGACGGGACTTCGAGCTGGTCAACCTGGACTCGGATCCGCGCTACCGGGAGCTCTGCGGCGCCTACTACGACCTGATGTCCCGGCGCGGGGTCACCCCGGAGATCGCCAAGGTGGCCATGCGCAGCAACCTGTCGCTGATCGGCGCCATGCTGCTGCGCCGGGGCGACGCCGACGCCCTGGTGGCCGGACCCTCGGGCCTCTACGAGGAGCAGCTCGAGCCGATCGCGGACGTCATCGGCCTGCGCCCCGGGGCAAGGCTGTTCGCGGCCCTCTCCGTCGCCCTACTGCCCGAGCGCACCTTGTTCATCACCGACACCTACGTCAACGAGAATCCCAGCGCCGAGGACATCGCCGCCATCACCCTGATGGCCGCCGAGGAGGTGCGGCGCTTCGGACTCGTGCCGCGGATCGCGCTCCTGTCCCATTCGAGCTTCGGCAGCGCCCGTGGGGAGTCTGCGCGCAAGATGAGCCGGGCCTGCGAGATCCTGATTGAGACCGCGTCGGACCTCGAGGTCGACGGCGAGATGAAGGCGGACCAGGCCCTGCTCGATGACATCCGCGAGCGCGTGCACCCGGGATCGCGTCTCACCGGCCCGGCCAACCTGCTGGTGATGCCCAACCAGGACGCGGCCAACATCGCGCTCAACCTGCTCAAGGCGGCCACCGGCGAGGGGGTGACCATCGGGCCCTTCCTGCTCGGCGCCGCGGCCCCCGTGCACATCCTCACCCCCAGTGCCACGGTCCGGCGGTTCGTCAACATCACGGCCCTCGCGGCGGCGCAGGCCGCGGAGCGGGCCATGGCCCGCCAAGCGTGAGCGGACGCGGCACCCGCCGATCGGGTGGTCTCGCCGGGGCTTCCCGTCCCGGCGCGCGGATCGGCGCCGCGCCTCAACCCTCGGGCGTGTACCAGATGGGCGAGGTGTAGGCCCGCTCCTGCGTGACCATCGGCACCTCCGGGGGCATCTCGACGCCATAGCGCTTGGCGTCATAAGCGGTCCAGCGGGGCGTTGGGATCTCGATCACGCGGGCGTAGTAGACCGCCGGGGTCGCCGGATCGAAGTCCGGGTCCTTCCACGCGGTGATCAGCTCGGGGGCGCCGATCGTATTGGTCCAGGTGGCCTGCTCGACGTCGACCGTGTTGCCGACCGGCGGCAGCTTGCCCTGGCCGTCGATCTGCCGCTTCCCGGCATCGCCCCAGACCACGTCGTAGACCCGCTCCTGCCGCTCCCCATCGCTGTCCAGCCAGCCCTTGACGATCTGGATGCGGTCGAGGTTGCCCGAGAGGGGGTCCTTCAGTGCCGCCACCAGGAAGGTGGGAGCGGTCGCGCCGTCGGATGGTGGTGGGAGGTCGCTGCCCATGGGCACCCCCTTCAGGTAGCCCAGATCGGCGGGTAGCCGATGCATCGCGTCGTCGTCGGAGAACTCCCATCCCCCGAAGAAGCGCACCAGCATGCGGGGACCGGTCGTCGCATAGGTCTCCTTGCGCATCATCGCGTCGAACAACGCCTCTCGGGTGTTTTCCTTCGCCCAGACCGCGGCGAGACCCGAGCCGACCATCTCCCAGCTCTCGTATCGGCCGGTCGGCGTCTCCGCCATGGGGTGCTTGTAGCGTTCCGGGCCGGGCTCGGTGCCCGAGTGCTTGCCGAAGAAGTTCTCCTCCTCCGCCGTCGCCAGCCCCGTGTGGCTGTCGGTCGAGCCGATCATCCCGAACTTGAAGGGATTCACCCCCAGCGCCTGCTGCAGCTGCAATCCGGTCTGCAGCGCCGTGCGCGCGTACTCGTACTGCAGCATGTCATCATTCTTGGGTGCGCTGAGATCGAGGTTGCCCTGATCCCAGGTCTCGTAGTCCGCGAGCTCGTCGTTCGGCGAGAGGAACGGATGGGTCTCGCCGTCGCCCTTGATCTGCGTGACCTCGTAGAGGGGCTCCCATCTCGCGCGGGTCTCGGCATACTCGCGGTCGAGCTTCTGGCCAGTGAAGCTATCGACGATCGGGAACATGATCCCGTTGCTCAGGTTCCCGTTGTGCGGGATCGCCAGGACCCGCCCGCCGGTCTTGCCCTCGTAGGTCTGCATCCACTCCCACAGATCGCGGGGGTTGTCGCTGCCCAGGGGCTTCAACGTGGTGTAAGGGTCGGTGACGCTGGCCTTCTCAGCCCCGTCGCGGTAGATCAGCACGCGATGCAGATTGTTACCGCCGGTGTTGGACGTCCACTCGTACCCGATGAAGGCGGTGAAGCGACCCGGGTCGTTGTACTTCTCGGCGGCGTCGATGGTGTCCTCCCAGGCGGAGCGATAGGCCTCGCTACCGGGAAGCGAGGCGAGCGCCTTGGGGAAGGTGCCCTGGGAGAAGGCAATGATGATCTCGACGGCCGCCTCGACGCCCTTCTCGCCACCGGCCTGGACCATCTCGTACCACTTCTTTCCGGTCGGGTCGGCCAGAAACTCCGGATCGCCCGCGTAGAGCCGCGGGAAGAAGCCCATGTTGTCCGAGTGGTCAGCGACCACCAGGAAGTCCAGGGGTCGTGACAGCTTCGCCCGGAGCCCGGTGGAGGAAGTCAGCTCCTCACCCCGGGCAAAGCGGTAGGCATCCTCGGGTCCGAGCCGGCAGCCGAAGGCCCCCGCATCCATGGACATCCCCGTATGCAGATGGGTGTCGCCCCAAAATACCTGGGTCGGGAAGCTGCGCCCGGCGTAGGGTGAGTAATGCTTCTGGGCCGGAAAGGCGCCCCCCGTCTCGGCCGAGGGTGCGGGCAGCCCCACCGCGTCCCCCGCGGTGACAGGGCCGCCGAAGGCGACTGCGAGGGCGGCGAAGCAAGCGAGCGAAAACGTCCTGGAATGTCGAGCCATGGTCAGTCCTCCTCCAAAGTGGTTTCTGGGCATCGGGTGCCGCCGGTCGGCGCGGACTTTCAAAGATAGCCAATCGGTGGCGAAGGGCAACGTGATCGGGAAACGTCCCGAGACTGATGCCGCGGCCATCGGCGGATGGGCTAATCGTCTGGAATGACCGTGACGACGACCTGCCTGTCCCGCCGGGGTCCGTCGAACTCGCAGAAGAAGATGTTCTGCCAGCGCGACAGGCCGAGCCCACCCTCGATCAGCGGGATGGTCTCCGAGGGACCCACCAGGCCCGACTTCAGATGGGCATCGCCGTTTCCGTCCTGGGCATCGTGCAGCCACACGCCGCGCGGAATCAGCTTGCGCAGGAAGCTCACCACGTCGGTCTGGACACTGTCGTCCCAGTTTTCCTGGATCATGACCGCCGCGGTCGCGCCCTGGGCGTAGACGGATACCAGTCCATTGCGCACGCCGGATGCCCTCACCACCGCCCGCACCGGCTCGGTGATGTCGACGAGCGTCTCGCGTGCATGGGTGGCGAGGTGGGTGATGTCGCGCACGATGACTTTCCCCCTGGTAGACGCCGATCAAGGCCCGCCTGGCATCGGCTCGGCGCGTGTCCCGAGACGCACGAGCCTCGCATCGGGACTCGCTCCAGGTCGGCCTCCGATCGAAGGCATAGACGCAATGCGGTATTTTCGGACCGATATATCTATTTTTCACGAAGCTTTAGTGCGAAGAAACTTTCAAAAGACGACTTGAAAGGGTCTGGAAACGGTTAGGGTGAGGCGCGGGCCGAGCCCAGGGGGGAAGCAAGCGAGATGGATCGCTGGGCACTCTTGATGGTGGGGCTGCCACTGGCGGGCGCATTGCTCGGGCTCCTGCTCGCCGATATCCTCGGCCGGCGGGTGGCTCAGCTGAGCATCGCGCTGTCCCTGGGCACCTTCGTCGCCTCCGTGGCACTGCTGTCACGGATGCTGGGGGGCGAGCCCGCCGCCACCCTCGCCCTGGCGGATGATTGGGGCCTGCTGCTGCTGGACCCCCTGAGCAGCCTCATGGCGGTGGTGGTGTCGGGCATCAGCCTGATCGTGCACCTGTTCGCCCGGCGCTACATGGCGGAGGAGGCGGGTTACGCGCGCTTCTTCGTGCTGCTGGACCTGATGACGGCGGCGCTGCTGGTGATGGTCTCGGCGGGGGACCTGATCACCCTGCTCGTCGCCTGGCACCTGGTCGGCGTTCTCCTGTACTTCCTGCTCGGCCAGGATGTGCGCAGCCCCACCGCCTACCGCTACGCCTTCTGGACCCTCCTGACCTACCGCATCGGGGATTTGCCCCTGGCCCTGGCCGCGGGCCTGCTGTTCCACGCCTACGGCACCTGGTCCCTGCCCGAGATCTTCGCGGCCATGGCCGCGGGTCCCCAGGCGCAGGTGCTGGGCATGCCCCTGCCCGAGGTCGTCGGTGGGCTGATCGCGCTGTCCGCCTTCGCCCGCTCGGCGCAGTTCCTGCTCCATACCTGGCTGCCCTACACCATGGGGGGGCCGACCCCGGTGTCGGCGCTCATGCACGCGGGCATCGTCAACGCGGGCGGTTTCCTGATCAATCGGTTCGCGCCGGTCTTCGTGCAAACGGGAGACGTGCTGCACTGGGTGTTCCTGATGGGCCTGGTCACGGCGGTGATCGGCTCCGTGCTCATGCTCGCCCAGCATGACGTCAAGAAGGCCCTGGGCTATTCGACCATGGGCCAGATGGGCTTCATGATCATGGAGTGCGGTGTCGGGGCCTTCTCGCTGGCGATCTATCACCTGATCGCCCACGGGGTCTTCAAGGGCACCCTGTTCCTGGGGGCGGGCGGCGTGATCGGGCAGGCGCGCCGGGACGACGGGGTCCCCAAGGACGAGCTCTACACCTTCGTGGTGGAGCGCCGGCCGGCGCGGCAGCGCCGACCCTGGCTGTTGATGGCGGTCATCACCCTGGCGGTGCCCGGCGTGATCCTGGTCATGACCCACTATCTGGTGGAGCAGGGCTTCTTCCACCGTCAGGGGGCTGTGGTGCTGCTGTTCTTCGGCTGGATCACCGGCGCCCAGCTGATCTTCACCACCTACCGGATGCGCACCGAGAACCTGGCGCGGCTGTTCACCCTGATGCTGGTGTCCTTCACGGTGGTCGTGGTGGGCTATACCCTGATCAGCCACGCCTTCGACCTGTTCCTGTATCCGGATCCCGCGCTGCGCGAGGGTATCCATGCCGCCGCCGGCATCGCCCCGGTGTGGTTCGACGCCCTGGTGGGGCTGGTGACCGCGGTGATCGTCCTGGGCTGGCTGTTCACCTACTACGCGGAGCAGCAGGGCGGGCGCGGCCGGGACTGGCTGGCCGGGCTGCGGCGCCGCTTCTACGGGGCGATCTCCCAGGAGCTGCTCGTGAACGATCTCTACGGGTGGGTGTCGCGACGGATGCAGGCGGGCGCGGAGCGGCTCAACCTCTGGCTGAGGTGGAGCTGACGTGTCGCTTGGCATGCAGATGCTGGGCGGGCTGTTCCTGCCCCTCTTCCCCCTGAGCCTGGTCCTCAACCGGGGCCTGGCGCGCTTGAGGCACCCGTACCAGCGCGCCTTGCTGATCATCCTGTGGCCCCAGCTCGGGGTGCTCCTGGTCACCCGGGCCGATGCGCCGGTCCCGGCCTGGCTGGCCGCTTGGGCCCTGGCCACGGCCCTGCTCTATGCCTATCGCGCCATCGCCCTGCGGGACCTGGGGCTGTGGATCGCTTTCCTGGCGACCTCCGCCTGGGCCCTGCTGTGGCTGAGCGATTCGAGCCCGGGCCTGCGGCACCTGGAGGCCCTGGGCCTCAGCGCGCCCCTGGTGTTGCTGACCCTGCTGGGTGGCGGACTCGAGGCCCTCGTCGGGGCGGTCAGCACCTGGACGGGCCTGGGCCTCGCCTCGACGGCACCGCGCTACGCCGCCGTCCTGGTGCTGGGCGTGCTGGCGAGCATCGCCACCCCCCTCTCCCCGGGCTTCATCACCCTGGCGGCGACCCTCGCCGACCAGGCGCCCGGCGCACCGGCGCTCGCCGTCGGCGTGGCCCTGGTGTGGCTGCTGTGGAGCTGGTCCGGGGCGCGGCTGATCCAGGGGCTGGTGGTGGGACCCGGTGGCCGGGATCGGATCGCGGACCTGTCGCTGCCCATGGCCTGGGTCTACGGCCTGGCCGTTGCCGGCCTTGGGCTGGCTGGGATCAGCCTGGCGGGGGCGCTGCTGTGAGCGCGGACCTTGGCCCCGACCTCGGCCAGCACCTGCGTATCCGCGCCATGGTGTACGTGGCCGGGGAGCCAGTGCCCTTCTCCTGGCCCATGCGCTCCTTCATCCACCACAATCCCCTGCACGGCCTGGAGCACCTGCCGTTCGAGACGGCCGTGGAGCGCGGCGCGGCGCTCTTCCACGCCCGGGGCTTCCTGCCGCGGTCCCTGTACCGGAATTATCTGGCCGACGGCAGGCTGGACCGCGAGGCGCTCGCGACCGAGGTCCGCGCCTTCGCGTCCGCCCGCGCCCCCATCCCGGGGATCGACCTGGAGCACTGGCTGCTGACGCTGCTGGAGCGCTGCCCCGAGCCCGTCGCCCGGACCGATGCCCTGGCCGGTCCCAAAGACGTCCATGCCGCCCTGAGGGGAGCTGGCCGCGACCCGGCCGTCAGCGACGCCGCCGATTCTTCGCTCGCCGAGCATCTGCGGGGGCGTCTGCTCGGTGAGCGCCCGGTCTACGAGGCGGTGGACGTCCTCTTCGGCACCGGTATCGCCGAGTCCCTGGACGACCGGGTGATCCGCGCCTGCCTGGACTTCTTCGACGAGGGCCAGTCCGTCTGGGTCATGCCGGACCGGGAGCTGGGCCTGTTCGCGGCCTGGGGCAACGTGGCCGGCCGGGACGCCAGGGCCGTGCTGGGGCGGATCGCCTCCGCCGCGGGCGTGGCCCGGGATGCGCTGGTGCCCGAGATGGTCATCGACCACGTCATGCGCACCCTGGAGGTCCCCGAGAGCCACTGGATCGGCTGCTTCACCCGGGAGATCGCGCGGCTCCACGGCTGGTCTGGCTTCGTCCGCTGGCGGGCCTCCGCCCAGCGCTACCACTGGTCCGAGCGCTACCCGGGCGATCTGGTGGACCTCCTCGCCATCCGCCTCACCCTGGCCCGGGTCCTGCTCGACAAGCTCGCCCGGGGCCCTCTGCCCAGGACCAGCGGCGAGCTGGAGCGCCTGATCGCCGCGCGCCCGCGGGAGGTCTTCCTGCGCCTGGAGCTGGGCTCGGGGCGGGTCCTGCCGGAGCTGGCGCACCGGGTGGAGGCCTGCCTGGCCCGCGGCGAGACCGCGGCCATCGATGCCCTGTTCGCATACTACACGCGTGCCAAGCGGGCCCGCGAGGCCGAGGCCCAGGCCGCCCGCCTGCGCGCGCTGGCCTCCGAGGCCGGGGATCCGGGCGCGCTCGCGGGGCTCGGCCCGGCGCATCTGCGCGCCTTGATCGAGGCCCTCGGCGACTTCGAGCGCACCGAGGGTATGGTCTGGCTGCGCGCCATGGAGGCCCGGGCCATGGACCACCTCCTCGGTGGCCTGAGCCTGGAGCCCCCGCCGGCCCGGGAGAAGCGCCCCTTTGTCCAGGCCGCCTTCTGCATCGACACCCGCTCCGAGCGCATCCGCCGGCACCTTGAGGCGGTGGGCGACTACCAGACCTTCGGCATCGCCGGGTTCTTCGGCGTGCCCGTCAGCCTGATCGGGCTCGGCAAGGGGAGCGAGACGCACCTGTGCCCGGTGCTGCTGACGCCCAAGAACCTGGTGCTGGAGATGTCCGCTGCCGGGCGCACGGACGAGGCGGCGCTCACCGCCCTCGAGCGGGCCATGCACACCCTCAAGGAATCGGTGCTGTCGCCCTTCGTCACCGTCGAGGCCATCGGGCTCCTGTTCGGTTTCGACATGATCGGCAAGACGGTCGCGCCCCGGGCCTATGGCGACTGGCGTGCCCAACTGCACGAGCACAGGCCGAGCACCCACCTGCTGGTCGACAAGCTCAACCGCGAGCAGGCGGATTCCATCGTGCGCACGGTGCAGCGGGCGGTGATCGTAGAGGCGGCGGGGCCGGAGCTGGGGCTGGCGCCCGAGGACATCACCGACACCGTCGTCCGCGAGCTGCGCGAGGCCGCCCTGGGCAACGCGGAGCTGGCAGCAGGCCTGGCCTCCGTCCTGGGCGTGCCGGAGCAGCGGGTCCAGGCCTTCGTCCAGACCCTGCGCGGCACCTACCGGATCAACACCCCCTTCGCCAACCGCCAGCTGGAGCAGCTCGGGCGCATCGGCTTCAGCCTGGACGAGCAGGTCGGCTTCGTGCGTCAGGCCCTGCGCTCCGTCGGTCTCACCGGGGAGTTCTCGCGCTTCGTCCTCCTGGTGGGCCACGGCGGCGCCTCGCAGAACAACCCCTACGAGTCGGCCCTGGACTGCGGGGCCTGCGGGGGCAACCATGGCCTGGTGAGCGCCCGGGTCCTGGCCCGCATGGCCAACAACCCGAGGGTTCGCCGGCGCCTGGCGGAGCGGGGCATCGCCATCCCGGACGACGCCTGGTTCATCCCGGCCATGCACAACACCACCACCGACCAGGTCACCCTCCACGACCTGGAGCTGTTGCCCACCACCCACCTGGTCTATCTGGACCGGCTGCGCAACGGGCTCACGGCCGCGGCACGGCGCTGCGCCCAGGAGCGGATGCCGAGCCTCGGGTTGTTGTCCGGTCGCCGCGACCCGGCGGCGGCCGCCCGGGATGCCCACCGCAACGCCATGGACTGGTCCCAGGTACGCCCGGAGTGGGGTCTCTCGCGCAATGCCTATTTCGTGATCGGGCGGCGTGCCCTGACCCAGTCCATGGGCTTGGACGGGCGGGCGTTCCTGCACTCCTATGACTACCGGGTCGATCCCAACCGCCGGCTCCTGGAGACCATCCTCACGGGGCCCCTGGTGGTCGGGCAGTGGATCAACATGGAGCACTACTTCTCGGCGGTGGACAACGAGCGGTTCGGCAGCGGCAGCAAGGTCTATCACAACGTGACCGGGCGCTTCGGCGTGATGACCGGAAACCTGAGCGACCTGCGCACCGGTCTGCCCGCCCAGACCGTCCTCAAGGACGGGCGCCCCTACCACGAGCCCATGCGCCTGATCACCGTCATCGAGGCCCCCTTCGCCCAGGCCCGGGCGGCGGTGGACAACGTGATCGCCGTCAAGCGGCTGGTGCACAACGGCTGGATCCGGCTCATCGTCATCGATCCCGAGACCGCCACCGTCTGCCTCTTCCAGGATGGCGAGTGGCGGCGCCGGTCCCGCGCGGAGGCGGTCCCCGCCTGACAACGGGTATGCGGCCGAATGCCCCCCGTCCGCATGCGCGTCTCCCCCACCCCGGCCGCCTCCCGGAGGGGGCGCCGCAGAAGCCCCTCGCCCCAGTGGAGGGTGTCGCAAGAGCCCCTCGCCCCCGAGGGGAGAGATGAAATGGACCCGTCCCACTTCCGGCGCGGCTTCTGATGAGCCACGATGGTGAGTGGTACTTCCATCAACTGAAGCGGGAGGGTCCACCATGAACGTTACTACCATCGGCCTGGACAT
>Ga0316577_10000008_pt1 | contig 41093 bp, 38 predicted proteins | sample S5NA_FD_203073 | JGI IMG/M metagenome (GOLD analysis project Ga0316577, IMG submission 203073) | Rhizosphere microbial communities from salt marsh grasses in Alabama, United States - S5-7_050615r2r1 | ecosystem: Host-associated > Plants > Roots > Rhizosphere | place: USA: Alabama | collected... | reverse complement strand
ACCGATTTCAATGGTTGAAACGGGATAATCCTTAATTATATCAAGTTGTTTATTGCTTATCGTGTCCGGCCGGGTAGAAAAGCGAATACTGTTGACTTTTTTATTTTTTACAAATTTTGTGGTTTCTTCAAGCAAAACCCTGATGTAATCTTTTTTCAGGCCCAGAAAATTTCCCCCGTAGAAAGACACCTGAACACACCGACCCCGTGTTTTTTTATATTCAAGAAACTCATTTATCAGCAAGCACAGTGTTTCCGGGGAAATCGTGTCCGGCGTTACACCGGTGATGGAGGTTTGGTTGCAGAAAGCACACTGATGGGGACACCCGAGATGGGGTAAAAAAATCGGAATGATAAAGGGCGTGTCTTTCTTTAGGCTCACTTAACTGGGAGTTCCGGACTTTAAAATATCAAGGCCTCTTCTGGCGGCATCCTGTTCGGCAGCCTTCTTGCTTTTTCCGATTCCTTCCGTCTGGACATCCCCGACCGTCAACTGAACTCGAAAGGTTTTGTCATGATCCGGACCGCTTTCATGGATGACACTGTAAATGGGTGTGGATCGGTATTCCATCTGAACAAGTTCCTGAATCTGGCTTTTAAAATCATGATTGGCAGTAGGTGTGGTTACGGAATTAATCAAAAATGAAAAATGGCCGTTAATGATTTTAAAAGCGGCATCAAAACCGCCGTCTATGTAAACTGCTGCAATTAAGGCTTCAAACGTGTTTGCCAGTATGGATTGTTTATTCCAGCCTTCTGATTGAATTTCTCCTTTGCCCAGTTGTATATGCGACCCCAGATCAATTCCCCGAGCGATGGATGCAAGTTGAGATTCATTAACCAGATTGGCCCTCATTCTGGACAAATCCCCCTCCTTTAAATCCGGATATCTTTGCATAAGGATGTGCCCTACAACAAGATTTAAAACAGCGTCCCCAAGAAATTCAAGGCGTTCATTATCTTTGAGGTCTGTGTCCGGTTGTTCATTTACGAATGAACTGTGTCTTAAGGATTCAACAAGGAGATCCGTATTCTTGAATTCATAATTAAGTTTCCGGGTTAATTCGAACAGATCTGTTTGTACCATCTATCTTCCTGTCTCTATACGTGAAATTAATTTTTCATACAGTTCATAAGGAACAAAGAAATTTCCTCTACCCGATCCCATTTTAATTTCGGGTTTAATAGAACCGTGAAAATCCGTACCTCCGGTAATTAATAATCCATGCCGGTCTGCTATCTTGATATATCGGGCAGTAAGATCAGGTGGTTGTTCAGGGTAATAGGCCTCTATTCCTTTAAGGCCCATTTCCTTTAAACAGACGATCAGCTTTTCATGAACACCATCATTTTTGAGATTGAGAAGAACGGGATGGGCCAGAACCGGGAGTCCTCCGGCATTGAGTATAACTTCAATTGCTCTTTTACAGTCAACACGATATTTGTCAACATATGCCGGTTGACCGGTTGCCAGATAGTTATCAAATGCCTCATTAACCGATTGAACAAAGCCTTTTTTTACCATTTGTTTTGCAATATGAGGTCTTCCAAGCTGACATTCTCCGGAATCTTCCCGTATTTCGTTCAACGTCAGTTCAAACCCCATATGATTCAGCAGTTCAATAATCCGGGGATTTCTGTTCTTTCTGGCCTCCTGTAACCGGACAAGGGTATGGTTCAATTGAGCATCATCTATATTGATACCATACCCTAAAATATGAAAGCTTCCCGGACAGGAAAAAGATGGTGGGGGATTCACGCTGATTTCAACACCGGTTAGGAACTTAAGAGAAGGCGGTATCCCGATGGCAAGGGCTTGCTTTGTTCCATCGATGGTGTCATGATCTGTAATGGATATGGCCCCGAGGTTTAGGCGTTGGGCCATATTTAGGATTTCCCGTGGTGAAAGCGTTCCATCAGAAGCGGTTGAATGAATATGAAGATCAATTTTCACATTCTTATTTATAATCCGAGGGCTTTTTCAAAAGCCTCTTCTTTGGTTTTACAATCGATACATAATGTAGTAACCGGTCTGGCCTTAAGGCGACTTGCTGAAATATCTTCACCGCATTTTTCACAGACCCCGAAAGTGCCGTCGTCAATGCGTTCCAAAGCCTTTTTTATCTTCTTGATAAGCTTGTTTTCTCTATCCCTTATGCGAAGCATAAAATTCCGGTCTGCTTCAAGCGTCGCACGGTCCGCCGGATCCGGAAAATTCTCTTTCGGGGCGGTCATACCTGAAACTGTATTATCAGCATGACTTAACAGTTCTTCCAACCGGTTGGTTAAAAGGTCTTTAAAATATTCGATATCATCTTTTTTCATGGCAAACCCTTTGAATGAAAAAAATAACTAGGATTTTGTGAAATTAATTAATTTATATTAACAAAATGTCTATGTAAAGAAAAATTTTAATTTTTTGTTATTTTTAAAAATTAATTTAACAATCTTGCAACAATTCATCCAACAATTCATGGGTGTTATTTTTCAGCAAGACGTCAATGTTCCAACTATTCACAACGTCTTTTGCGATGGATATAGGGTCCAACCGTGCCAAAGAAAAAAATTCATGCGACATGGAACGTTATAATTCATGAAAAATCAAGTGGTTGCTTTCAAGTATTGCTCCAGCTGTTTCATGCTGTTTACCGTATATATTTTACCGGGATAATCTTTGGGCAGGATTTTTCTAATTAAGCCGGTAAGAACCTTTCCCGGGCCCACTTCAACAAAGATCTCCACATTTTCGGCCATAAGCCTGCACACGGAGTCATACCATTTTACGGGGCTGCAAAGCTGCCGGGCCATGATCGATTTGATTTCATTGGGATCTTCAGCAGAATCTGCCGTTACATTAAACACCACCGGGCGGGCCGGTGGGTTAAAATGCATGGATTCGATAACGTTTCTAAACTCGTCCTGGGCGCCTTTTATCAATTCACTGTGCCACGCACCGCTGACTTTCAAGGGGATGGCTTTTGCTCCGAGGGAAGACACCAGGGCGGAAACCTTTTCAACCATGTCCGGTGCTCCGGTGATGACAATCTGCTGTTCGGTGTTGTGGTTTGCCACGGCAACAATTCCTTGTTGTTGCACCTCGGCGACCAGTTCCTGTACGGTATGGATCGGCAGCCCGACGATTGCATGCATGGCCCCTTGATACCGGGTCGCCTCACGGTGCATGAGTTTGCCTCTTTTAAAAACGAGTCTGATCGTATCTTCTTTTGATATGATGTCTGATGCATGTAATGCGCTGTATTCGCCCAGACTATGGCCGGCGCATATGTCAGGCCCGCCCCTCTGTTTTTCAATTGCAAAAAAACATGCCAGATTTACAGCAGTTACCGCAGGCTGAAGATTCACCGTTTGGGTAAGCTCGTCGAAAGGGCCTTTAAAACACAGATTGGATATATTGATTTTGGTTATTTCTTCCGCCATGTCAAAAATTTCTCTGACACTGTCATATTCCTGATAAAAATCAAGACCCATACCCACTGACTGTGATCCCTGACCGGGAAAAAGGAATGCTGTTTTTTTCAACGTTGTCCTCCGTTTATTCATCAAGTTTAAAAAGTTTTCGGGTCATGTCAAGGTAACCGGATTTGTTTTGATGATATCCATTGCTCTTTAACAACAGCAAGGGATCATGCAGAATTTTATTTATCATTGCGCTTGTCATTCGGGTAATGGCCTGGCGATCATCATCCGACAGATGTTTTAGGGCATGCAATGTTTTTTTTATTTCCGCCTGGGCGATGGCGTCCATTTTTTCTCTTAAGGCGACAATTGTGGGCACCACATCCAGATTGTCATACCATTGCCTGAACCCGATGACGGCCTCGTCAACAATTCTTTCCCCTTTAATCGCCTCCTTGTTGCGGTTTTCAATACTTTCATCGATGACGCCTTTCAGGTCATCAATGTCATAAACATATGAATTTGTCAGACGGTTTATTTCCGGGTCGATATTTCGAGGCACCGCGATATCAATAAAAAAAATGGGACGGTTCCGGCGCCGGCGTATGATCGCCTTGACCTGTTCGCGGGTGACCACGTAATCCGTTGAACCGGTAGAGCTGATAACAATGTCAACCCGCTCCAAACTGTCTGGAATCTCTTCAAATCGGATGGCGCTGCCCTTGAACCTTTTGGCAAGTTTAACCCCGGTTTCAAAGGTTCGGTTGGCAACCAAAATATCCCCGGCCCGATTTCGCATCAGATGTTCAACTGCCAGTTCCGCCATTTCCCCGGCTCCGATAAGGAGCACTTTTTTTCCTTCAAAGGTGCCGAATATTTTGCGCCCCAACTCAACCGCTGCATAACTGATGGATACCGCATGATCTCCGATCCCGGTTTCGCTGCGGACGCGTTTTGCCACGAAAAAGGTTCGATGAAACAATTTGTTCAGAATAACACCGGATGTTTTTTTTAAGGTGGCCAGCTTATACGCTTCTTTTATCTGACCCAATATCTGAGGCTCTCCCACAACCATGGAGTCAAGACTCGAGGCCACCCGGAATATGTGCCGTACGGCATCATCCCCCTTATGGATATATAGGGATTGTTCAAATTCGGACGCAGGCAGTTTTTTAAATTCGGATAGAAACATTTTAGCCGTTCTCACCGCGCTGGATTTGTCCTCGGTGGCCATGAGAATTTCTACGCGGTTGCAGGTTGAGACAAGCACTGCTTCGCTGATCACCGGTGATTCCAGAAACGCCCGCAGTATTGCGGATGTCTCGTCCGGCGAGAAGGCCAGGCACTCCCTCAACGCCACCGGTGCGGTTTTATGATTCAATCCCAATAAGACGATTTCAAACATATTTCTTAATAATATAGGTCGGCTACGGGTGTAAATCAAGATTGTTGGTGATTTAGCTCAAGCAATCCAGGTTTCAGGCGTCAGCTCTTACCTTCGTCCTCATGACACCTGACACCCGACACCTGAAACCAGACCTTCGAATTCCGATGGAAAGTAATAAATGACCGCTGTTAACCAACATCAGTGAATTACACACGTCGGCTACCTTTGTGTTTATAGTTTGGTAAATCCTCCGTGATGGCCCTGCAATAGAAAGTTAACTCCTAAAAAAGTAAATAAAATCACTGCAAAACCGATAATCGCCATAATTGCCGCCCTGCGCCCCCGCCATCCCACCGTGAGGCGCTGGTGGAGCAAGGCCGCATACAACAGCCAGGTGATTCCCGACCAGACCTCTTTGGGGTCCCAGCTCCAGAACCTGCCCCAGACCGATTTGGCGTAAATGAAACCGGTTATCAGTCCCAACGTAAGCATTGTGAATCCGGCAACAATGCATGCATATCCGGTTGTATCGAGAAGTTCCAGAGACGGAAGGCGTTTGAAAAAAAATCCATGGGTTTTGGATTTTATGGTGTGCTCCTGAACAAGATACAACACCCCCACTCCGCAGGCCAGAGCAAATGATGCCTCGCCGATAAAGATGGTAATGACATGAGCAACAAGCCACATACTATTTAAGATGGTGTTGGCCTGATAAGGAGCACTCGGTAACCGGGAGGCGATGACCAGCACCAGGGTGACCAGCGGAGCGGCAAATATCCCCAGAATCTTAAGATGGAACCGAAAGTGAAAGATCAGAAAAACACCGGCAATGGTCCAGCCCGCCATGGACAGAGTTTGGTGAAGATTATTTACGGGAAAATTTCCGGATTGAACAAACCCATAGCCGATCCATGCTGTATGACATAAAAAGCCGGCTAAAATCAGGTGAACCCCGATCTTTTCAAGATAATCTTTCTGCAGGAAAAGATAGGCTACGTATCCTGCCGTGCTCAGCATGTAGAAGAAAATGGTTATACCTATCAAAATTTCCACGGATGGCACCTATGCATTTTTCAAAACCGGGTTAACTATCAGTTGGGTTGCCATTAATTCGTGTCCATCCACAAATGGTCTTTTTGCCCAATCTCTGCGTTATGTTCAAAAAATAATCCTCGGAATATTAAATATATGCCTGTGGTTATTTTTTTCACATGCCTTGATCTTGAGTAAAAATCCTCATTTGTGGATGAACACTAATTCGTCAAATATATACCCTTCACCAAGAATTTCAAAAAGCAAAGAATTAATCGCAGCAATATCGCGGTGTTTTATTAGGGTAATCAAGTCCCGTTTGATCAAATTTTCAAAAACATGCTTATGAGCCTCGGGTTCGTGATCTTCACTTAACAGTTTGGTGCGGATGCCCCCCATAAGCCTTAGAAATTCAGCATATTCGGTTCCGAATTCCTTTTCGAGATCTTTTCGCATTTTTTTTGCAAACGCAGGACTTTTGCCGGAAGTGGATATGGCGATGATCAAATCTCCCCGGTTGACAATGGCCGGGAGAATAAAATTACAAACTTCCGGGCGATCCGCGATATTGCACAGCATACCGAGCCGTTCTGCTCCGGTATGAATCTGTCGGTTCAAGTCCGGGTTGTCTGTTGCGCCGATGACCAGAAACATTTGGTCAAGATCTGTGGGCTTGAACCCCCTTTTTTCTAATTTTATCAAGCTGTTATTTGAAAGCTCCTCTATCTTTTCGGTAACCGTCGGACTGACAACAACGACACTTGCGCCACAGTCCAGCAGGGTCATTACCTTACGGGTGCCCACGTCACCCCCACCCACCACCAGACAGTTTCGATTTCGGATATCAAGATTGACCGGATAGTATCTCATGGACCCTCAAAACAAACCCCATAACCGTTGCCAGCAAGGGGCCAAAACATAAAAACTATTGTCAGAAAAAGCACAGAAGTCAAAATTGACTAACTCGTAAAAAGTTAATAAATCCAAATAACATGTTCACATCAAAATAGCCATGCGAATCAAGAAAGCAAGATATATACATTACTTTGATTGTAATATCAAGCCATTGTCTTGTTCCGTCCAGGGTAAACGCATTTAAATCCCAAAATCCAAATAAGCGGAGAACGCTCCACGACGGCATGTATTTCTTTCCAACCGACTGAAACTTGTGTTTAAGCACCCGTAAGCCCGCGCCGCGCCGGAGGTGTTAAGAACAATTCGTCGCTAAATTATCTCATGGAATTTTTTAGTCATAATTATATTCGGCCCGGGCTAACGCGTGCTAAATCCCTACAAACAGTCGGTCGGTTTACAAGAAAAACATACCGTCGCTCCGCTATACCGAAGTCAAATGCGTTTACCCTGTTGTCCCGTTGTAACTTCTCAATGTGTTCTGGTTTATGAATTAATCATCTTGACCCGCCTTCCGACAATAAAATGTGATCATTATGATATGTTATTCTTTTTTATCCTTGGGATAAATAATCAGCCGATCTCCCGGATGGATCGGCTCGTTTAAATCGATACGGTTCCAGATAATAAGTACGGCCAGAGGTACATCGAACTTCTCGGCGATAGAGGATAAATTATCCCCCTCTTTAATGACATAGATTCGATCGGTTTTGTCTGCCTCATACGCCGTAACCAATTTTTTATATCGCGATTCAAACCCTTTTTTCGCTCCTTTGGGAATGAGAAGTGTATGGGTGCCTTCGGCAAGATAATGTCCCCGAATTTCGGGATTAAGATCCTTGATGGCTTTAAAATCCGTGCCGGAGGCCTTTGCAATCAGACTGAGGGGAGTTTCCTGGAAACAATCCATTGTGATCCGGTCGAATTCAAGGGCCGGATAATAATCATCATCCGTGAGATTAAATCCGAAATTAACCGGGTCCAAAACAATGAGCTTGGCCGATAGAATGCGGAATATAAAACGCTGGGTTTCCAGGGGCAGGTAAAGCCGGTAATAATCGCGGGTGTGCTGCACCATAATTTCAGCGGTTAGCCCTTCCTCACCCATATTATAGGCAGCCGCGGCAAGGGTCCAGGATCCCATGGATTGGTAAAGGGCCTTAAAATACTCTATTGCAGCCCGGGTGGAAGCAAATAGGTTGCGCCTCTCATCAATATCGTTGTCTATTATAAGCCCGTACTTTCGGCCCGTACCCGTCAGAAACTGCCAAAACCCCATGGCCCCCTTTCTCGAACCCGCATGGGGACGAAGCGCGCTTTCGGCAATGGCCAAATACTTGAGATCGTCCGGCATGCGGTTTTGCTTCAACATTTTTTCAATATCGGGCAGATATCGACGGGAACGTTTCAGCCAGAGAATCACCTGGGGCCGATCCCAAATCGAAAGCAGAAGCTCTTTTTCAAATCGTTCTCGAACCTCCTGATTTTCAAGGGGAACCCGTTCCCCACAAAACGAGAGGGTGGTCATATTTTTAAGGGAAGACACCATCGAAACCAGGTCAACCGGTTGGGGTGAAGCCGTGTACCCCTGAACAGCCAAAAACAACACCATGCCCAAAATCAAAAAAATCTTCTTTTTCATGCGAATTACCTCTTGCCTGAACCGGGTGTTTAAAATGTAATATAAACATGCTATCAATACCATGCGGCATCCAGACAGTATTGTCAATATCCACATGCCGATAACACGCTAAACCAATTTGAATTCCAATTAAAATATGCAACAGGGAAAAAATTGTATTTTTGTGCCTGAAATTTTAATGATTTTCATAAGCCAGTGTTGTATAATTTTACATTAAAGGAGGGTTTAAAGGGTGAGTAACGAAATCGATAAAGTCATCTATTCGATGATAAACGTCAGCAAGTTTTATGATAACAAACCGGTTTTAAAGGATATATCTCTGTCTTATTTTTACGGCGCCAAAATCGGCGTGATCGGCCTGAACGGTTCGGGCAAAAGCTCGCTGCTGCGTATTCTTGCCGGAGTGGATCAAGAATTCAATGGCAGAACCATTCTGTCTGACGGATACACCATCGGATACCTGGAGCAGGAGCCCCTGGTGGATGTGGACAAGACGGTCCGCGAAGTCGTGGAGGAGGGGGTGCAAGAAACCGCGGATCTTCTCAAAGAATTTGAAGAGATTAACATGAAGTTCGCCGAGCCCATGAGTGATAGCGAAATGAATCAGCTTATCGAACGCCAGGGTCAGGTTCAGGAAAAGCTGGACGCACTGAACGCCTGGGATCTGGAATCGCGGCTGGAAATGGCCATGGACGCCCTGCGATGCCCCCCGGAAAACACTTCGGTCAGTGTGCTTTCCGGTGGCGAGAAGCGCCGGGTTGCCCTTTGCCGATTGCTGTTGAAAAAGCCCGACATCCTGCTACTGGATGAGCCCACCAACCACCTGGATGCCGAGAGTGTGGCCTGGATGGAGCACCACCTTCAGAAGTACCCGGGAACCGTCATTGCCGTGACTCACGACCGCTATTTTCTCGACAACGTAGCCGGGTGGATCCTCGAACTCGACCGGGGCATGGGTATTCCCTGGAAAGGCAATTACTCCAGCTGGCTGGAGCAGAAACAGGAGTGCCTGCGACGGGAGAAGAAATCCGAAAGCGCCCGCCAAAAAACCCTGGAGCGTGAATTGCAATGGATCCGCATGTCACCCAAAGGCCGCCATGCCAAGAGTCAGGCCCGCATCAGTGCCTACGAAAAGCTTCTTACCCAGGAACCCGAAAAGCGAGAAAAAGATCTGGAGCTTTACATTCCGCCGGGTCCGCGCCTGGGCAATGTGGTCATTGAAGCGGAAAATGTTGCCAAGGCATTTGGGAACCGCATGCTGATGGAAAATATGGACTTTCGGTTGCCCCCCGGCGGTATCGTGGGTATCATCGGACCCAACGGTGCCGGAAAAACTACCCTGTTCAAAATGATCACCGGTCAGGAGACGCCGGACCAGGGCAATATCCGTCTGGGCGATACGGTCGAGCTGGCCTACGTGGATCAGGACAAAGAACTTGATACCGGCAAGAGCATCTGGGAGGAAATCACGGATGGTGAAGACCGGATCCAGCTGGGCAAGCGATTGATCAACTCGCGGGCCTACGTGGCGCGATTCAATTTTTCAGGTACCGATCAGCAGAAGAAGGTGGCAACCCTTTCCGGCGGCCAGCGCAACCGGGTACATCTGGCCAAGATGCTGAAGCAAGGAGCCAATGTCATTCTCCTGGACGAGCCCACCAACGATCTCGACATTAACACGCTGCGGGCTCTGGAAGAAGCTCTGGAGAACTTCGGTGGGTGCGCGGTGGTTATCAGTCATGATCGATGGTTTCTCGACCGTATCGCCACCCATATCCTTGCGTTCGAAGGAGACAGCCGGGTGGTCTTTTTTACGGGCAATTGGTCCGAGTATGAAGCCGACCGTAAAAAGCGCCTGGGTCCGGATGCCGCTCGCCCGCATCGTATCAAGTATAGACGGTTGTCCAGATAGGTGACAAGTTGAGAAAAAATGTCTGGCGATTGAATTACCGTTGTATGTATACTGGAATCTGAGGCTAAATTTTGTTTATAGAAAAACGGTGGAGGGCAACATGAGAGAAAAACAATTCACCCGTCGTCGATTCTTAAAAGATCTTACCCTAACCTGTACCTATGGCACCATTGGCGCTCATGCGCTTGCTGCACGTCAGGTGTGGGGAAAACTTCCTAAAAATGCCGGTTCTAAGGAATCCGCAACCATGGAATACCGGACCCTTGGTCAAACGGACCTCAAGGTGTCAGCGCTCAGCTTTGGCGTGATGAGACTGACCGAGCCCTCGGTATTATTTCAAGCCCTGGACATGGGGATCAATTATTTTGATACGGCCCATGTTTACCAGAACGGCAATAACGAAAAGATGCTGGGCAGCGCACTCAAACCGTACGGCAGGTCCAAAGTCTATATTGCCACTAAAATATTACCTTATTATAAACAGTTCGGGAGCAAGCACCTCAATAATCAGAAATCCATGGAAACCATGATGGAAGAAAGCTTGAGAAGGCTTCAGACGGATTATGTTGACGTGCTTTTCCTCCACAGCATTACTGATCCGGAGTGGCCGTTGCATGAAGAGATGATTGGTTTTTGTCAAAAAATGAAAAAAACCGGAAAAGCCCGCTTTGTGGGAATTTCTTTCCACACCACAGGCCAGACCTACGTGGATACGGTGGAGCGGACTTTAGAGGCCGGCGTCTATGATGTTTTTCTGGCCACACTGAATTTTAAGAGCCCTCCGGCGCACATCCAGGCATTAAAACGCGCACGTCAGAAAGGCGTGGGCATTGTTGCCATGAAGACGCAGGCCGGCGGATATAAACCGGAAGCAAAACAATCGCTCAATCCGCATCAGGCAGCACTGAAATGGGTTCTTGACAACCCGTTCGTGGACTGTGCCATTCCCGGAATGGTTAACCGGCAGCAGCTTGCGGAAAATGCCGGCGTTATCGGGAAGAAAATCGGGTGGAGTGACCGAAAGACCCTTGCGGCCTATTATAATGCGGTTAAAGATCGCTACTGCTTGAGGTGTGGTAGCTGCACCGCTTCATGCAAAAAGCAGGTGGACATTTCAACCATTCACCGCTGTCTGATGTACTGGGAAGGCTATCAAGACTTCGATCTGGGACAGGCCACTTACCGGAGACTTCCGCCCACGGAGAATGCCCTGGCATGCATGGGCTGCACAGCTCCCACCTGTAATTGCATGAACGGGATAAAAATATCGGAGCGAATGCGCCATGCCCATATTCATTTCACCTAAAACCGGCCCTACCTGCCCGGCCTTGCGCTGCGTCACAACTCTTTTGATGATTCTGTTCATCATGGCCGCAACTTGCATCAGCCCCCTTGCGGCGTCCGGCGATGAATCGATTTTCACCACGGCCCTGCCATCGCCGGAATGGAAGGTGGAAGGACAGCCCTATGGTTTTCGCCCCCAAAACCTCTATGAATACATCAATGGCGAAGCCGAATTTTTTATTGCATTTGGTTTTATTGAACTGAAAGGGGCAAACGTTACATGTGTTAGCGGCGGAAATGACACGGTGACCATCGATATTTATGATATGGGAAACAAACTGAATGCGTTCGGAGTATTCCAGTCAAAAAGAGGCGGCCAGGTTTCTGCTTTGAACCTGGGCGCAGCATCTATGGGCTCTGATGATTACGTTGCGTTTTATAAAGATCGATTTTTTGTCGAAATACAGGCTTACATCACTTCAGAAAAAGAAAAGGGAGGACTCGAAACCATGGCCGCAAGCATTGCGGCGCAGTTGCCGGGTGACAACACCCCGCCTTCGGAGCTTTTCTATCTTCCCGAAAAAAACAGGATTACCGGATCAGAGCGCTATATAAAAGGCGGCATACTGGGACACGCGTTTTTGGACAGAGGTATGGTAGGCGATTATCGCATCCAAGGTCAAAAAATAACGGCCTTCGTTGCCATATTCCCCTCATCCCGGGATGCGGTGCACGCCGTGAAACAACACCGGTCTTTTCTTTTGAAATCCGGAGAAAAATGTATGGCCTTTGATGGGGTTGGTAATCACGGTTTTATTTCAGAGGAACCCTATCATCAAAACATCATCGAAACACAGGCAGGGGCGTTTGTAGCAGGGGTCTATGATCTGATCACCATAGAACCAGGAAAAACAGTGTTGGCGGATATAATAAGAACAGTAAAACAAAGAGAAAATATCCGCTAAACGCGTTAGGTTGGGTGCATTACCAGTTTGTTAATTGCTATCCAAGACTTTTTGGTTTCAGGTATCAGCTAATTCGTTTCCAACTCCTGACACCTGATACCTGAAACCTGATTGCAAGGTTTTCGCTCAAAAAATAAATAAGTTAATGGGTGAAAACCATTTTAACAAATCGGTAATGCTCCCGTTGGGTTTCGCCAGTATTCGTAACTTCTCGATCTGCTGGGTAATGGTTATCTGTATCTTTATCCAATACAGTTTAATTTAATATTAATTCGTTGAAGTGTCAGACGGTAAGGTGAGAGTTACCGCAAACCCTTTGGGTTTGAGATTTCGGGCGGAAACAGTGCCTTTGCAGGTTTCAATGCAGGTTTTTACAATAGCCAGACCAAGGCCCACGCCACCGGAACAGCGATCCCGAGAGGGTTGGGGGCGAAAGAATGGTTCGAAAAGCTGTTCCACAAGGTCATCGGGAACGCCGGGACCAAAGTCCCTGACCTCGATCTCCGTTTTATTTCCTTTTCTTTTAGCTAAAACCTGAATCGGCCCTGCATCTCCGGCGTATTTTACGGCATTTCTGATAATATTGGCCAGTGCTCGGGCCAGAAGCTCGGGGTCTGCGATCACCCGAATTTGGGGATCGATTTTCGTATTGATCTCCGTTTCGGGCATGGTCTCCCGTTGCACGGCCCGTTGCACTATGGGAAGCAGTTCAACGGTTTTGGGCATAACCTTTGCCGTGTCCATTTCGGCCCGTGAAAAGGAAAGCAGTTCGTTGACCAGGTTCGACATATGGGTCACATCTTCCATCACATCGGCCACCTGCCTTTGGTGAGCTGCATCCACGCGGTTCTCCAGTATGCCGAGCCCGAACTGAATCCGGGCGATAGGGGAGCCCAGTTCATGGGCCACATCACCCAAAAACCGTTTCTGGCCTTTTACAAAACCGCATAAGCGAGACGTCATGTGATTAATGGCACTTGCCAGGCGTCCGATTTCATCGGCCCGCGGTTCATTGATGCGTACATCAAACCCTCCCTTGGCAATTTCCTCGGCCGCGCGGGTCATCCGGGCAAGCGGTCCGGTGATGTTTTTCACCAAAGGTATCCACAATAAAACCGAAATCAGCATCACCGCCGCCGCCACAATAATCCACGGCAGGGGATCGAAAAAAAATCCGTTTCCCGTTATGGAATCCGACGCGGCAAGAAGGACGGCGCGCACCGGGGGACGCGATGGTGTAAGGGAAACGGGGATTCGAACCCCGGCCCAGTATCGCGTGGGATTTTTCGTGCGCATCATAAAGCGGTGCTTTCTGCCAGGCTTTTCTCGGGGTTTGGGCGGCCTTGAAAGCTCGCCCGTTGGAAATTTTCGACGGAAATCGCCCATGACCATTTTCATCACTGCCTCAGGAATATCCATATTCTTTGATAAAGAGAGGGAACCGTTTTTAAGTATGAGAGCAAAGTCCACCTGGTAGATCTCTGCATGCCGGGCGAGCACGTCCGGCCAGTTCGCATGGGGCACCTGATTCAGTTCATGGGAGATCAGCCTTCCGGCGGTTCGCAACCGATCCGATGCCTGTTGACCAAAAATAGCATGCAGATCTATCTGGGACCCAAACGCGAAGAACACCACCAGAACCACCGCGACAAGGGCCAGGTTCATAAAAAACCAGAGGAGGATTTTAGAAAATAATGATGAAAAAGGCTTCATAATTCCTGACTGCTCGGGTCTATAAACATATACCCGGCGGATCGAACAGTTTTAATGAATCTGGGATTTCGGGAATCATCTCCCAGTTTTCGCCGCAGCGAGGAGATGTGGACATCCACGGAGCGGTCGAAAACATCATAACTTCGACCGGAGACGGCGTCCAAAAGCTGATCCCGTGTTAATACCCGCCCTGCAGCCTTGACCAGGCATATCAAAAGATCGAATTCTATGGGGGTCAGGCTCAAAATATCAGCGCCCAACCGCGCCATTCGGGAGGTTTGGCTGATTTGGAGATCTCCCAGAATCAAGGATTGAGCCATGGCATTGGGAGCGGGGTGACGTTCGGATTTGAAAGCTCGGCGGGTCACGGCGCGAAGGCGCGCTAAAAGTTCCCGTGTGGAAAAGGTCTTGGGTAAATAATCATCGGCTCCCATCTCAAGCCCTACAATTCTGTCGGTCTCATCGCCACGCGCGGTAAGCATCACTACCGGTATGTCCGATTCCTTGCGCAACCGTTTCAACACTTCGAACCCGTCCATCTCAGGCATCATGACATCGAGAATAACCACATGAAAATCGCCGGCCAAGGCCCTTTCCAGTCCATGAGTTCCGGTGTGTGCAGCATCCACATCATAGCCCATAGGCTCCAGGTAGTCTTTGACCAGCCTGCAAAGCTTTTTGTCATCATCGACAATCAAGACGTTAATTCTGGAAGTCGAGTTTTCCTGATTCTCCATAACTGTACCCAATCGTAATATCCGTCTTACCTGCTCCTATTTTTATATGATTCATGACATCAGTGCAATATACTTTACAAAACATTTACAATTTTGTCCTGAATTCAACATAATTCCTTTACATTTATCACTTATATTAAATTCAACACCGAGGAAAAAATTCCTTGAAAACCGACAGTATCAAAAAAGGAGGTACACCATGAATTCGAATCTTAGGCAAAAATTCTTTACCGGCGCAATGATTCTTTTGGTCACGGTATTTTTCATTCCGGTTTTTGCGGGAGCGTTTACGCCGGGCCAGTGCAAGCCCGACAAGGGATTTGGCATGAAAAGGCATCACGAATCGCCGTTGGGAATCTGGCGGAACCCGAAAATGGTTCAGGAGCTGGGACTTACCGACAAGCAGATCCAGGGACTCAAGGCAGCGGATTTTGCCAATCGTGAAAAGCAGTTGCAATTGAAATCCAAGCTCGACGGCCTTCACCTTGAAATGGAAAAATTGTTTTCCGCCGACCCCGTGAACGAGTCGGATATTCTCCAACTCGCCCAAAAGATTTCAGATCTGAAAGGCAAACTGTTTGTTCAAAGAATTGAGTCTCGCCTGACAGTTGGAAAGCTTTTAACTGCGGATCAACTCAAAAAACTAAAAATATTTGAGTTGCATCACCCTGCAGCGCACGGTAAAATGCATGGAAATGAAAAGTATCGCAAAACTGCCCCTAAAATTGAAGGTGCAAACTGAAACAAAGGATAAGGCATTTTTATTATCACCCCCGACGGTTCGGCCTCCCACATATATCAGGAGGTCGAACGGGGATGATTTTTGATCATAAAAGGAGTCCGTTGGATGAAAACGTCTTCCGGAGAATAACGAGTTCACCCGTTGTTGATACCATTTCTAAGATCGTCGTACTCACCGGATTTTAATGTTATTTCACATGGGCTCACCATGCGCCTGGTTTTTTCACAGGCGCGAAAGGAGACATTATGAGAACTGCAAGACTCATTATGGGAGGGTTGGTATGGATGATGATTGCCATGCTCTTCATACCTCCCGGAATCCCTGCGCAGGATCTCGAACAACCAGAGCAAACAGACAGGTTCGGGAAAGAAGAACTGGATCAGATGCTGGCACCGATCGCCCTGTATCCGGATTCGCTGATCGCCCAGATACTGATGGCATCGACCTACCCGCTGGAGGTGGTTCAGGCCGAGCGTTGGATGCAACAGAACAAAACACTGACGGGCGATGCGCTGGACGACGCCCTGAAAGAAAAATCCTGGGACCCCAGCATAAAATCGCTCTGTCATTTCCCTGACGTGCTTTTTGCAATGAGCGACAAACTTGACCAAACCAGTAAACTGGGAGACGCCTTTCTGGGTCAAAAGGATGATGTCATGGCGACCATACAGGATTTGCGACGAAAAGCAGAGACCCAGGGAAATCTCAAGACAACCAAAGAACAGAAAGTCATTCACGAAGAGGATGCCATTAGGATTGAGCCTGCCGACCAGAGGGTTGTTTATGTACCGGTCTACGATCCGCTCTATGTCTATGGTCCGTGGTGGTATCCTGCATATCCGCCCTATTACTGGTACTATCCTCCCGGTGTAATTATCACCGGCGGTTTTATCAGCTTCGGACCTCGCTTTTTTATCGGAATCGATTGGTTTGCATGGAGCTGGTTCGACTGGCATCGGCATTATATTTATATAGACGTGCATAAAGCGAGACGATTTCACAGATTTCCCGACAGGCAGTATTCCGACCAACGGTTTTTCTGGCGGCATGACCCTGTTCACAGAAGAGGCGTTGCTTATAGGGACAGAAGAACCAGTGAGCGATTCGGAACAAGACCGTATACAAGAAGGTCGCCTGGCCCGGAAATGCGGGGATATCCGGTAAGAGACCGTAAAACAAGAGCGGTTGAACCGTCAAGGAATTCCATCAAACGCCGGGAACCAGCGAATGTGCCTCAGGTAAACATGGAACGTGAAAGGATCCAACGCACCCAAGAACAACGGAAAAGAACGGATGTTCCCCAGGTAAACATGGAGCGTGAAAGGATCCAACGCACCGAAGGACAACGGAAAAGAGCGGATGTGCCTCAGGTAAACATGGAGCGTGAAAGGATTCAGCGCACCCAAGAACAACGTGAAAGGTCTGGCGCACCCGTAGCAAGGCCCGAGGGAAAAAAACTTCAGATACCTGAAGGCCGGGATACTTCCTTCCGTGGTGTTGGCAATGGAAGTTTTGAACGCAAGGCAAGCGAACGCGGGATCCAAAGCCGTCAGGGGGGAGTCACGAAACATCAGGGTGGTAACTTACAGCCCTGGGGCGGTGATTCCCGGAGTCGCGGTCAAGGCAGCGGGCGCCAAGGTGGCGGATTCCGCAGATAGCACCCCAAAGGAATTATCGTGAATTCTTAGAAGGATTGCTATTTAAACAAGGGAGGAATTATGAATAGCATTGCATTATATAAGAACAATGAAGAGCGTTGGTTGACTATGCTGGCTTGCCTTATCTCCGGCACCCTGTTTTTGCTCTGGGCCGCTTCATGTTTGCATGCCCAAGTCATGCCGCATCGCAGCTTTTCCTCGCCGGAAAAGGCGGTGACGTCTCTGGTCACTGCAGTAAGGGCGAATGACATGGAAGAAATGCTCGCCATCTTAGGTCCCGGGAGCAAAGAGCTAATCTTTTCCGGTGATGACGTGGCAGACAGGACCGGACGAGAAAAATTCCTGAAAGCCTATGACCGGATGAACAACCTTCAAAAAGTGTCGGCAGACAAAGTGACGCTCTGTATCGGCAAGGATAACTGGCCCTTGCCGATTCCCATCGTAAAGGCAGGCGAAATATGGGTGTTCGACGCAGAACAAGGGAAACAGGAGATTTTGAACCGGAGAATAGGTAGAAATGAGCTGCATGTTATGGACGTGCTTCATGCCTATACCGACGCACAGCATGAATACGCGAGCAGGGATTGCGGAGGCAGCGGAATGGTAGAATTCGCCCAGAAGCTCATCAGCACCCAAGGCAGACGCGACGGGCTCTACTGGGAGGTTAAGAACGGTGAAAAAGAGAGTCCTCTCGGGCCTCTCGTTGCTCAGGCGGCCAAAGAAGGATACATCGATGCGGACCTTTCGCCGTTCCACGGGTATTATTTCAAAATACTCAAGGGCCAGGGGAAATATGCCCAAGGAGGCGCCTACGATTATGTGGTTAAAGGGAAAATGATTTTAGGCTTTGCCCTGGTCGCATCTCCCGCGGAATACGGGAATTCCGGAGTTATGACCTTTATTGTGAACCAGGAGGGGGTCATTTATGAAAAAGATCTTGGCAAGGATACCACGCGAATGGCTGAAGAGATGAAAATTTTCGATCCTGACCAGACCTGGAAAAAAGTAAAGGAAACACTTCCTAAGCAAGACAACTAACCGGCTTTTCCATATAAGCGGGGGTGACCAATCTCGTAAAAAACAACAGATATGATGCCCCTCTCTCGGATGAGGAGGGGCAATTTTTTTTTGGCCGATATCAAATGCGTTTGTTCAGGCCTTCTTTATTGATATATCCTTGTCCAATCCTGAAAGTATGTAAAACTTTTCATAATTTTTCTGTAATTTATCCCATATTTCAAATAGTTTTCAATTAATTAGCATATCTGTCCCTGATCCATGACAGGTATAACTGTTTGAAAATTCATAATATATACACTATCTTGCTATAGCTTTATGATTTTGCATGCTTTTTGCATATATAGAAAAACACAGACATCGTATTATGATTATTTAACCATGACTTATTTTTACTAACAAAAGTGGATTGGTGATCAGTCATGTTTAACCTATTATTGATCATTGCACTAATGGGGGCCATTTTTTGTCTGTGTCTTGCTATAGCCACCTTATTTGCTGCATCTCGTGAAAACGAATTGCCGGATATCGAGGATGTTGAGGTCAATAAAATAATTATATTATAGAGATGAAGATATCAAAAAGGATTTTGGAGCCGGATGCGGATCAACCGAAACACGATGAGAGCACATCCAGGTTTAGAGCTGTTGTTGTCCAAGAGATAACGGATCCCAAGCCCGGGAAAATGCGCATCTGGCTGACAGCCTTGGGTATTGCCTCCTTCGTATATATAGGAATTGTTGCCGGATATCTTTATTATACCCGGTAATACAAATACTGAATCCCCTGCACCCTCTCCCTCCCTCAGTCGAAGAAAGGTGTCTTATTCCAGCCAAACATATTCGAAAGCGAAACTGACCGTTTATATTCCATGGAATGAAGCTGCAAGCGCACCGCCGAGCCTAATTTTCGCATCTAAAAACCATCCCGGTAAGTTTCAGAAACCGGTTCCAGAGTCCGATGATCCACACCCAAGACGACAACGTCCCTGTCCGTCGAAAGAGATGGTTGCGGCGGAATTGAGGTGCAAGAGAACGCGCAACCCAAAGAACGTTAAAATCCAAAAATAATCGCGCTTGACCCCGGTTGAGGTACCTAAGTAGGCATTGTCATAGAACAGGGCTATTTCGTTAAGTTTCTTGATTTACAGGTGTACAATATGCGGTAACTTGTTTTAATAAACTACAATATATTCTAATTCAATAGAATTATATATAAATTATGTATAATTTTGCTTGACATAATAAAATTACAAGCTTATGAATAGTTATAAATCTCGCGGGCTGTCAGTCGGGTTTGTTTTTAATATTTGGATAGTAATCTTGATGGGTTACCGGCGGGTTCCATAATTTGTGGTTAAGTTGAAAGCGGTCTACCATTCGATCTTTTCTCTTCCCCCCGCTTTCATAAAGCAACTTCTTATCATTTTATAAGATATTCAAAATGTCTGAAGAGATCCAATTGTCCTGGTTCGGGAAAATAGGGTTTATATTTCTGATAAGCCTGTTGATTCTGCTTTTGGGAGCGACAATGGGAATAATCATAGGCTCTAAAACCCGAATAAAAAAGCTTGAAGACAGGGTCGTTAAGTTAGAAGCGATGGACAGGGCCACACACATGAGGGAACAGACCGAAGCTTTTGAGCAACTCAAGGATCGCATTGACAGGGTGGAAGCATCCATGTCGTTAAGTATGGCGCACGTTTCGAAAGGTCTGGATCGTTTGTCGACAAAGATGGCCGAAGAAATGCCCCAGAAAGCTGAATCTTCCGGGTCTTCAAAAATTTCCAAGAGAATGTCGAAGAAACGTTATCACATCGTCACTGCTGGTGAAACACTTTATGGCATCAGTCTAAGATATGGTTTGACGGTGAAAAAAATACGACTTCTGAACAAGCTGGACGATGGATTTGTAATTTACCCGGGACAGAAACTTTTGGTAACCCTCTAGACAGCCATAACTATTCAGGGCAACTGATTCTATTATAAGGCAGTAAACCAATAAAAAATTAAAGTCAGATCGAAATCCTGTACTTAATCCCCCCCCGTAAACGTTATTTAAATTTTAGAATGCAGTATATCGGCCATGTGAACAATATCCATAGCAATTTCTATACCTTCATCTGTGCTCATTTGGTCGATGGTGACCCGGACACTTCCTTTATCGCCAACAGGTTCGCACTTTGTTAATCTTTGAAACACCGTGCTGAATTTAAGGCGAATTTCCTCCGGCAACTCTTCTGTTTCGAGACGCATTAAATGGTTAATAAAGGCATCTCCAACTCGTTCTTGAATATTTTTCGGGCTGGTAGCCATCCCAATAACTGCAGCAGTGAATTTTTTGTTTGCATATGCGTATTTCATAACATCCTCGTAGTGTGTTTCTCCTGCGGTTATGAATAATACTGACGTTCAAAAGCTTGGCCAACATTTTATTCTGCGCTAACGTTAGGGCAGAATTTTTGTTAGTTGAAACAATATTGAGCTATCAATGGTTGGCAGAGCACCACGGGGGTGAGCTCGTGGGAATCTACTCTAAAATTTCAAGGATCGTGTGTTTTTTTTCCTTGGCAGAGGCAGCGCTTAATATCGTCCGTATGGCTCGAACATTCCTGCCCTTTTTTCCGATAACCTTCCCGATATCCTCTTTGGCAACCCTGAGCTTTAATATCGTGATCTGGTCTCCCTGTATTTCTGAAATCTCTACCGCTTCCGGTTTGTCAACCATTGTCTGAACAATGTTCTTTACCAGGTCTTTCATGGCTCCGTCTCTTTCGTTGGCTGTTAAGAATCATAAAATTATAAATGAAATGTTGTTGATATCCGACCCGTGAATCTTAACATGTCAGAAGCATGGCTTATTAAAATTTTTCAAGCCAATTTATATGTCTTTGCCATTTTAATCGCATTTTATATACATTACAAGCCCTATGAGGGTATCCTTGGAAAAAGGTCTAACGCAATCAAAGCCCTCGAGATGGTTTGTGCAGATTTTAAGTGTAAAACAGATATTATTAATTCCTTGTAACTATTCGGAAAAAAAGTTATAAGCGTCTTTAATCGAATTTTTTAGAACGAATCATTACCATCAAAGATTTTTAGTTTTTAATAGATATCAAATATCATGGGTCTATTATCATCACGCATTTCCATTACACGCTATAAAGTTTCGGGTCAACTAGACGGCTCTGTTCATGAAACTGTCTACCATGGCCTTAAACAACATGCAATTCCCAAAATTAAAGATGAAGGTTCGGAAGCCCTGGTCGGATGGACATCTTTCGAACATCCGTATGCGCCTGATTTCGAGGGGTATTCATTTGTTTTCGGCACCCACATGGTTTTTGCTTTAAGGATTGACAAAAAATCCATTTCACCGAAACTCGTTCAGAAACATTATGCTCTGGAAGTTGCCAAACATCTTGAAGAGACCGGCCGTAATTTTTTATCCGGTAATGAGAAAAAAACCATCAAAGAACATGTCGTCAAAACCCTTGGCCGCCGTATTCCGGCCATACCGAACGTATATGATTTGCTGTGGGATTATCAGAAATCTTCTTTGTGGTTTTTTTCCAACCTAAAATCAGCCAATGAGGCGCTGGAAACACTTTTTATCAAATCCTTTGGCCTTGCACTAATCCGCTTGTTTCCCTATACAACGGCAGATCTGGTCGCCGGACTATCGGACCAAGAGCGCGATCTTTTGTTAAAACTGGGACCGAGCCCATCTGAGGAGTAACCCTTGCTGGATATCGCCGTAGCATATAACCGTTACAAATTTTTAGGAAATGAATTTCTGACCTGGTTGTGGTTCATGATTGAAACCGATCAGAAGCGGTTGCGCCGATATGACCCTGACCTGGTATCCTTGAACATCGGCAGTCGGTTGGTGCTTGAAAACACACGTAACAACGCCAAAGAGACCGTTACCATTAAAGGCGAAGATGCCAATCTTGAAGAAGGCCTGCTGGCCCTGACAAAAGGGGCCGTTGTTACCGAAATACACTTGTCCTATAAAACCGGCGCCCAACACTGGCAATTTGGCCTTAAAGGAGAAAGCCTCAATATCTCCAACCTGAAACTGCCGGAGACCGGACCGGTGGAAACCCCGGAAGATCTTGAAGGCGTTGTTATGGAAAAAGCGTATCTGGTGGAAAAGGTTATTGGGCTTATAAACACGCTTTTTTCCCATTTCGTCAAGCTTCGGGTATCAAATAAGTGGCGAAACCAAACGGTTTCCCAAATTCGGAAGTGGGCATCATCATAGTGAGGAATCGCATTCCGATATGGACCTTGACATTTTTTTTTCAGCAAGTTAAATAAAATCGATTTTATTCGAGGTTGGCGATATGTATGAAGCCGTCTCTATGCGGGATTATCTGATTTTTCACATCTGAACAAAGGATTGCTCTATGAATCAAGAGTTAACTCCGGAGGAAGAGGAGGCGCTAAAGCATGTTGCCTCAAAACTCGAATCCTATGAAGAGCAAAGAGGAAATCTGATTCCAATCCTCCAGATGGTCCAGGAAACTCTTAAATATCTTCCCCCTGAAGCCATAAAATTAGTTGCGGATCACCTCCAAATTCTTGAATGCGAGGTGTATGGCGTTGCAACATTTTATAACCAGTTTCGGTTTCATCCCCCCGGAAAACATCCCATCAAAGTTTGTCTGGGTACTGCCTGCCATGTCAGAGGCGGTGACATTATCCTTGAAAATTTTGAACGAAAACTCGGGATACATTCCGGTGAAACTACTCCTGACAGAGAGTTCAGTATTGAAAAAGTTGCTTGTGTGGGATGCTGTGCGTTAGCGCCCGTGGCCATTATTGATGAAACCGTTCATGGCCATATGGCGCCCAGCAAGGTGGAGGGACTTTTGATGCGGATTGAAATAGAGAAAGAAATGGAAGAAAGAGCAAAGAAAAAAGATGAATCCGGCCATTAATGAAAAGATAGATCAGATGTTCGATCCCATTTATAAAGAAGCCGAGAAACGTCGGAACGAATTCAGGGATGATCCTGTTCCTAAAATACACATTGGCCTGGCCACCTGCGGCATTGCCTCCGGCGCCCTTGAAACCAAAAAAGCATTTGAGGAAGCACTTGAAGAATACCATATTGACGCCCGTATCCATACGGTGGGATGTTTGGGGCATTGTTATGCGGAACCGGTGGTTGTCATAGACCACCCGGACTCGGGATTTCCACCGATTTTCTATCATGAGGTGAATGCGGGCAAGGCAAAGATGCTCGCCAAGCTTTTTTTAAAAGAAGGCGATCCCCGATTCGAGCACGTTTACGGGGCCATGGAAGAAAACGATCTGATTCCTTCGGTAATGGAGTTTACCCGATTTAACCGGGAAAAACGGGTGGTCATGGAAAAATGCGGGCATATCGATCCGGAAGACATATACGACTACATTGCCCAAGGCGGATATTCAAGTCTTGTCAAGGCGTTAAAACTGAATCCCGATGACATCATCAAAGAAGTACAACATTCCGGTTTGAGAGGCAGAGGGGGTGCGGGATTTCCCACGGGCAGAAAATGGGAACTGGCCAGACACAGCGGAGAGCAAGAAAAAATAGTCATCTGCAATGCAGACGAGGGAGACCCCGGCGCCTATATGGACCGCACCATCCTGGAAAGCAATCCCCACCAAGTTATCGAAGGCATGGCCATTTGTGCGTATGCGGTGGGCGCGAGCAAAGGCATTATTTATGTGCGGGCGGAATATCCGCTTGCCGTCAACATCGTTACAAAAGCGATCCAACAGGCAACGGAAATGGGTCTTTTGGGTAAGGGAATTTTAGGCACGGCCTTTGATCTAACAATTGATGTGTTTCGGGGATCCGGGGCATTTGTTTGTGGTGAGGAAACCGCCTTGATCCGATCCATTGAGGGATATAGAGGCATGCCCCGTCACCGTCCGCCGTATCCGGTTCAAAAAGGTCTGTGGAACACCCCCACGGTCATTAATAATGTAAAAACCCTGGCCTCGGTTCCTCCGATACTGGATCACGGGGCCGACTGGTACAGGGATATCGGCACCGAAACCACTCCGGGCACCGCTATTTTCTCGGTGGTTGGTAATGTGGTTCACGCGGGGTTAGTTGAGATACCTATGGGGGTGTCTTTGAGGACCCTTATTTTCGATATCTGCGGGGGTATTCCCAACAACAAAAAATTCAAGGCCGTTCAGATCGGAGGACCGTCCGGCGGTTGCCTGAATGAAGATTTTCTGGATACTCCCATTGATTTCGATTCGTTGACCGAGGCCGGGGCAATGATGGGATCCGGCGGTATGGTGGTCATGGATGAAGATACCTGCATGGTGGAGGTGTCCCGTTATTTTCTTGATTTCACCCAAAACGAATCCTGCGGAAAATGCACTTTTTGCAGAATCGGGACCTTTCATCTCCTTAAAATACTGGAGCGGTTAACCCGGGGCGAAGGTCAAGACGGCGACATTGAATTGCTGGAGACGTTGAGTAAAGACATAAAAGCCGGGTCCCTTTGCGGGCTGGGTAAGACCGCCCCGAATCCAGTACTGACGTCCATTAAATATTTCAGGGAGGAATACGAAGCCCATATCTATGAAAAGCGCTGTCCGGCCCTGATGTGCCGGCCCATGATTGCCTTTTATTTTGATTTGGACCTGTGTGCACGAGGGTGTGATGCCTGTGCCACCTGCTGTCCGGTGGAGGCGGTATTTACCACCAGCAATCGAAAAAAGGGAGTTGACCAGGAGCTTTGTGTAAAATGCGGTGAGTGCATGGTGGCCTGCCCGCCAGAATATGATGCGGTTCGAAAGGTATCGCCTCCGCATCTGGTTCCCCATATAGAGAAGCCACCGCAAGAAAAGAAAAAGGATTAGAAGGTATGCCGAAATTCCTGGTCGATAATAAAGAAATTGAAGCAAAACAAGGGACAACCTTACTGAAGGCCTGCCTGGATAACCAAATTTATATCCCGAACCTCTGCTACCTGGAAGGCATTGATCCCCCTTCCGTGTCGTGCCGGATGTGTTTTGTTGAAATCGAGGGTGAAAGACAGCCGGTGCCCTCCTGTACCGTTTCGGTCAAAGACGACATGGTTGTCAAAACCGATACCCCTGCGGTACGACAACTGCAACGAACCGCGCTTCGGCTTCTTTTGTCGGTACACCATGTAGACTGTAAGAATTGTCAGGCCAATAAAAAATGCGAATTGCAGCGCATGGCAAAATTCTTAAAGGTGGGATTAAAGCCCAAAAGCTTGGGCATCCACCTAAAAGAAGCGGAGATCGACCGGAGCCATCCTTTTTTGGATTATTATCCCAATCGGTGTGTGTTGTGCGGCAAATGTGTTCATGTGTGCCGTGAAAAAAACGGCCAATCTGCTTTGACTTTTTCAAAGCGGGGATTTGATACGGTCATCAGTTTTTACGGAGTGGAGGATTTGGCAGCACTTGAGTGTGAAAACTGTAATGCCTGTATTGATATTTGCCCGGTGGGCGCCCTTGCGTTAAAGGTTATGGAGGCGGAGGACCCCAACACCGTCTAACGTTTGAATCAACCATTACCCCTGTTTTTTAATTTTTATAATTTTCGGTCGATACTCGTCCTTTTTGGCCATCTTGTTTCCCTTTGACCTTACGAACACAATGATGATCCCGAAAAACAGAAAACCGGTAATGACCGATAACAGTGACGCATCAAGATTAAAAAAAGGCGCCATTTTATTACCGATGAAGGCGCCTGCCATCAAGACTAGAATCGGTAATACATAAAGCATAAACGTTGCTTTTAACAACGGGGAGGTTTCAAAGCTAATCACGACCTTCTCACCCACCTTTGCTCCGGCATGATTGATGGCTTGAACTTCCATTTCCTTGCCCCCACCCATGACATTACAGGAAGCGCGCGCAGCACAGGCTTCACAGGCATGGGTTTTTGTTGTTTTTACCCACGCTGTTGTGGAATCCGTCTTGATGACAATGCCTTCCTCTGTCGCCATAATATCACTATTGGAGGGTTTTAGTATTCTTTCGGCATATTATTTAACTGGGCCAGTGTAAACACCGGACCGTCCTTGCAAACATATTCTTTGCCGATGTTGCACCGGCCGCATATTCCGATGCCGCACTTCATGCGCATTTCAAGGGACATGATAATATTATCATGGAGATACCCGAGCTTGTCTAACACCGGCTGCGTAAACTTGATCATGATGGGCGGCCCGCAAATAATGGCATACGTTTCTTCATTCCCCGGTGGGGCTTGCTGATCGGTAATGGTCGGTACAAAACCGATATGATATTTCCAGTCCGGATCGTCCGTGCCGTCCACGGTAATGTGCATATGAATATCATCGCGCTTTTCCCACTGGGCCAGTTCGTTTCTGTAAAGAAGCATCCCCGGGGTTCGCGCGCCGTATATCACATGAATATCTTTAAATTTTGATCGATTGTCCGGATCAAGCATAAATATAATGGAAGAACGAAGTGTTGTAAAGGCAAAACCCCCGCCGATGATAACAACATTCTTGCCTTCCATCACATCCCAGGGATACCAGTTTCCCAGAGGACCTCGTACCCCCATAATATCGCCGACCTTCATGGCGTGAATATGGGATGTTACCAGGCCCACTTTGTTTATGGTGAACATTACAAACCCTTTTTCCGTGGGGGATGACGCAATTCCTATGGGGATTTCCCCCTTTCCGGCAACGGAAAGTTCGGCAAATTGGCCGGCGTTGTATGTGAATTTTTTTTGGTCGTCCGGGTTGATAAAGACCAACTTAAATGTTTTAAGATTTTTATCTTCGGTTTCGGTGATTATTTCCTCGATACGAACCGGATAAGGCAAATAGGGATTTTGCACTGGTGTAACCCCCGTTGAGGATTTATTGTTTAATATTTATAATATGTTGAAAATATTGTCTTTCCCTGTATAGAATTTAACCCCGCGCGACGCGTATTTTAAACCGGTTTATGAATCCAAGGGTAACGCTTCATAACTGTTCATCAAATCACAAATCTTGCGGATATCAATATTAACCGGACAGTAACGAATGCATCGACCGCAGCCCACACATTGAATTCCGTTTCCGTATTTATCCACATAGTACTTGAGCTTGTGCATAAACCGCTGGCGGACCCGTTTCATCTTGGTGTTTCTGGGATTGTGACCGGATCCGTGCAGGGTAAAGAGCGGATACATACAGCTATCCCAGTTGCGCAACCGTATCCCTGAAAATCCCAAGGTTTCGTCCTGGATGTCAAAACACCAGCACGTGGGACATACATAGGTGCAGGTTCCACAGTTGATACAGGCAAAAGTCACTTGTTCCCAGAAAGGAGCTTCAAAAAGTTCTGTTGTTTCTTTATCTTTTAATTTGTCTGTTGAAATCCCGGCGGTTATGTTTTCCTCTGCCGCCTGCCTCATGGTTTCGATTTTATGGCTTGCAGCATCTGAATCCCCTGTTGAACTCCAGCCGGCGGCGTTGAAAAACTTTTCTCCTTTTTGGGTAATTATTTTTAAGAAATAATGATCTTCCGCATCAACAAGAAGCAGATCCAGTCCTTGTTCACTAAACGGACCGCAGCCGGCAGTGGTGCAAAAGCAGGTTCTGCAGGGGGTGTTGCACGCATATCCAACGAAAGTGGTTGCTTCATAAGATTGAATCCAGTACGGGTCTTTATATTCGGGGGTATCAAAGTTCGCTTTGACCAGAAGAAACGCCTTGGCATCGCAAGGCCTGATACCGATAACGGCTCGCGGGGAATAATCCTTGTGGATTTCCTTTAATATATGATGATCCTCCCGGTTCTCATCCAGAGTAAATTCGAACAGTTTTTCAGACTGTGGATAGACCATGGATTTTGCCGAAAGCCGGGTATTTAATAACTTCAGATCCGGAAGCTCACCTTTGACAAGTTCCCTGAAATTATGAAATTCATCTTGTTTGACCGGACCGAATAATCGATAAGAATCATATGCCCGCTCAAGTCCTCGGGCCCAATCTTGCTTGTTAATGGTTATGACTTTCATCTTATAACCCCAAACCCAAAAAACACTACAATATGTTATAAATGCATTGCATAATTTTTCAATAAGTTCTGGTGTATTAAATAGTGATGTTGCGCCGCCAAATGATAATAAAATATAACCGGTCTGGAACTCCCAGCTGAGTGAGTCTAAAGAAAAAACAGGTGGCAATCCTTTAATACTAGTTTATTTAACGCACCATCATCTGTTTAAATGATGAATAATCTGATTCGCTGTTTTTTCTTAAGGCTCACTAACCTGCTCAAACAGCCAGACAGGTTATATTTTATCACCAGTTGGCTCCATAAGTTAATTCATCACCCAATCATTATCTTATAAAATCATCCGGATCATCAGGTCTGTAAGTGTCAAGAGGCGGCCGCTGTTCAAGTGTCATGCCGGCTTCCCAGTCGAAGAGTTCCAGACAATCTTTTTCCAGTTTTTTTGTAAACATACGAACGTTTATTCCCATGGGACAGGCGCGTTCGCATGAACCGCAGTCCGTGCACCGGCCGGCACAATGATAAGCCCGTAAGAAATGGAATGTTCGGGTATCAATGGGGTCGATGCTTTTGCCGACCCACTGGGGCCGTGATTCGTCCACGAAGCATGTGGGGCAGTAGCAAAGGGGACATGCATTTCTGCAGGCATAGCAGCGGATACAAGATGAAAGCAGGTTGTCAAAATATGTCCATTTTTCTTCCGGGGACAGGGATTCAATTTTGCGGATGTCCTCATATCTGTCCACATGCTTTTGCTCTTGAACAAGATCTGCCGCAAGTTCATCATATATAACCGGGTTACGGTGAATGCACACAGCGCAATTATCCTGTAACACCACTTTTTTGTTCAAGGTTTTTTCAATCCCCCGGCCTTTGATGGTAATGGTATCATCCGCCTCGATCACATTTTCTATTTCGGTTTGAAACAGTGCCTGGATTTTGCGCCGGTCAATCATTCCCTTGCACGGCACGCCGATAATAACCAGTTGGTCCCGTTTGATTTTGTTTTCGATAATATGGGTGACAAGGTTTCGAGAATCACACCCCTTGGCAACAATACCGATTTTTTCCTTTCTGTCCGCAAGATAGTTTGCAAGATTGATTCCGCAGTTGCTGTCCCACACAAAAGTATCAACATCTTCAGGCACTTTGACCACACAGGGTTCATTCATCATGGGCACGGTTCCCTTGCGGAAGCCGATGACCATATCAACTGTGCCTTCTTGTAACATCCGACGGGATATTTCCTTTATTTTATGGATGTACGCAAGCATGTTAAGCCACCTTGGCGAGTGTTTTTATAAAATGCTTACTGGGTCCCAGAGCCTTGACTGCCGAGGTGACCTGGTTTACCACATCAACGAATTTGGTGGACTCCGCGGATGAGATCCATGAAAAATGCAGGCGGCCGGGTTCGATCCCCATATATTCAATTAAGTTGTTGAATAACGCAAACTTTCTGCGGGCATAGTAATTACCTTCCAGGTAATGGCATTCGCCGGGATGTCACCCGGAGACCCAGACGCCGTCTGCTCCCTGCCTGAAAGCGGCTAAAATAAACTTGGGGCTCATGCGGCCGGTACAGGGAATGCGGATCACTCGGATGTTGGGCGGATATTCCATTCGGCTGACGCCCGCCAGATCCGCAGCACCGTAACTGCACCAGTTACACAAAAAACTGATTATTTTGGGTTCCCATTCTGGCATCTTAAAATCTCCCTATACTTGATGTTAGATACGGGTCTCTGGATACCGGATAAAAAAGACATTTTCTTTTTTTTAATCAAGCATCGAGCATCCGGTATCCGACATCAAGTTTTATCCTACGTCATTCAAGGCAAAAATCTGCGCAAAAATCTGGTCATTATCAAATCCTTTAAGATGGATCGCACCCGATCTGCAGGATGCCGTACATAACCCGCACCCTTTGCAAAGCACGGGATTGATTTGTGCCCTACCCGGGAAAAAACGGTCATCTTCAGGGATAAAAGAAGCTGCCGAGTAAGGACAGATGGAAATACAGACCCCGCACGAACTGCAATGGACAGGATCGGTTATGGCAACCGTTCCGCTCATAAATATGTTTTTGCGTGACAGAAGGGTTACGGCACGGGATGCGGCCGCAAGTCCCTGGGCGATGGATTCGTCAATGGGTTTCGGGTAATGAGCCATCCCGCAAAGAAACACGCCGTCCGTGGCGAATTCCGAAGGTCCGAGCTTGGCATGTTTTTCTATAAAAAAGCCGTCGTCATTTATGGGCACTTTAAAAAAATTAGCAAGTTTCTCATCCCGATTCGGTACGATGGCACAAGCAAGAATCACCAGATCTGCTGAAATTTCCAACGGTCGATGGAGAATATGATCCCTTGCCCTAACGCGGAGTTGACCTTGGTTCAGGTCAACCTCGGGCTTGTTGTTCAGTGAAAATCTGATAAAGAGAATACCTGCTTTGCGAGCCTTTTGGTAAAGATATTCCTTCTCGCCGTAAGTCCGGATATCCCGGTATAGAATAAACACGGTTATTTCCGGACGGCGTTTTTTTAATTCCAGTGCACTTTCTATGGAATGGGCGCAACAGACCCGGCTGCAGTATGGGCGCTGGGGTTCCCTTGAGCCCACACACTGGATAAATACGGCCGAGGTGAGATTTTCCAGGATTGGATCTTTTTTTATAAATTTTTTGTCAAGATCGAGGTTGGTAAGGATTCTCGGGTCCTTGCCATAGTGATATTCCTCGGGCTTTAATTCCGATGCGCCGGTTGCCAATACGGCGACGCCGTGTTTGAGAATCTGTGTTTCGCTGTTTGAGGAAAGTTCCGATTCAAAATTTCCTACAAAGCCGTCCACATGGGTGATGGTGGTATTGAGATGAACATGAATGTTTTCATTTTTGTTAATTTCATCAATATAGCCGTTAATTTTTTCTCGGACATCTTCCCCTTCCGCTGTCCTGAATAGATTTAAGGCCTGACCGCCAAGTTGCTTGCTTTTTTCAATAAGATGCGTTTCGTATCCCTGACGGGCAAGACTCCTTGCCGCCGCCATTCCGGATATGCCGCCGCCCAAAACCATTGCGGTTTGATTGACTTCCAGTTCGGCCTCTTTGAGGGGTTCCATGAGGGCAACCTTTGTGACGGACATTCGAACCAGATCTTTTGCTTTTTCCGTTGCCAGCTCCGGATTATTTTTATGAACCCATGAATCCTGATTGCGGATGTTGCACATTTCAAAAAGATATTTGTTTAACCCGGCGTTTATCAGGGTTTCCTGAAATAAGACCTCATGGGTTTTCGGTGTGCATGCGGCGACCACAACCCGATTCAGCCCTTGTTCCTTGATGACTTTTGCCATGGTGTCCTGGGTATCCTGGGAGCAGGTATAGAGGTTGTTTGTGACGTATTCCACATAGGGTAATGATGCCGCGTATTCGGTTACCGCAGGCACATCCACGACTCCGGCGATATTAATGCCGCATTTGCAAACAAAAACGCCTATTTTGGGGCGCTGACCCACAATGTCTGTTTCGGGGATGAACTCCGGAGTTTTTGTTAACGTATTTCGAACCGCACTTAATTTTTCACCGGCCGCGGATGCAGCGGCGCTGGCATCAACCACGGACTGGGGGATATCCTTGGGACTCTGAAACGCACCGCAGACATAAATTCCTTTTTTTGATGTCGCGACAGGCTCAAAAGAATCTGTTTTGCAGAAGTTACCTTCGGTAAGCTCGATACCAAGCGTATTCGCGAGTTCGATAATTTTTAAAGGGGTTTGCAAGCCCACGGATAAAACAACCAGATCAAAGCGTTCGGATTCACGCGTTCCGTTTTCAGTGATATAATGAACGGTAAGGTCATCTTCAGCAGCAGGATCTATGGTGTGTACACGGCTTCTGATAAAGCGCACACCATGTTGATCTTTAGCGGATTCATAAAATCTTTCAAAATCCTTGCCAGGGGTCCGCATATCCATGAAAAATACGGCGCAGTCAAGGTCGCCGCCGGCATGCTCTTTGGCGATGACCGCCTCTTTGATGGCATACATGCAGCATACGGAACTGCAAAAGGCATTGCCACGCCCGTTCAAATCCCTTGAACCGATGCATTGAAGCCAGGCGATTTTTTTCGGTTCCTTGTGATCGGACATTCTGACAAGGTGGCCTTCGGTAGGTCCGGAGGCGGAAAGAATTCGTTCAAACTCCATGGACGTGATGACGTTCGGATGATTGGCGTAATTATAATTGTCGAGTTTAGATGGGTCAAAAGTCTCAAAGCCGGGTGAAAGTATAATTGAACCCACCTCAATTTCATCAATTTGCTCGTGGTCGTCGTGCAATATGGCATCTGCCATGCATGCCGTCTCACATCCCTTGCAATCCATAACGCCGGCAACCTTCAGACAATGCTCGCTATCCCGTATGGCCTTAAGAGGTACCGCCTGTGCATAAGAAATATAAATCGCCTTTCTTTTTGTCAAACCCACGTCATATTCTCTGGGCAGGAGAATCGGGCAAACATTTATCCTCTCAATCGCCTGTTCCTTACAGACGTCTATACATTTCCAGCAACCCGTGCAATTCAATGTCTCATAAATGGGCTTTTCACAATTGCATATCTCAGCCTGCTCCTGAGAACAGGCAATACCGATAAGACGCAGCCCTTGGGTGTTTATTTTTCCCATTTCCTCCAATTCACGCAGTGCCCTCACATCACATCCTCTCACTACTGCCGCGATGCGGAGATCCGGACGTCTGCTGAGTATCAGTTGAATGGTTTTTGCAAGGTTGTATTTGGGCTCGATCTCCAGGTCTTGAAGTTCTTCAGGATCGCGAAAAAGATATGGCCCGATGTGTCCCCATCTATTCATGAGTCCGAGGACGCCGTCCCATCCTTCATTAAGGAGTTTTCTTGCTTCTCTTTTGATCCTTTCTTTCATTATTGTCTCCTGTTGAAAAGCCTCTTGTCTATTTCTAACCTTGCTTTCTGATGTTTACGGCACAGACTTTAAAGCCTGGTATTTTTGCTATGGGATCAAATTTTCTGTCCGTGAGGGTATTGACGGCACATTCTGAAAAATGCATGGGAATAAAAACGATTCCGGGTTTAACCTCGGTAGATATATTGGCTTTAATCGATATCTCTCCCCGGCGTGACCTTACGTTAAGCCATTGCCCATCAGCGATATCCAGCTTTTTTGCATCTTCAGGATGGATTTTCACATACCCTGTGGGGGCTTCTTTATTTAAGATATCAATTTTTCGTGTCATGCTCCCCCCGTGAAAATGAAAGGGACTCCTTCCTGTACTGAGTAGATAAGGATACTCACTATCCGGAAGCTCGGCAGGTGGAATATAATCGAGTGCAAAAAATCTTCCCTTGCCCAGGGGGAAATTTTTTTCATGAAGAAAAGGCGTTCCCGGATGATGTTCATCCGGACACGGCCAGTGAAGCACCTCGCCCCTATCCAACCGTTCATAAGTAATACCCGCATAGGAGTGGGTCACGGAGGAGATTTCTTCCATGATTTGTTTGGGCGAGTCAACATCGAACCCGGTGACGCCCATTTCTCTGGCCAGTTCCGAGATGATCAGCCAGTCAGGTTTTGATTGTCCTATGGGATCTATGGCCTTTCTGACCCGTTGAACACGGCGGTCTGTATTGGTAAACGTTCCTTCCTTTTCGGCAAATGAGCTTGCCGGAAGAATGACATGGGCAAGTTTTGCTGTTTCGGTCAAAAAGATATCCTGCGCAACCAAAAAGTCCAGGGCTTCCAGCGATTCTTTTACGTGTTTGGTATCAGGGTCAGACATCATCGGGTTTTCGCCGACCACGAGCATGCCCTTAAGGGAACCTTCTCTTGCAGAATCCATCATCTCCACCAGGGTCAGACCTGGGGTGTCGGGTATCGACAAATTCCATTTTTTCCGGAACAAAGACCTTATATCAGGGTTCGAAACCGGTTGATAGCCTGTCAGAACATTGGGCAACGCTCCCATGTCACAGGCCCCCTGGACATTATTCTGTCCTCTAAGAGGGTTGACTCCGGTGGACGGACGACCGATATTTCCGGTTACCATGGCAAGGTTGGCTACGGACTTGACGTTGTCCGTTCCCGTGGTGTGCTGGGTGATGCCCATGGCATAAAAGATCATGGCTTTATCCGCCTTGCCGTAAAGAAACGCTGCCTTCTCCAAAAGTTCCTTGGTAACACCGGTAATTTCACGGACCCTTTCTACCGGGTATTCCTTGACTTTTTGTTTTAGTTCCTCAAATCCTTCCGTCCTTTCCCGAATGAAGACGTCATCGATGAGCCCCTTTTCAATAAGAACATGAATCATTCCATTGATAAGGGCAACGTTGGTTCCGGGTTTCACCTGGAGAAAGAGGTCTGCATATTCTGTGAGGGGGATCTTTCTGGGATCGATGACGATGAGTTTTGCCCCCTTTTTTTTGGCCTGAATCATTCTGCTGGCTACCAACGGATGTTGACCGGTGGTGTTGCTGCCGATGACAAGGATACAGTCCGTGTCATCGATCTCGGCAATTGAGTTTGTCATGGCGCCCGCACCGAATGCAGCGGCAAGACCTGCCACCGTGGATGAATGTCAGAGGCGTGCACAATGGTCGATATTATTGGTTCCCAGAACGCCCCTTGTGAATTTCATGATAAGGTAGTTTTCTTCGTTGGTGCATTTTGCACTCGACAGTACGGCAAGGGCATTCGATCCATGGTTCTTTTTGATTCCAAGCAGCCCATCTGTCACTCGCTGATAAGCCTCTGACCAACTCACTTCTACAAAGTCATTACCTTTTTTGATCAAAGGTGTTGTCAGGCGATTTTTGTTCTGAATAAATTTATAGGCATTTCGACCCAAGACACACAATTCCCCCTTACTGACAGGATGCGTCTTGCAGGGAACCACATCGGCAATTTCTTCTCCCAGGACTTTTAGGTAGAAATTGCAGCCGGTCCCGCAAAACGGGCAAGTGGTAAGGACCATATCAAACATCATAGGTTATCCTCTTTGACGATGTTTTTCTTCTTTCAACAAAGTTGAGAATTTCATTCCGAGCCTCATTTTCCAGGCCGGGAATCACCTCGAAGACCTTTTCTGGCGGGAGGTATCGCACAAAATCTTGTATGGTTTTCAATGGAATTTGGGCGGGACACGTATTCTCGCATTCACCGCATAACACACAGGTGTCCCATACACGATAGGCTCTCAGAAGGTGAAAGAGAGGAAAGGGAGGGGGCACCCGGCCTTTTTCAACCCATTTCGACAGATCCAATCCATCCGGTTCTTCAACATAGACGGGGCACATGTCAATGCATCCATAGCATTTGATGCATTTAGTGAACTGGTCTTGCCAGAATGCTTTTCGTTCCTGTTGGGTCATCCCCAGAATTTCCTGAAGGCGTGTGGGGTGCTTTATTATCTTTTCGTCTCGTATGGCATCTCGTATGGCATCAAATCTTTTCTGCACAATATTCGTCAATGCATGATTTTCCGGATTTTCATCCATACAGGCCCTTACGCAATCCCCACAGTGAATGCATTTGTCTTCATGGATTTTAATCCGATCAACCCATAATCTTCCATCGACTTCTTTGGGAGGATTGTTTTTATCTATATTTACTACTGCACATTCTCCGCAGCCCGTACATTTTTCAAAATTAACATACCTGGGCAGTCTGCGGAGTTTTACCTTGAAGTTTCCCTCGTCTCCGCGGATTTCTTCTATCTTAGAACACGTGTGAAGTTCGATGTTTAAGTTCCGGCCGACCTCGACCAGTTTGGGTGAGAGAATTCACATGGCACAGTCATTGGTGGGAAAGGTTTTGTCCAGTTGTGACATTACCCCACCGATGGCAGGTGACTTTTCAACGAGATGAACATAAAATCCGGAATCCGCTAAATCCAGAGCGGATTGCATTCCGGCAATCCCGCCGCCAACGACCATTACCGCTCCGATGACATTTTCAGACATTGTTTGATTCCCCTAATAAAATAAAGACCAAGCCTTTGAATGGATATACCACATCTTGAACACAACCGTAAACAATTATAGGCTGCAAACAACCATGTCAATGATTTTATAGGTAAATCTTGCAAGCATTAAGTTTGCCTGATATGGGATACTATAAATATGCTCCTGATGTCTTTCAAAAACACAATTTGTACAGATGTTAGCATGATTATTTCATCCACCAGAAATAATTAAAAAATTACATTTTCCAGAGGGCGGCCCAATGATGAAAAATTATAAAATAAGAGCCATTGAAACGGCTGAATTCTTGAGAGCCCGTATTGCAAAGCCACCCCGAATCGGCCTGATGACCGGAACAGGCCTTGGGAAAAGTGCGGAAATTTTAAATATATCTGAATGTGTTGACTATAAAAATATTCCTCATTTCCCAAAATCAACCGTTGAAAGCCATGCGGGCCGGCTTCTTTTCGGCCACATGGACGGCAAACAGATTATGGCCATGCAGGGCCGGTTTCATCTTTATGAGGGGTACTCGCCGGTTGAAGTGGCCTTCCCAATACGGGTTATGCAGGAACTGGGGGTCAAGATATTAATACTGACCAATGCCGCCGGAGGTCTTAATCCCGAATTTAATGCCGGTGACATTATGATCATTGAAGATCATATCAATTTGACAGGGTCAAATCCTTTGATCGGACCCAATGAAGATAGTTGGGGAATCCGATTTCCGGATATGATTCATGCATACGACAAAAGGCTGTCAGCCCTTGCGGAGACGGCCGGCAAACATGCCGGTATCCCTCTCCGGAAAGGGACTTATGCCGGACTTAAGGGGCCGTCACTTGAAACACCGGCAGAGGTCCGCTTTTTAAGGACCATCGGCGCCGATGCGGTGGGTTTCTCAACCATACAGGAAGTTATTACGGCCGTCCATGCCGGAGTGAAAGTGCTCGGCCTGTCGACCATAACCAATGTTCACGATCCGGATATGCCGGTTCCTTCAACCGTTGAACAAATCATTGCCGTGGCCGGACAAGCCTCTCCCCGGATGGAAATGATCATCAAAAATGTTGTGGCGAATATTTGACGGTTTCGTAAAAAGTCCAACTTCTGCGTTGTGATGCATTTCGCAATCATTCAACGTACAAAACGTACGCCTCAAGATTACAAAATTTGCACGCCTTGAATTTGAATTTTTTACGAAACGGTCTAAATCGGACTTTTTACGAGTTCATCAATATTTAACACACTTTTAAAATCACAAACCTAAAAATACTTTTTGGCTTTCCGCCAATAGCTCAACAGATAGCTGTTTTAAAACCTGATGCACATTCCGGATATTTTTCATGTTTAGACAATTTAGAGTGTTTGATACAGGGAAACCGCATTTGATTTCGGTGCAGCGTAGAGACGGCGTGTTTCTCTTGGAAATCGACTGACTGTTTGAAGGGCTATAGCACGCGTTGGCCAGAGCCGAATGAAATTATGACTTAAAAAATCCATGGGATAAGTTAGCGACAAAGGGTTCTTAACACCCCTGGCACGGCTCGGTCTTACGGGTGCTTAAGCACAAGTTTCAGTCGGTTGGAAAGAGATATACGCCGTCTCGGAGCGTTCTTTGTTTTTCGGGATTCAAATGCGGTTGCCCTGGGGTTTGTGAAAACAGACCTTGTCTCAATGAGTTGTATGCGTTATGATATTATTATGTATCTTGCGAGAATGAAAATAAAAGATCAGACACATTATTATATTCGAGAAACCTACCCTGACGGTATGTGCTTAAAAAGTCGAGATGTTTTCCATCTGGGCACGGACCCCTCCAAACACATCATTTATCTCGGTGCACATGGGTATTATTATGATGAGGCGATTGAAGAAACTCTGGCACAATTTGGACTGTATCCGGATCAGGACGAATTGGATCATATATTCTGGGATTTTTTGGATCCCGAAATAAAGCGGGTAATAAGAGGATTTCAGCGGTCTTTTGACAACGCTAAGGCAGAGTTATCGGAACCCCATCCGCAGGTTCACATGTTCGACAAGCGCCGTATTCATTATCTAAAATTTGCCCAGATGGACCAGCGCAACCTGGGTAAAATGCCGCTCAAGGTATTTAACGTGCTCCATGGAAAATCGCGGGATGAGATTGAGCAGTACTTTCTGGTTGAAGAGCGCATTCTTCGACCCAACGAACTGAGAACATATGTCTACACCATTTTTGATCTTCAGCGTTTTTTTCTCGAACTCATTGCTACTCAAAGACCAGACGATTTAAACCAAATCAAAATGGATGAGTTTTTTGTTGATGCGGTTTGCCGGCTTAATGATGATGAGAAATTTTGGGCCGGCATGGAGACGTCAGACAGGCTGCAAGACTATTTGATCAAATATGTGATTATGTATTTCGATAACGAATTTCCCCGCCGCTCCCTTTTCCAGGATTACCTTCGCGACTTCATGAATCGCCACCGGACGTACCTTCCGCCGAAAAAAGTTCGCGTGAACATGGAGGAGGCCGCAAGACTTTTTGAAACAAGCTGGGAAAACTTAAAACAGATGGATCTCAAAGGCTTTAACCGGTTATACCGGAAGATGGCCTTAAAACACCACCCGGATAAAGGGGGGAGCTCCGAAAAATTTGTAAAGTTGACCAAATATTATCACGGCCTGTTACGAAAAAAAACACCATAGCTCACAGGATCATATCTCCTGCAGGCATTTTGATTGTTTGAGGGGGTGGAGTGGTTACATTAAAAAAAAACTCTCCGACCCCTGAATTATTTGCGAACTTACAAATAGTTAAAACAAGAGGAACACATCTATGACTGATGGTTCACGGATCGATTATTCCGCTTTTGATCGTCCCGAGATTCTAAGGTTTTTATTTCACCCGAGACCTGAAGGGTCCTTATCAATTCCCATTAAGAACGCAAAGGACTTGGATATACCGGTAGAAGACGGCCATTTCGTCGGTGCACGATTGCATCACTTTGATAAGGCCGCTCCGGTAATCCTATTTTTTCATGGCAATGGAGAGATTGTATCAGATTATAACGATTTGGGCCCTATGTACTCGAGGATCGGCAGCAACTTTTTGCCTGTAGATTACCGAGGATACGGTCGTTCGACCGGAACTCCCACCGTAACCGGGATGATGAGAGACTGCCATGCTGTTTTCGATTATTTCAGGCGGTGGTTCAATACCCATGGATATACCGGCGCCTTGATTGTCATGGGACGGTCTTTGGGCAGCGCCTCTGCCCTCGAGCTTGCAGCAAGCTATCAGAATGAGATAGACGGACTTATTATTGACAGCGGTTTTGCCTATTTCACACCCCTGCTAAAATTGCTCGGAGTGAATATCAAGGGCATGGAAATCCAGGAGCAAGAGGGGCTTCGCAATATCGATAAAATTCAAAATTTTTACAAACCTTCACGTTTTATCCATGCCGAATATGATCATATCATCCCCTTCAGTGATGCCCAGGCCCTTTTTGATGCCTGTCCCGCTTCAGATAAAAAATTGATAAAGATACCCGGCGCCGATCACAATACCATATTTTATTATGGGATGAATGAATACATGAACTCGGTTAAGGATCTGGTACAAACACTGACTTGTGTTCATCCATAAACGGCATCTTTCGGCCCCCGGCAGCGTTCTCGCTCGTTTTCAATCCTCAACATAGCGCGCTATGCCTGCGGTTGAAAACTCGCTCGGGCCTTGCCGGAAACCAAAATCTACCATTTCTGGATGGACACTAATATAATGAATAAAGAATTAGATCTCACTTACAGGTGCTAAAGTACAAGTTTCAGTCGGATGGTAAGAGATATAGAGCGTTGCGGAGAATTTTTCCCGTATTGGGATTAAAATGCGTTTGCCCTGACCGACGCATTTTAATGACTTGACATCTATTAAAACATTATTTAAAAATATAACCAAGGTGCCGAGTTGGCTTAATAGGGAATCCCGTGAGAATCGAGAGCGGTCCCGCCGCTGTGACCGGTGACGAAATCTGCAACATGCCACTGACTGGTTTTAACCAGGTGGGAAGGCGCGGAAACTAGGATGAACCGGAAGTCAGAAGACCTGCCTTGACATATACTCATCTTGAGGCCTTTGAAAAATGCTCAATTTGTATAGGTCTCATCTCTGCGGTGCAACAGAGTGTATATTAATAAATACGATAAGGGTCAAGTAAACTGGGTGCAGCCCTTCAAGCTTTAAAAGTTTGAAGGGCTTTTTTTTCCTCTGATACCGGCAGGGGAAGCACCCACAAAGGGAAAAGGAGGGGGGATAAAGGCAGAAGTTTCCTTTGGTCGCTATCTCCCGACCAGGTGTTAATCGCCCCTCCTTGACCCTAAACTTTATTTTGCCTCGAAAAACCTGGTCCTTTAGGCCAGGTCAGAGATATCCGGCTCTGCCTTGGAGTTTGGTGTCCAAAATCACAAATCCCAAGCACCAAATTACAAATAAATCTCAAATTCCAATATTCAATGACCAAAACCTTCCAGGACGGGACATTGTTTGGGTTTTCGAATTTCGGTCATTGGAAATTGTTTGATATTTGTAATTTGATATTTGTAATTTTTGAACTTCCAACAAAGCGAATCTCCTCTGTGGATAAAACAAAGCTTGGTCCTGGGCCAA
>Ga0316577_10000007_pt1 | contig 41115 bp, 40 predicted proteins | sample S5NA_FD_203073 | JGI IMG/M metagenome (GOLD analysis project Ga0316577, IMG submission 203073) | Rhizosphere microbial communities from salt marsh grasses in Alabama, United States - S5-7_050615r2r1 | ecosystem: Host-associated > Plants > Roots > Rhizosphere | place: USA: Alabama | collected... | reverse complement strand
GGGAGTGAACGAGGGTTTTTCCAGGACCCTGGAGATCGTCGGTGTGGGATATCGCGCCGACGTCTCCGGCAACGGGATCACGGTGCAGGTGGGATACTCCCACCCGATCCAGTATCCGGCGCCGGAAGGGATCACCCTGGAGTGCCCCAACCAGACGACCATCGTCGTGTCCGGGGCTGACAAACAGAAGGTGGGTCAGACGGCTGCCGAGATCCGTGGTTTCCGGCCCCCCGAACCCTACAAGGGCAAGGGGATCCGGTATCAGGGTGAGCAGGTGCGCCGGAAGGCCGGAAAGACCGCGGGGGCATAGACCATGGCGAAGATGGGTAATCTCAGGAAGAGCCGGCTCGTGCAGCGGGCCAAGCGGCACCGTCGGATCCGGAAGAAGATTCAGGGAACGGCGGAGCGTCCGCGCCTGGTGGTCTACCGATCCCTCAGGAACATCGAGGGACAGGTGGTGGACGACGATTCGTTTCGTACTGTCGTGGGTGTCAGCACTCTGGCCCAGGAGCTCCGGGGATTCAAGCCCGAGTCCCGGAATCCAAGAGTCGAGGTTGCCCGGGAAGCCGGCAAGCTCCTGGCCAAGAAGGCGAGAGAAGCCGGGGTGGAGAGGGTCGTATTCGACCGGGGCGGCTACAAGTATCACGGCCGGGTGCGGGCTTTTGCCGAAGGCGCCCGGGAGGGAGGATTGAACTTCTGATGGCCAGGGAACGGGAAAAGAGGCAGAGCCGCCCTCGTGAGAGCGACATGGTGGAGAACGTCATCCACATCAACCGGGTGGCAAAGGTCGTAAAAGGGGGACGGCGCTTCTCCTTCACGGCTCTGGTGGCCGTGGGGGACCAGGCCGGCAAGGTCGGCATCGGGCTCGCGAAAGCCAACGAGGTCGCCGAGGCGATCCGGAAGGCGTTCGAGCGGGCAAAGAGAGAGACCTTTGACGTTCCCGTGGTGAACGGCACGCTTCCCCACGACATCGTGGGTGAATGGGGGGCTGGACGAGTCCTCCTTCGGCCCGCCGCCCCGGGAACCGGGGTCATCGCGGGCGGCCCGGTGCGGGCGGTTCTGGAAGCGGCGGGAGTGCGGGACGTGCTCACCAAGAGCCTGGGAACCAACAATCCCATCAACGTCGTGCGGGCCACCGTGAACGGTCTCCAGAACATGGTGACGGCAGAGCAGGTGGCCCGGGAGCGGGGCGTCACCGTGGAGAGCCTGGGAGGGGCGCATCGTGGCTAGGAAGAAAGCAGCGGAGCCGAAGAAGCTCTCCATCACCCAGGTCCGAAGCCGAATCGGTCGGCCCGAGAAGCATCGGAGGACGCTGGAGGCGCTGGGGCTCAAACGGCATCAGCAGACAGTGATCCACAACGACACGCCCGCGATACGTGGAATGATCGAGAAGATCCCCCACCTGGTGCGGGTGGAAGAAGTCGACGAGTAGAAGATCGAGGAAGAATCGCATGCCCGAGCTGCATGATTTGAAACCGAATCCAGGATCCCATCGCGGTGGGAAGAAGGTGGGTCGGGGACCCGGGTCCGGGAAGGGAAAGACGTCAGGCCGGGGGCACAAGGGGCAGGGTGCTCGCTCCGGTGGCCAGGTGCGCCGCGGGTTCGAAGGTGGGCAGATGCCCCTTCAGCGCCGCATCCCCAAACGGGGCTTCACGAACCTCAATCGGGTCGTGTACCAGGTCGTCAACGTCCGGGACCTCTCCCGCATCGAGGCCGGGGAGGTTACACCGGAGGTCCTCCGGGAGCACGGCTTGATCCGCACCCTCGGCCAGCCGGTCAAGGTCCTGGGGATGGGCGAGGTCGATGGCAGTTATCAGGTGTCGGCCCACCGGTTCAGCGGTACTGCCCGGGACAAGATCGAGAGCGCCGGGGGGACCGTGACGGTTCTGACCGGGAGCGATGATTCGCAGGCGGCCGCGGGAGATGCCCCCGTGGCCAAGACCCGGAGGAAGTCCGCCGCCAGGGCGGAGGAGACCGAAGAGGCGTCGGCCCCGGATGGGGAAGAGGCGTCGGAGGCTGAGGAAGAAAAGGCCTGATCGGGGCGACCATGGCCAATCCCATTCCGAATCTGTTTCGGGTACCGGAGCTCAAGGAAAAGATCCTTTTCACCCTGCTCATGCTCCTGATCTACCGGGTCGGCTCGCACATCACCGTGCCCGGCCTGGATGTCGGGGCCCTCAGGCAGCAGTTCGGGCAGCTTCAGGACACCTTCCTTGGCATCTATGACATGTTTGTGGGCGGGGGGCTGTCCAGGGCGACCATCTTTGCCCTGGGGATCATGCCGTACATCTCCGCCTCCATCATGTTCCAGCTTCTCGCAGCCGTATTCCCCACCATAGAGAAGCTTCAGAAGGAGGGAGAAGAAGGCCGGAAGAAGATCACGCAGTGGACCCGGTACGTTACGGTGGGCCTCAGCGCGATTCAGGCCTACGGCTATTCGGTCTTCCTCGGGAGTCTGCCCGGTGCCGTCAGGACCCCAGGGTTCCTCTTCACCTTCACCACCGTCATCGCTCTCACCGTTGGTGCGGTGTTTGTCATGTGGCTCGGGGAGCAGATCACCGAGCGGGGGATCGGGAACGGTATGAGCCTCCTGATCTTCTTCGGAATCGTGGAGGGATTCCCCGCAGCCACCGCCCGGACCTGGGAAGCGCTGATGTTGGGCGAGATCGGGGCCATCGCCCTGGTGGCGCTCCTGGCCGTCCTGGTGGGCGTCACCGCCGGTGTCGTCGCGATGACCATGGGGGCCAGGAAGGTCCCGGTCCAGATACCCAGGAAGGTGGTGGGTCGGGGACGGATCCAGGAGGGCCAGAAGAGCTTCATCCCCCTGCGGATCAACTCCGCCGGAGTGATGCCCATCATCTTTGCTCAGGCCTTCATCGTGGTCCCGGGGACCTTGGCGGCTTTCTCCAGCGTCGGTATCCTGCGGACCATCGCGGATCTCTTCCAAATCCGGACACCGCTCTATTACATCACCTACGGGCTCCTGATCGTCTTCTTCACCTACTTCTACACGGCCATCATCTTCAACCCGGTGGACCTGGCAGAGAATCTGAAGAAGCAGGGCGGGTTCATTCCCGGCGTGAAGCCCGGCGCTCGGACCGCAGAGTACATCGATCGGGTGCTCACTCGGGTGACCTTGCCGGGCTCCATCTACCTGGCCCTCATCGCGTTGATGCCCTACTGGATCTTCGACATCTTCAACATTCAGACCTTCTTCTTCGGGGGGACCGGTCTCCTCATCGTCGTGGGTGTGGCACTGGACACGGTGCAGCAGGCTCAGCAACACCTCATGCTCCGTCATTACGACGGATTCATGAAGAAGGGCAGGGTCAAGATGAGGGGGAGAGGACGTTACATGTAATGGGCCGTGCCGACCTCTCTCCCAGGAGGTTCCTCCTCCCGGAGGGCGACCGGGACGGCGAACTGTCCACGCGAACGGCCGCACCGGCCGACTGATTGGAGCGGGGAATGAACGTGATTCTTCTGGGCCCCCCGGGGGTGGGAAAAGGCACCCAGGGGGTCCTTCTCGCTGAAGGGAAGGCCTGGAAGCACGTGGCGACGGGGGACATCCTCCGAGCGAATCGACGGGAGGGCACCCCACTGGGCAAGGAGGCGCAGAAGTACATGGACGCCGGGGAGCTCGTCCCCGACGAGCTCATCGTGGCCATGGTCAAGGACACGCTCGAGGCCATGCCGCCGAGCCAGGGGGTCGTCTTCGACGGGTTCCCCAGAACCGTGCCCCAGGCGGAGTCCCTGGACCTGGCCCTCCAGGAGCTGGGACGGAGAGTGGACCGCGTGGTGGTCCTGGAGGCCGATGACGAGGTCCTCGTGAAGAGGATTGCCGGACGCCGGAGTTGTCCCGAGTGCGGGTCCGTCTTCAACGTGTACGCGAATCCACCCCAACGGGAAGGCGTCTGCGACAAGTGTGGGGCGGATTTGGTGCATCGTCCCGATGACAATCCGGAGACGGTTCAGAACCGTCTCGACGTCTACAAGGCACAGACCGAGCCCCTCATCCGGTTTTACGACGGGCGAGAGGGGGTCATGGCCAGGATCCCCGGCGAGGGCGGAGTGGACGAGATTCAGCAGGGGATCCGCGCGGCCCTCTAGGGCCGCAACCGGTCAGGGGGAGGACGGTGACCCGGTGATCCAGCTGAAATCCCGGAAGGAGATCGAGATCATTGCCCGTGGTGGGAGGATCATCGCCGATCTCTTCGCTGAGATCGGCCCCCGGGTGGTCCCCGGTGTTTCCACGGGAGAGCTGGATCGCTTCTCCGACACCTTCATCCGGTCCCACGAGGGAGCCGTGCCGGCGTTCAAGGGATTGTATGGCTTCCCGGGGAGCGTGTGCACTTCCGTCAATGAAGAGGTCGTGCACGGACTACCCAGCCGCAAGAGACGGCTTCGGGAGGGGGACATCCTCTCCATCGACGTGGGAGTGCGCCTGGGAGGATGGTGCTCAGACTCAGCCTGGACCTTCCCGGTAGGGGAGATCGATGCTGAGCGGCAACGGCTCCTCCAGGTGACCGAGGAGTCCCTCTACCGGGCGCTGGAGGCTGCCAGAGTGGGGAACCACGTGGGGGACATCGGAGCGGCCGTCATGCGCCGGGTGGACGGAACGGGTTTCGGGATCATCCGGGACCTGGTGGGTCACGGCCTGGGGCGGGAGGTTCACGAGGAACCACAGGTTCCCAACGTCGGCCGACCGGGCCACGGGCCTCCGCTGATGGAGGGGATGGTGCTGGCCGTCGAGCCCATGCTCAGCCTGGGGACGGACCAGATCCGGACTCTGGAGGACCGCTGGACGGTGGTGACCGCCGATCATACGGCCTCGGCCCATTTCGAGCACACGATCGCCATCACGGAGGCGGGGCCGCAGGTGCTGACGGGGGTGGTTGCGGGCGACTACGACGTGCTTCCGGCACCGGTGCCGGAGGTGTCGGGAATGCCTTGAGACACAGTAACGTTTGGGTTATACTTCAAAGCTCTGTAATCAACGGACCGGGGAAGTTCCCATGAAGGTACGAGCTAGCGTTAAGCCGATCTGCGAGCACTGCAAGGTGATTCGTCGCCGAGGGGTGGTGCGGGTCATTTGTAAGCGGAATCCTCGACACAAGCAGCGCCAGGGGTAGAGCCTGGGCCGCCTCGTGGACCGAGCCGTATTCTGGGATTGAACACTGCTGAGACGATCTGATGGCACGTATTGCGGGTGTTGACCTTCCTCGGGGAAAGCGGATCGAGGTCGCCCTGACCTATATCTATGGGATTGGGCAGACCAGGGCCGGGAAGATTCTGGAGTCCTGCGGGGTCGATCCCGACCGTCGCACCCAGGATCTGGCGGATGACGAGATCAATCTCCTCCGGAGGGAGATCGAGGGGAGCTACAAGGTGGAGGGTGCCCTCCGGACGGAGGTATCCATGAACATCAAGCGCCTCATGGATATCGGATGCTACCGGGGCCTCCGGCACCGCCGAGGCCTTCCCGTCCGGGGTCAGCGTACTCACACGAACGCCCGAACACACAAGGGGTCTCGCCGGCCCATTGCCGGAAAGAAGAAGGCTCCGAAGAAGTAGAGAGATATCGGGGGCGGGGCTGGAGCCGAACCGGGCTGCCGACTCCCGTCCTCGTTTTCCGTTTTCGAAAGACTGGAACGAGCGGACGAAGGAAGGCGACGCGTGGCAAAGCCGAAGCAGGCACGAACGAAGCGCACCAAGAAGGTGGTTGAGGCGGAAGGGATCGCTCACATCAAGGCGACCTTCAACAATACCCTCATCACAATTGCGGATACGGCGGGCAACGTAGTGGCCTGGGCCAGTGCCGGAAAGGCAGGCTTCAAGGGCTCCAAGAAGTCCACACCCTTCGCCGCCACGGTGGCGGCGGAGCAGTGCGGGCGGGAAGCCGTGGCCATGGGAGTTCGGCGGGTCTCTGTTCGAGTTCAGGGCCCCGGCTCCGGCCGGGAGTCGGCGATTCAGGCTCTGGCTGCAGCCGGGCTCCACATCAAATCGATCCATGACGTAACGCCCCTCCCGCACAACGGATGTCGCCCCCCCAAGAAGCGGCGGGTCTAAGGCCGGAAGCCAGGACACTCGACGGAAACGGAAATCGCCAGGGCTTAGAGAGGAACGAGCGAAGGGATGGCACGCTACAACGGACCAGTCTGCAAGCTTTGTCGCAGGGAGGGACAGAAGCTCTTCCTGAAGGGCATCAAGTGCTACACCGAGAAGTGCCCGGTGGAGCGGAGGGCCTACCCCCCGGGGCATCACGGCCCTGCCCAGGCCCGGCGACGGAAGCAGTCGGACTATGCGGTGCAGCTCCGAGAGAAACAGAAGGTGAAGAGGATGTACGGCCTGGGAGAGAAGCAGTTCAGGAATCTCTTCGAGAAGGCTGCCGTCCAGTCCGGGATCACGGGTGAGAACCTCATCATCTCCCTGGAATCCCGCCTGGACAACATCGTCTTCCGGATGGGTTTCGCGCCCAGTCGGGCCTCCGCGCGGCAGCTCGTTCGCCACCGTCACGTGGAGGTGAATGGCAGGGTCGTGGACATTCCCAGCTACCAGGTGTCCCCTGGTGATGAGGTCGCGGTTAGGGCCAAGTCCCGTCGGATGGTTTCCATCGAGGAGAGCCTGGAGTCGAGGACCCGCCCGGACCTCCTGGAGTGGTTGGCCCTGGACGAGAAGAACCGCGTGGGTCGAGTGGTGAGAAAGCCCACTCGGCAGGAGATCCCCATGGCGGTCCAGGAGCAGCTCATCGTGGAGCTCTATTCCAAGTAATGAGGAGGGAGCCGGGTCCGTTGGGTTCGGGCCCGGCATCTCCGCCCCAGGCGGACATTCGAGACCTGTTGCCTCAAAAGGCACGGAGGAAACGGTGGAGTTAGATCTTACCGGACTGGTGCTTCCCGAGCGCGTGGAGATTGCGGACACTTCCGAAGACGGAAGGTCCGGCCAGTTTATCATTGAGCCCCTGGAACGGGGTTTTGGGTACACCCTGGGAAACCCCGTTCGACGGGTCCTCCTCTCGTCCCTTCGAGGAGCCGCCGTCTGGGCATTTCGAATCGACGGTGTGGTGCACGAACACCAGACCATTCAGGGCGTGGTGGAGGACGTCCACCAGGTCATCCAGAACCTGAAGTCCCTGGTGGTCCGCCTGGACGATGACGTCGACGAGGCGACGCTGGAGATCCAGGCGAAGAATGCCGGTCCAGTCACCGCCTCCATGATCGCGGCTCCCGCGTCGGTGGAGGTCCTGGATCCGGAGCACCACATCCTCACGCTGGAAGAGGACCGGGAGCTCCGACTGGAGCTTCACGTGAACAAGGGTCGTGGGTTCGTCCTGGCGGATCAGCATGAGCTGCCCCGGGGGGCTCCCGTGGATCTGGTCCGCGTGGACGCCATCTACAATCCTGTTCGTCGGGCCAACTTCACGGTGGAGGAAACACGGGTCGGGCAGCGGACGGACTTTGACCGTCTGACGCTCCACGTGGAGACGGATGGCTCCGTGGATCCGGAGGCCGCGATCCGCTACGCCGCGGAGTTGGTGAGAAAACATCTGGAGTACATGCTCTACTTCGGGGAGGGTGGCATTCCTCAGGTGGCGCCTCCAGGAGCCGTTCCTGTGCCGGAGCGCCTCCAGGACCTCTTCAACCGACCCATCGAAGACTTGGCCGAGCTCTCCGTTCGGTCCCGGAACTCGCTGCAGAAGGAGGATATCCAGACGCTGGGAGATCTGGTGCAGCGGACGGAGGAGGAGATGTTGGCCATCGAGAACTTCGGTAAGAAATCCCTCAAGGAGATCTCGGATTTCCTGGAGGAGCACGGCCTCCGCTTCGGGATGAAGCTGGAGGAAGGAGACGACGGCCAGCTCTTCTTCGTGGACGAAGAGGTTGTCGAGGCCGCAGAGAGTAGCGACGAGTAATTAACTTTCGAGCTACTCTAGGCAGAAGGAACCCCAAGCCCTAGGTTAGGACGCGACCGATGCGACATCGGAAAAAGGGCCGGAAGCTGAACCGAACCGCCGCCCACAGGAAGGCGACGCTTCGGAACATGGCTACGTCGCTCTTCCGCCACGAGCGGATCGAAACGACCACGGCCAAGGCCAAAGAGCTTCGCCCCTTCGCAGAGCGATTGATCACGCTAGCGAAGCGGGGCGATTTGCATGCCCGCAGACTGGCTGCGCAGAAGATCTCGGACCGGGAGGTCCTGGGGAAGCTCTTCGGTGACCTTGGTCCTCGTTTCGCTGAGCGTCCGGGTGGGTACACTCGGATCTTGAAGCTGGGAAACCGGCGGGGCGATGCGGCTGAGATGGCTCTCATCGAACTGGTTGAAAAGAGCTCCTAAATAACGAAAGGGACACCGGTCATGGCCACCTTGGGATCCCGCAGAGGGTTTGCAGACAAACTCTCCCTCCCCCTGATGTTCGTGTCTTTCATTATCGTGGGAGGCTTCCTCTATTGGCTCAGCATCACCGCACAGCCGACAGAAGTGGCGATCGTTGAGGAACCAACCGATGAGGGGTCCGGAGCGTCAGCCATTCTGAGCGTCAATGACTTCCTGGCCAATCCCGAGGGGCAGATCGACGCCGTGGTGGAGGTGACCGGGGCTCGTGTCGCCAGCCGCCTGGGGACCCAGGCCTTTTGGATCGGTCCCGATGATCGGCCCTACCTGGTGAAGATGGGCCCCGCGGTGGTGGAGGCCGGTACGCAGGTTCTGGTGCAGTCGGTGGTCAACATCACCGGGACCGTCTTCCTCATGTCCGATTCGGTCCTCACGTCGTGGGATTCCCTGGGCGTGTTCACGAGCCAGGGAGACCGCATCGTGGCGGAGTTCGCCACCAGCTTCCTGGAAGCCCGGGCCGTGGAGAGCATGACGACCGGTGGAGGCTCGGGGGAGGGTAACTGACCCGGCCCCCCACCAGAGACCAGGCTTCCCCCTGGACTCGCATCCAGAATCCGAGACGTGATGGAGGGGCGGGTGGGTCTTGTCGTGACGGGAACGTCACCTGAGAAACGACGAACGAAGGAAACCTGAGGGAATACAACGATGGCCAGAGTGTGTCATGTCTGTGGCAAGGGTCCCGCCACCGGGAACAACGTGAGCCACGCCCATAACAAGACTCGGCGGCGCTGGCTGCCGAACCTCCAGACGGTGAAGATCGTGGGTGAGGACGGTGAAAACCGTCGCGTGAAGGTGTGCGCCAACTGTATCAAGTCCGGTCGAATCAGGAAGGCCCCGGCTGCTACCTCAGAGGTGGCTGGGTAGGAGGGCGGATCTCCCCCTGCATGGAAGCGGCTCGCCGGAACTCTTCGGCGAGCCGCCCTTTTTATTGCTCCTGTACGCGGGGCCTCCCACCTCCCCATTACTCCTTTGAATCGCAGGCGCCGGAAGCGGTATATTAAAAGATTTGGGACACGCGACCCCAGAGCACGACTTCCCAGCATCCAGGTGATCTCCATGGCATTGAACGAACGGTTTTCCACTGATGACCTCACGCTCGGTGTCATCGGGTTGGGTTATGTGGGCCTTCCCCTGGCCGTGGAGGCGGCCCGAGCGGGCATCAGGGTCCTCGGGTTCGATGTGAAGGCGTCCGTTGCTGGGATCATCAATGACGGCCGGTCCCACATCCAGGACCTCACCGATGAGGACGTGGGGGAGCAAGTGAGGGCCGGGCGGATGGAGGCCACCACGGATATGGGCCGCCTCTCCGAATGTGACGCCATCTCCATCTGCGTTCCAACTCCCCTGTCAAAGACCCGGGATCCGGATGTCTCCTTCATCCTCTCCGCCTCGGAAGCCGTGGCCAACGCGCTTCAACCCGGTCAGCTCATCGTCCTGGAGTCCACCACGTATCCGGGAACCACCAGGGAGGTGCTCCTTCCAAAGCTGACGGAGACGGGGATGGAGCCCGGGAAGGACTTCTTCCTCTGCTTCTCCCCGGAACGGGTGGACCCCGGGAATGTGACCTGGGTGACCAAGAACACTCCCAAGGTCATCGGCGGCATCACTCCGGCGTGCAGGGACGCGGGTGTGGCCTGCTACTCCCGGTTCATCGACACCCTTGTTCCCGTGTCTTCGTCCGAAGCAGCGGAGCTCACCAAGATTCTGGAGAATACGTTCAGGGCGGTGAACATCGGGCTGGTAAACGAGGTGGCCCTCATCGCGGACCGGCTGGGAGTGGATGTCTGGGAGGTCATCGACGCCGCGGCCACGAAGCCGTTCGGGTTCATGAAATTCACACCGGGGCCCGGTCTGGGTGGGCACTGTATCCCGGTGGACCCCCACTACCTTTCCTGGAAGATGAGGACGCTGAACTACAAGACCCGGTTCATCGAGCTGGCTTCGGAGATCAACTCCGAGATGCCCCTCTTCGTGGTGGGGAAGATCAGGGAGGGGCTGAACCGCCTGGGAAGAGCGGTGAACGGCTCCAAGGTCCTGGTCCTGGGAGTGGCCTACAAGCCAGACATCGATGATGTACGGGAATCTCCGGCGGTGGATATCATTCATCTTCTGGAAGCCGACGGGGCCCGCGTTTCCTACCACGACCCGTACGTTCCGCGATTGGAGGAGGATGGCAGCGTCTGGGAGAGTGTGCCTCTCACCGACGAGCTTCTCCAGGACATGGACGCTGCCGTCATCGTGACCAACCACTCCAACGTGGAGTACGAGAGGGTCCTTTCCCTCACCCCGATGGTCGTGGATACCCGAAACGCCACCCGAGGGTTGGGGGGAATCCCGGATGTGTCCAACCCCGGGCAGTGGATCGTAAAGGGAACGAGGAAGGGATAAGCGCCCACGGCAAGGGAAAGGGTGGTAGCATGGCACCGAAGCTGACGGCCCAGGTGGACCCCAAGGCGTTCTATCTGGTGACAGGGGGAGCGGGATTCATCGGGTCTCACCTTGTGGAACACCTTCTGGCGGGGGGAGCTCGCGTCAGGGTCCTGGACGACTTCTCCACGGGACGTCGGGAGAACCTGGCTCCATTCCGGGACCGGATCGATCTGGTGGAGGGCGACATCACCGACTTCTCCACCTGCCGAGCCGCTGCCGAGGGGGTTCGAATCATCTTCCATCAGGCGGCTCTTCCCTCGGTTCCCAGGAGCGTACGGGACCCTGCCCGCTCCCATGAGGTGAATGCGACGGGGACCCTGAACGTCCTCCTGGCGGCGCGGGACGCTGGTGTGAAACGAGTCGTCTACGCGTCGTCCTCCTCTGCCTACGGGGATACGCCGACCCTTCCCAAGCGAGAGGATCAGACCCCGAGCCCACGTTCTCCCTATGCCGTAGCGAAGCTCACGGGAGAGCACTACTGCCGTTCCTTTCCAGGCGTGTTCGACCTGGAGACGGTGGCGCTTCGGTACTTCAACGTGTTTGGACCCCGTCAGGATCCCACGTCGGCCTACGCAGCGGTGATTCCTCTCTTCGCCGCGGCGGCGCTGGACGGACGGCCTCCCACCATCGACGGGGACGGAGAGCAGACACGTGACTTCACCTACATCGACAACGTCGTGCTGGCGAACCTCCTGGCGGCGTCGACCCCTGCGGAAAGAGTGTCGGGAGAGGTCTTCAATGTGGGTTGCGGGGATCGGATCTCCATCAACGCGCTCTGGGATGAGATCCGAGGGGCGGCGGACTCGGGGGTGGAGGCCGTCCACGGACCGCCGAGGGCCGGAGACGTGAGAGACTCCCTGGCAGATATCACACACCTCAGGGCCAGAACCGGGTTCGAGGTGCGCGTGGGTCTCAAGGAAGGGATCGGGAAGACGGTGGATTGGATTCGGGGATGAAGCCGAGTCGTCTCCTCAGCGGCGAAAAGGGCCGTCGAACGCCACGATAAGAAACCGGGATCCATGCCAAACCGACTGATTTCCCCTCATGGGGGCAAGCTCAGGGAGCTGATGGTTGACGGCCGGCGGGCCGTCGAGTTGAAGGAGGCTTCCCGGGACTGGCCCAGCTGGGACCTGACGGACCGCCAGATGCGAGACCTGGAGCTCCTCCTGAACGGCGGGTTCAGCCCCCTGGAGGGGTTCATGAACCGGGGAGATTACGAGAGGGTCCGGGATGAGATGCGCCTGGCTGACGGGACCCTCTGGCCCATCCCCATCACCCTCAACGTGACGCAGGTCTTGGCCGGGACGCTGGCGCCGGGGAGGCCCCTGGCTCTCCGGGATCCCGAGGGGGTTCTCCTGGCTGTTCTCACCGTCGGGGACGTGTGGGAACCGGACCTGCCCGAGGAAGCCGGAAAGGTCTTCGGGACGATAGACCCGGAGCACCCCGGTGTGGACTACCTCCTCAACCATACGCCACCCGTGTGCGTCGGAGGGAGCCTGGAGGGGCTGCAGCTCCCCGTCCATTACGACTTCAAGCATGACCGTCACTCGCCCCGGGCCCTGCGGGAAGAGTTCGTTCGCCTGGGGTGGCGCAAGGTGGCCGGCTTCCACACCCGGAGCCCGATGCACAAGCCTCAGGTCGCTCTGACCCTCAAGGCAGCCAAGGAGGCCGGCGCCAACCTCCTGATCCACCCCGTGGTGAGGATGACCCAGTCCGGGGATCTCGATCACTACACCAGGGTGCGGTGCTATGATGCTGTTCTCCCTCATTACCCTCAGTTCACCGCCAAGCTCTCTCTCCTGGACATGGCCATGCGGCTCGCCGGCCCCAGGGAGGCTCTCTGGCACGCCATCATTCGGAAGAATTTCGGGTGCTCCCACTTCATCGTGGGTCAGGATCATGCCGGCCCGGGCTCGGATTCGTCGGGGAAGCCGTTCTATGGCCTGTATGAGGCCCAGGAGCTGACGACGGCCCACCAGGAGGAGCTCGGGGTGACCATTCTCCCCGTTCGGATGGTGGTCTATGTGAAGGAGAGGGATGAGTTCCTCACCGTTGACGAGATCCCGGAAGGGGTGACGACATGGTCCATCTCCCAGGCGGAGCTGAGAGCCCGCCTGGACGACGGTCGGGAGATCCCGGACTGGTTCACCTTTCCGGAGGTCACCACAGAGCTCCGACGTCGACACCCTCCCCGATCCAAGAAGGGCTTTACCGTCTTCTTCACCGGCCTCTCGGGTTCCGGCAAGTCCACGGTGGCCAACGTGCTCCGGACCAAGCTTCTGGAGGCGGGGGGACGCTCGGTGACGCTGCTGGACGGCGACATCGTCCGGAAGAACCTCTCCAGCGAGCTGGGGTTCAGCAAGGAGCACAGAGACCTGAACATTCAGCGAATCGGATTTGTCGCCTCCGAGATCACGAAAGGAGGCGGGATCGCCCTGTGTGCTCCCATCGCGCCGTACGCCCACACGCGGCGCTACAACCGTGATCTCATACGGCAGTACGGGGGGTATGTGCTGGTCTATGTCAGCACCCCCATCCAGGTCTGCGAGGCCAGAGACCGAAAAGGACTGTATGCCAAGGCCAGGGCGGGGATCATCAAGGAGTTCACCGGCGTCTCGGACCCGTACGAAGTGCCCAACGACGCCGATGTCGTCCTCGACACCTCCGACATCACACCGGAAGAGGCCGGACAGCTCGTCTATCTCTACCTGGAGAAGGAAGGGTACATCGGACCTGCGGCGGGTTGATGGGAAGACGGGTTGTAGGATGGGGATGACGGTACCTTTGTCCTGGCCGTTCTGATGGAGCGGCCGCGGAGGCCCCGGCCGAGATCCGTTTCCGAGATGTAGCACCGAGAGGACAGACGACCATGCCCCGCAGAGAAGACCTGGCCCGCATTCGAGACGCTCTGGCCGCGGCGGCGGAGGCGGTAAGGCCCTATACCCCCGGGGCTGTGGACTATGACGAGAAGAGCAGCCGGGGAGATCCGGTCACCGCAGCGGACCTTGCCATTGATGAGGTGCTCCGGGGAATCCTCCCCCAGCCAGGCGAAGGATGGCTCAGCGAGGAGACGGCCGACAGCCCCCAGCGCCTGACGAATTCCAGGGTCTGGGTGGTGGACCCCCTGGATGGAACCAGGGAATTCGTGGACGGGGTGCCGGAGTGGTGCATCTCCGTGGGGTTGGTGGAGGACGGAATGCCCGTTGCCGGCGGGATCTACTCTCCCCCCGTCGATCTGCTGGTTGTGGGCTCGGTGGAGACGGGAGTGACCCGGAACGGGGAACCGGCCGAAATGACAGGCCGCAGAGCGCTGGACGGTGCCGTGATCCTGGCATCCCGGAGCGAGTGGAATCGTGGCGAGTGGGACGGGTATGACGGATCCTTCGAGGTGGTGCCCTGCGGCTCCGTGGCCTACAAGCTGGCTCAGGTCTCCGTCGGGCTTGCCGACGGTACGTGGACATTGGTGCCAAAGCACGAGTGGGACGTGGCGGCCGGGGCGGCTCTGATAAAGGCCGCGGGGGGCACGCTGCTACATGCAGACGGAGGTGAGCCGAAGTGGAATCAGCCGAAGCCCAAGCTCCCGAACTTCCTGGCGGGGAGTGAGCCCCTCCTGGACCAGTTCCGGAAGAGATGGCTGGCGTGAGGGTAATCCCCACGGGCGTGATGGGAACTCCGGGCTCCAACCCGACACCGCGCCCCCGGCCACGACGTCGGAGCTCCCCTCGAGCCACCCCCACTCGACGCCGGGTGTGGGATTGCTTTCGCCATGAAGGTGGTGTAAAGCTCCTGAGACGACGGAAGCGACCAGTCGAGAAAACTTCAGAAGGAGCCAGTGGATGAAAGTCACGGTGATCGGGACCGGTTATGTGGGCCTCGTGGGAGGCGCCGGCTTTGCGGAGACCGGAAACGATGTCATCTGCGCCGATATCGACGAAACGAAGATCGCCCGCCTCGAGGCGGGTGAGATTCCCATCTTCGAGCCCGGGCTCGAACCTCTGGTGAAGAGCAACGTGAAGGCGGGGCGCCTCCGCTTCACCACCGACGTTCCGGAGTCGGTTCGGTCTTCGGACATCGTCTTCATCGCCGTGGGTACTCCGCCGGGCGAGGATGGCTCCGCGGATCTCCAGCATGTCCTTGCGGTGGCCCGAACCATCGGCGAGTCCATGAACGGGGAGAAGATCGTCGCCACCAAGAGCACCGTGCCCGTCGGTACGGCCGGAAAGGTGAAGGCGGCCATCCAGGCTGAGACGGACCACGTCGTACACGTCTGCTCCAACCCCGAGTTCCTGAAGGAGGGAGCGGCGGTTGAAGACTTCATGAAGCCGGACCGTGTCGTGCTTGGGGTGGACTCGGAGTACGCAGGGAAGATCCTCTCGGATCTCCATGCTCCCTTTGTTCGCACTGGGAATGCCATACTGGTCATGGATATCGCGGCGGCGGAGATCACCAAGTATGCCTCCAACGCCATGCTGGCCACCCGGATCTCTTTTATGAACAGCATCGCGCAGCTCTGCGAGGCCACAGGGGCCGACGTCGACATGGTTCGACAAGGCCTTGCCACGGACCGGAGGATCGGGGCGTCTTTCCTGTTTCCCGGAGTAGGGTACGGTGGGTCCTGTTTCCCGAAGGACGTGAAGGCTCTGGTCCGCACCATGCACGAGCTCCGTGCCGACGCCTCCATCCTGGAGGCGGTCGAATCCGTCAACGAAAAGCAGAAGAGGGTCCTCGTGGAGCGGATTCTCCACCGCTTCGGTGAGGATCTTTCCGGTCGGACCTTCGCGGTCTGGGGCCTTGCCTTCAAGCCCAATACCGATGACATGCGGGAGGCTCCGAGCCTCGTAACCATCTCCGCGCTGCTGGAGAGGGGGGCCACCGTAGCCGCCCACGATCCGGTTGCCATGGACGAGGCCCGACACCACCTCGGGGACCGGATCACTTACGCAGAATCCAACTACGCCGCTCTGGAGGGGGCGGACGCCCTCCTCATCCATACCGAATGGCTTCCCTATCGTCGCCCGGACTTCCCCCGGATGAAGGAGCTCATGAACATCCCCCTCATTCTGGACGGCCGGAACATCTACCGACCTGAACGAATGGCGGAGCATGGGTTCGAGTACTACTCCATCGGACGAAGCCCCGTGATTCCAGCTCGGGGCTGAGGAGCCAGAATGCGCATTCTCATCACCGGGGCCGCGGGTTTTCTGGGCTCCCATCTGGTGGACCGTTTTCTCGACGCAGGACACCGGGTGGTGGGGGTCGACAACTTCATCACGGGCTCCTGGCGGAACCTGGAACACCTGGAGGGCCTGGAGGAGTTCTCCTTCATCGAGCACGACGTCTCCAGGCCCCTCTTCCTTGCCGACCGGGTCGATGGCGTGCTTCATTTCGCGTCTCCCGCCAGCCCGGTGGACTACCTCGAGCTCCCCATCCAGACCCTGAAGGTGGGGAGCCTGGGCACCTACAACATGCTGGGTCTCTCGAAGTCCCAGAGGATTCCCTTCCTCCTGGCTTCCACCTCGGAGGTGTACGGGGACCCCCAGATCCATCCACAGCCCGAGAGCTATTGGGGGCATGTCAATCCCATCGGCCCCAGGGGCGTCTACGACGAAGCCAAGCGGTTTGCCGAGGCCATCACCATGGCCTATCGCCGCTACCACGGAGTGGAGACCCGCATCGTGCGAATCTTCAATACGTACGGCAGCCGCATGCGCCCAGCCGATGGCCGGGTGGTGTCGAATTTCATCGTGCAGGCACTGCGGGGGGAGCCCCTCACGCTCTATGGGGACGGAGGTCAGACTCGCTCCTTCTGCTACGTGGAGGACGAGGTGGAGGGGATCTTTCGCCTCTTCAACTCCGGGCACCCGGACCCGGTGAACATCGGGAATCCCAGGGAATTCACCATCCGGGAGTTGGCGGAGATCGTGCTCGAGGAGACGGGAGGCGAGTCGGAGCTGGTGACCATGCCCCTGCCCCAGGACGATCCGAAGGTCCGCCAACCCGACATCACCCTGGCCCGGGAGCTCCTGGAATGGCAGCCGCAGGTCCCCCTGCGGGAAGGTATCCGGCGGACGATCCCCTACTTCCGGAAGCTGGTGGAGGAAGAAGGCGCCGGCGCCAGGACCCTGGCATGAGTGTCCTGATCACGGGAGCCGCGGGATTCATCGCCTCTCACCTGAGTGAGCGCCTCCTCCTGAACGGGCAGACCGTGGTGGGTCTGGACAACTTCGACGATTTCTATGACCCGGCCATCAAGGAGAAGAACCTCGCGGCGGCCCGGGACCATTCCCACTTCACTCTGGTCAGGGGGGATATCCGCGACGGGGAGGAGCTCGAGCGCCTTCCGGGAGACATTCACACCATCGTACATATCGCGGCCCGGGCCGGGGTCCGGCCGTCCATCGCGGATCCGATTCTCTACTATGACGTGAACGTCCTGGGGACCCTCCGGCTCCTGGAGCTCGCCAGGGTTCGGCGAATCCACCGCTTCGTCTTTGCCTCCTCCTCTTCGGTCTACGGAAACAACGAGAAGGTCCCGTTCTCCGAGTCCGATCCCGTGGACCATCCCATTTCACCATACGCCGCGTCGAAGAAGGCCGGCGAGCTACTCTGTCACACCTACACCCATCTCTACGGCATCTCCTGCCTGAACCTCCGGCTTTTCACCGTGTATGGGCCCAGGCAGCGCCCGGACCTGGCCATTCACAAGTTCGCACGACTCCTGGCCGCCGGGGAGGAGATCCCCATGTTCGGGAACGGCACCAGCCGCCGGGACTACACCTATATCGACGACATTCTCCAGGGCGTGGAGGGGGCCATACGGTGGGTTGGCGAGCACGAGGGCGCCTTCGAGACCTTGAACCTGGGGGAGAGCCGCACCGTCGAGTTGAAGGAGATGATCCGGGTCCTGGGCGAGGAGATGGCCATCGAGCCCCGCGTGCGCCAGCTCCCGGAACAGCCCGGGGACGTGGACCGGACCTATGCGGACATATCCAGGGCCCGGAACCTCCTGGGGTACGATCCCCGGTGGGAGTTCAGGGCCGGGGTCCGGGAGTTCGTGAAGTGGCTGCGCGGTTAAAGACCCTTTACCTTTCATTCTCGGAGCCCCGTGCCCCGGTGGCGTGCCCCGGGAGCAACATCATCTGGCCCTTTTCCGGACACTGGCCCGTATGTACGACGTGGACATCTCTTCTGTGAAGTATTTCATCGAACGGGGCATCTCCGCCTGGGAGAGAGGTGACTACGAGTCCGCCCTGGACGATTTCCAGGCGGTGATCAAGGAGTTCCCCCGCCTCCCGGACATCCGGAACAAGGCGGGGCTCTGCCTCGCCATGATGGGGGATTACGAGGCGGCACTGAAGGAGTTCGACGAAGCCATCGAGATCTCCGACACGTACGCCGAGGCCCACCTGAACCGTGCCATCGTCCTCCAGGAGTTGGGGAGGTTCGAGGAGGCCCGAAGACACCTCCACAAGGCCGACGAGCTGGACCATCGGGACTCCAAGGAGTTCCCTTCCGACGTGGGCCACAAGATCGCCATCGCCCACGCCAAGCTCGGAGACCTCTATCTCGTGGCGGATCACCCCGAGGAGGCGGCGCGCCAGTACAAGATGGCGTTGAACGTGAGAGCCCGGTTCCTGGACATACGCACGAAGTACGCCGAAGCCCTCATGGAAATGTCCCAATGGGCGGATGCCCAGGAACAGCTGGAGGTCATTCTGGAGAAGAACCCGAATTTCACCAGTGCCCGCCTCCGCCTCGGGGTCGTGCTCCACAGGCAGGGGGACGAAAAGGGTGCCCGGAGGGAGTGGGAGCGTTGTGTGGCCGAGGATCCCAGGGACATGCGGGCCAAAGCCTACCTGGCAGCTGTGGGAGGTGGCGACACCGCCGTGGCCTCGTGAGCCTGGCTGGCACGGAAGGTGCCTCATTCTCGAGGTCGCATCCCCGACGTGATGCGGCCTCGTTAGTTTATGGGTGCCGTCATCCGCCAGCATGGAAGCGTAGTGAGACGATGAGACTGCCTCGATCCACATCTATCCTGAGTCTTTTTGCTACGATCCTCTCCGCCTGCACGCCGCTGGGAGAGGGCGGAAGCTCCATATCCCGCGGAGATCAGGCGTATGCGCACGGCGACCTCGAAGAGGCCCTGGCAGAGTACCGACTGGCGGAGACACAGGGAGCCACGGATCCGGAGACCTTTGCCAGGATCGCACACACCTACGTCGGGTTGAAACGCATCGACGAGGGACGCGAATACTTCAGGCTGGCTGTGGAGCGGGATCCCAACCTGGCCGATCAGGCCGTGGCCGACTTCGTCCACCTTGCCCGGTTGGAAGCGGCCTCCGGGGACGAGTTCGGTATGGCCTCTGCCGTCGAAACCGCCCTGGGCTTCAAACCCGGGATCAGCGTGGACGAGCTCGCTCTCCCCCTGGCGCAGCACTACTCCAACATCGGGGAATTCGGGCGTGCGCTCCCCTTCTATCAGAAAGCACTCTCGGCCTTGAACCCGGACTCCGTCCCGCGGGTCCTCTTCGAGACTGGTGTGGCCTATGACGAAGTGGGAGACTGCGAGAGCGCCGTCGTCTTCTATGAGGACTACCGGGAACGCTTGCCCCGGTGGCGCAGGAGTGAGGTGGACTGGCGACTGGGCTTCTGCTCCTTCGAGCTCGCCCAGATCCGTCGAGAGGAGGGGGACGACGAGGCGGCGCTACGCCACCTGGAGACCCTCCTCCAGATCGGGGAGCCCAGGAGCCACCTTGCAAGAGGATACTTCGAGAAGGGCGAGATCCTGGGTCATCGGGGGGAGTGCGAGGCGGCCATCGAGGCTTTCATGGAAGTGCCGGTGGTGGATCCTTCCGGGACGAGCCCTCTGGTGGCCCGGGCCGAGGAGCGCATCGACCAGATCCGTTTCGGCACCATTCCCGGCCTCCTGCGACCCGGAGAGACCCCGGAGTCGTGCTTTCCACCGGATCCGGCGGAGACCCGAGCCTCCGGGGGTCGTCGCCGGGGATGAGGTGGCGTCTCCGAGCCCTCGAGACGGGACCCCTGGACCGTCCACCTGACCGTCCACCTGACCTTCAGCCGAAGAGAATATGTCCGTCCCCTTCCTGGACCTGACCCTTCAGTACCGGTCCATCCGGACCGAGATCGATGAAGCGATCCAAAGAGTCGTCACTTCCCAGGGCTTCGTGATGGGCCCGGAAGTCCAGGGGTTGGAGGGGGAGATCGCCGCCTACGTCGGCGTTCCCCATGCCGTGGGCGTCGCCAGCGGCACCGACGCCATCCTCCTTCCCCTGAGGGCGCTGGATCCCCGCCCCGGTGACGAAGTCGTCATACCGGCTTTCACCTTCTTCGCCACGGCGGGAGCCGTGTGGAATGCCGGGTTCAAGCCCGTCTTCTGCGACGTCGATCCCGCCAGCTTCAATGTCACGGCAGAGACCCTCGACGCGGCATGGACAGCCCGAACCCGAGCCGCGGTTCCGGTCCACCTCTACGGGCAGATGGCCCCCATGGACGAGATTCGGGCCCTGGCGTCCCGGCGAGGGGCCTTCGTCCTGGAGGACGCCGCCCAGGCCATCGGGGCCAGCCAGGGCGGAGCCATGGCTGGATCGGCCGGAGACGCCGGAGCCTTCTCCTTCTTCCCCACGAAGAACCTCGGGGGGTTCGGGGACGGTGGCATCGTCACCACGACGGACGAGGAGTTGGCAGAGAAGGTGGCGAAGCTCAGGGTCCACGGCGGTAGGCAGATGTACCATCACGAGATGGTAGGGACCAATTCCCGGCTCGACGCCCTCCAGGCCGCGGTGCTCAGGGTGAAGCTGAAGCATCTGGACCGCTGGACTCGGCTCCGGAGAAGGAATGCGGCCCTCTACGATGAGGTGCTGGCCGGGGTGGAGGGAGTGCGGACCCCCGTGGCTCTCCCCCAACAGCTCCATGTATACAACCAATACACCGTCAGGGTGGATCGAAGGGATGAATTGAGGGCCTTTCTGACGGAGCGAGGCATCGGGAACGGCCTTTACTATCCCCTGGGCCTCCACCTCCAGGCGTGTTTCAGCTCCCTCGGAGGCAGGGAAGGGGATCTTCCGAACACGGAGCGCCTGACCCGAGAGGTGGTCAGCCTCCCCATCTTCCCGGAGTTGACCGAGGGACAGATCATGGAAGTGGCGGAGAGTATCCGATCGTTCTACGCTGCCTGATGGCGCGGGCCGGGAGGATCGAGGGTCCCCCCTCCTTGCCGATGGCGCCCCCGGGGCGGAGGGCTCGGGCACCCGGGGGTGGGGTTCCCGCAGAACGCTTCTACCCCCATCTTACAAGGCTAACCGGAGGGTGCCCCAGCTCCGCTGGGAGGGCCTTCCCTGCGAACCCTGGAGCCATTCGCGGGTACTCGTTTAGGATGCAGATTCGACGCTCACAAGCCGCCGCCGTCCTTCTCCTGGGCGCATTCCTGGGAGGGTGTGCTTCGACACCTCCGTACCAGGGCATGGATGCGGATCAGATGTTCGAGTTGGGCGCGCGGGACTTCGAAGCCGGCGACTGGGATGAAGCGGTGAGGGTCTTCGAGCGTTTCCTGTATGAGGACCCGACGAATGCCCGAATCGTGGAGGCGCGTCTCTACCTGGCTCGGGCCTATTTCAACCGGGAGGACTACCTCACCTCCGCGTCGGAGTTCAGCCGCATCATCGATCGGCATCCGGGAGATGTCCGGGCTCCCGAAGCGTCCCTGGGCATCTGCAAGTCCTACGTTGCCCTATCACCCCATATCCAGAGAGATCAGGCCTACACCCTCCAGGCTTTCAATGCCTGCGATAACGTGGTGCAGGATTTCGGGGGCTCCGAGGTATCCATCGAGGCGGAACAGCTCCGGGACCAGATGAGGGAGAAACTGGCCCGAAAGGAGTTGAGCCGTGGGGATTTCTACTTCAGGCGCAAGCTGTACGACTCCGGGATCATCTACTACAACGGGCTCCTCACCCTATACCCCCGAACCCCGGCCGCCGCTCAGGCCCTCCTCCGGCTCTACCAGTCCTACACCGAGATCGGCTGGGAAAGGGAAGCGGAGGAGGCTCGGCAACGCCTTCTGAGGGATTTTCCCGACTCGGATGAGGCCCGGGAGGTGAGGGCAAATGGGGGCGAGGGTGGTGGGCCACCGAGTGGACCCGTCCAGGGCAGGAGCCCCTGAAAGGTGCCGGACCTCCGACTGGGTCTCTTCGGAGGCACTTTCGATCCTCCCCACATCGGCCACCTGGTGGTGGCCCAGGACGTGGCTGAGGCCCTTGATCTGGACCGTCTCCTCTTCGTTCCGGCGCGTGTGCCACCACACAAGACGGACCGGGAGATCTCCCCGCCGGGGGTTCGGCTGGAGATGGTTCTGGCCATGGCGGCAGGGAATGACCGCTTCGGGGTGAGCGAGGTGGAGCTGAGCAGAGGGGGTCCGTCCTACACGGTCGATACCCTCACCCATTTCCGGCAGCGACACCCGGAGGCGGAGATCTTCTTCATCATGGGTGCCGACCAGGCTACGGCCCTCGACACCTGGCAGGAACCGGGGAGGGTGGTATCCCTGGCTACTCTGGTGGTGATGGACCGGGCCGGTGCAGCGGTCCCTTCAGGGGAGTTCCTCTCCGTCCCCGTCACGCGAGTCGACATCTCCGCCACGGAGATCAGGAAGCGGGTATTGGACGGCCGATCCATACGGTACCTGGTGCCGGAAGGCGTTCGTCAGATCATCGAAAGCAATCGTCTCTATAGAGCCGAATCATGAAAGAGCTGCTGAAGAAGATCCTGGGGTCGCAGCATGCCCGGGAAGTGAAGAAACTCCAACCCCTCGTGGACGAGATCAATGAGATCTGTGAGGGGCTTTCCTCTCTCTCCGACGAGGAGCTCAGGGGGAAGACGGAGGAGTTCCGTGCCCGTATCGGGGAGCGGACCCTCCCTATCGAGGAGAAGATCGAGGCGCTGAGGGAGGAGAAGCGTCACTCGGAGGACCCCGGTCGGAGAGAGGTCCTGACCCAGCAGGTCGGCGAGCTGGACGAGGACCTCCTCGCGGTCATCCAGACCGCTCTGGACGACCTCCTCCCGGAGGCCTACGCCGTGGTGAAGGAGGCGTGCCGCCGGAACCTGGGGAAGCAGATCGTCGTGACCGGTCAGAAGCTCACCTGGGACATGGTGCCCTACGACGTTCAGCTCATCGGGGGGATCGCCCTCCACCAGGGCAAAGCTGCCGAGATGGCGACGGGGGAGGGGAAGACTCTCGTGGCCACCATGCCCCTCTATCTCAATGCACTTGCAGGTCGGGGCGCCCACCTGGTCACGGTGAACTCCTATCTGGCCCAGCGAGACGCCGAGTGGATGGGAACGATCTACACGTTCCTGGGCCTCACGTGCGAGGTCATCGACCTCTACGAACCGGGGAGCCCGGAACGGAGGGATGCCTACAACGCCGACATCACCTACGGGACGAACAACGAGTTCGGGTTTGACTATCTCCGGGACAACATGGTCCACTCCCTGGAGCAGCGAGTCCAACGCCGACACGCCTATGCCATCATCGATGAGGTCGACTCCATTCTCATCGACGAGGCCCGGACGCCCCTCATCATCTCCGGCCCGGTGGGGAAGGACACCTCCACGCCCTTCAAGCAATACTCGGCGATGGTGTCCAACCTCTACCGGAAGCAGACTCGAGTCGCCAACGAGCTGGTGGCGGAAGCCGAGAAGCTTCTCGCCAGTGAGGAGGACGGGGCCCAGTACGCTGCCGGCGAGAAGCTTCTGGCGGTGAAGCGAGGGACGCCGAAGCAGAAGAAGCTGATGAAGATGTTCGCCGACGACCCGGGACTGCAGCGCCTTGTCCAGAAGGTGGAGGCGGACTACATGCGGGAGAAGCGGCTCCACGAGGTGGACGAGCAGCTGCTTTTCGCCATGGACGAAAAGGGGCACAACGTGCACCTGTCGGACGCCGGGATCGAGGAGCTCTCCCCCAACGACCCCGACGCCTTCGTGATTCCGGATCTCTCCGAGGCCATCGGGACCATCGAGAAAGACGAGACCCGGTCGTTGGAGGAGAAGCGAGTCGCCATCCAGGAGATGGAGGCTGCCTACGCCGCCAAGAGCCAGAAGATGCACGTCATCCATCAGCTCCTGAAGGCCTACACCCTCTTCCACAAGGACGAGCAGTACATCATCGCCGAAGACGGCTCCGTGGTCATCGTGGACGAGTTCACGGGGCGCCAGATGGCGGGGCGCCGCTGGAGCGATGGGCTCCACCAGGCGGTGGAGGCCAAGGAGGGGGTGGAGGTCCGGGGAGAGACCCAGACGCTGGCCACCATCACCATCCAGAACTACTTCCGCATGTACGACAAGCTGGCCGGGATGACGGGCACGGCCGAGACGGAGGAGAACGAGTTCCACCAGATCTACACCCTCGACGTTCTGGTGATTCCCACGAATCGGCCCGTCATCCGGGACGACCGGGACGATCTCATCTTCCGCACGAAGCGTGAGAAGTTCGTTGCCCTGATGGACGAGGTGGGTCGTCTCAGCCAGATGGACCTTCCGGTCCTGGTGGGAACGACGAACGTGGAGGTGTCGGAGACCCTCTCCCGGATGCTGAAGCGCCGGGGAATGAAGCACAACGTCCTCAACGCCAAGCATCACAAGAGTGAATCGGAGATCGTGGCCGAGGCCGGACAACCCGGAGCCGTGACCATCGCCACGAACATGGCCGGTCGGGGAACGGACATCAAACTCGGGGAGGGCGTCACAGAGACCCGCACCGTGAAGTGGGCCAAGGAGAAGGGTCTGGATCCCACGGAGCTGCTCCCAGTGGATCCGGTTCGATGGAAAGAACCGGAAAAGCTCACCGACGAGGATGTGCTGGAGGTGGGGGGGCTCCACATCCTGGGCTCCGAGCGACACGAGTCCCGGCGCATCGACCGGCAGCTTCGAGGTCGCTCAGGCCGGCAGGGAGACCCCGGCGCGTCACAGTTCTTTCTCTCGCTGGAAGATGATCTCATGCGTCTCTTCATGTCGGAGCGCGTGGCCGGCGCCATGGAGAAGTGGGGCGTCCAGGAAGGGGAGGTCATCACACACGGATTGGTGACGCGGTCCATCGGACAGGCCCAAAAACGGGTCGAGGGGAACAACTTCGAAGCCCGAAAGCGCCTGTTGGACTACGACGACGTGATGAACCAGCAACGGGAGGTCATCTACGATCTCCGTCTCTTTGCCCTGGAGGGGGGAGAGGACCTCAAGGGCGAGATCTGGGAGATGATCGAGTACTCCATCCGGGGACTTGTGGAGGAGTACTGTCCGGACGATGAACCCGCGGAGCGGTGGGACCCGGCGGGACTGCGGCGACGCCTCCTTCTGGACTTCTTCGTCATGACCCCTGGCTTGCCGGAGGTGAACCCCGAGGACCCCGAGCTCACCGATGCGGAAGCGGTGACGGACCTGGTCCTGGATTCCGCCCGGAGCCATTTCCACCGGAAGATCGCCGACTTCGGGGAGCTGGGGGAGCGAGTCATGAGCTTCGTGATGCTCACCACCCTGGACGACAAGTGGAAGGATCACCTCTACGATCTGGACCACCTGAAGGCTTCCATCAGCTTCCGGGGTTGGGGGCAGAAGGACCCTCTCATCGAGTACAAGCAGGACGCCTACGAGATGTTCGTGGATCTCATGACGGACATCCGAAGGACGGTAACCTCCTCCTTCTTCCGGGCCCAGGTGGGAGTCCCCCAGCAGCGACGCGTGCCGGCTCCCCAGCGCCTGAGCTATTCCGGTCCCACGGGGACACCCGCTCCGCGGCTCGCCGCCGCGGGTGGCGGCACCGCTGTTCGGCCCCGGGGAGCCGGGGACGGCTCTGGAGGCGAGGGCGGGGATGTCGACGAGCTCGGGATTTCCAGGTCCGCCTCGGAAAGGGCCGTCGGTGTCCCCTCCGGCGGCGCCGGCCCGGACCCCAGGCAGCTCCTGACGAACCGGGGAGAGGCTCGAAAGCAGGCCCCCGTGACCGCCGCCGACGAACCCGGAAGGAACGATCCCTGCCCCTGTGGAAGCGGGAAGAAATACAAGAAGTGTCATGGAAGGAACGCGTAGTGGCTCTCCGGACCCGGGAGGCGCGGCCCCCTCTCCGGATGCGGCCCACCCCCGGGGCTTTCGGATCTCGTCTTCCCCTGTAGGGCTCGAGAGCCTGACCTCCTGATCCGGTGCGTCCCGTGTCTCCATTGGAGGGCCCAACCGGGCCGGCCATCCTCGGTGATGACCGATACGTCCTCGTCCAATCCACCCTCGGAGGGAAGCCGTCCCATTCGGACCTGGGCCCTCGATGACCGCCCCCGGGAGCGCATGAGGGCCCTGGGGCCGACGGCTCTTTCCCCTCGTGAGCTCCTGGCCATTCTCATCGGAAGCGGAGGAGCTACGGGATCGGCTCTGGACGTAGGAGAGAGGATCCTGTCCAGGGTACAGGGAAGCCTCCGGAGGTTGGCTTCTCTCCCCACAGCGGCTCTGGAAGCCGAGTCCGGCGTGGGCGCAGCCACTGCCTCCCGCATCCAGGCCGCCCTGGAGCTGGGACGAAGGGCTGCCGCGGAGCCCTCCGATGCGAACGACCGGATCCGGGGGCCCCGAGACGTCTTCGAACGCATGGGGCCCCTCATGAGGGACCTCCGGCAGGAAGAGTTCCACGCACTCCTCCTTAACACGCAGCACCGGGTGATTCGGGACGTGCTGGTGACTCGGGGAATCCTGGACGCGTCGCTGATCCACCCGCGGGAGGTCTTCAGGGTTGCCATCGTGGAATGTGCGTCCGGGGTCATCCTCGTCCACAACCACCCGTCCGGTGACCCCACTCCCAGCCAGGAAGACCGGGCGGTGACCCACCAGCTCGCGGCGGCCGGTAAGGCCATCGGGATTCCAGTCCTGGATCACGTCATCGTGGGCGAGGGAGAGTACGTCTCCCTGGGTGAGTAGCGGGGGACGGGAACGGAGGGCGTCGGTGTAGAATGGAGTGGGCCCCTCCCGGCGGACTTCGCCGGGAAGGGCCGTGGCGGGCCCGGATCGTCCCGTTCAGGATGACCCGGGCTTCTCCTGCTTCAGAATCCGCCGAAACCCAACCGGAACGGACTTCCCGGGAGCAGCTCCGACGCCAGGCGGGCGGTCGTGGGGATGGCCGGCGTCACGGGATCGGTAGGGGATGGGGCGTTACACTCGGGCGGGTACAGAATCGCGACTCCCGTGTGACTGTTGGCCTTGGCCGTGAGCTCCCCCGGGGAGGTGTCGCACCCGTAGGCGTCCGTGACGGTCACGGATTCGGATGGTGACCCGTCTGCCGGATCGATGATCTGGAAGGCGGGTTCGCTGGAGCTCCATTCGAACAGCACTCCGTCGACCCTGCTCCCCTCGGCATCATAGGCTCGACCGGTGAATTTCTTGTCCTCGCACCCCTCCGGACAGACGAAGGTCCAGCTCGAGGGGTAGACCTCTACAGAGGCTACCCTCTGCGCCACGAACACGGGGGTGCTTCCCGTGACCCCCTGGAGGGTGGCGCGGAGCACGGTGCTCCCGTTCGCGACGCTCCTCACGAACGCCGTGTCCGAGGTCAGTCCGACGGCCTCAACCGTCATCACGTTCAGGTTCAGGCTTTCCCAGGTGAAGTCGGTGAGGGGAAGGAGCTTCGTGGGCTCACCGAACTCGTCCAGGCCATACGCCCTGGCGGTGAAGGCCTGGAGCTGACCCAGGGACCGGAAGGTGAAGGGGTTGGGGAGGATCGCTACCCTTGCCACCGGGGGGAGAACCACCAGGGTGGCGAACCCCGTCGTTCCAGGGGTGGGGGCGAGGGACCCGGCCTCGACCGTTGGGAGGCTGCTCGAGAGCGCCTCAGCGGCGATGGTGGCGGTTCCCGCCTCGATCCCGGTGGCCAGGCCGCTCCCCTCATCCACGGAGGCTACCGAGGGATCGGGCGTGAACCAGGAGAAGGTGATCCCCTCGATGGGATTCTCGTTGGCATCGAAGGCTACCGCCTCGAACTGGACGGCGTTCCCGATGAAGACTTCGGCCTCCTCGGGGATCACGTCCACCGCCGCCACGACCTGCCTGACTACCACCTCTGCGGACCCGGAGACGGTGGGGTCGAGAAGAGAGGTGGCATGCACCGTGGTCGTGCCACGACTCAGGGCCCGGAAGGCTCCCGCCCCCATGTCCTCCAGGATCCCCGCGTCGGCGACGTCCCAGGTCACCCCCTCACCCGGAATCGGTTCACCTCTGGGGTCCAGGACCGTGGCTTCGAAGGCCACTTCGGCACCCAGCGCGTCCAGAACGGCCCCGTCCGGATTCAAGGCCACGGACGCCGGGCTCTGAAGGACCGTCACGGTCACCGTGTCCGAGGCGGCCCCCGCAGTCGCCACGATTCGGGCCAAGCCCGAGGACACGCCCTGTACCAGGCCCGTCCCGGAAACGGTGGCGACCCCCGGGTTCAGGGAAAGCCAGAAGATGGTGGGTGGGTCCTGGGGGGTCGTGGTGCTGGCAACGGCCGTGAGCTGGGTGGTCTGACCCTCCCGAATGTCGGGCACCGGCTCCCCGATGCTGACCCCTGTGACGGCGAGGTTCGAGAGGGGCCCCTTGACCAGAGAGATGTCCTGGATCTCCGTGACGGCTCCCACCTGTAGGGTGATGGGTCCCGCCCGTCCGCTCCATTCCACCAGTGGTGTTCCCGTGCTCAGGCTCAAGAGCTCCACCGAGAGGGTCACCACCACGGTGGACTCCACGGGAATGGAGAGTGAGAAGTCCAGGGTCCACTCCTGGGCTTGAGGGTCCACTTCCTGCGTGGTTCCTCCCAGGCGCGCGCCGCCCGGTACTTCCTCGGCCGTGATCCGGATCCGTTGAATTGGCCTGGCCTCGTCCGGGACGAGCGCCGCCAGCAGGTCAGAGCCCATGGAAAGAAGGACGTGGGATTCTCCCACCGGTCCCGCGGGGTCCTTTCCATCGGTGCAGGTGCCCAGGAAAACTGCGCCCAGGAGGGCAAGGGCCACTGGACAGGCTCGAGAGAGGGAAGAGCGCACACCCGGAGACATGGCGAGACCGTTTCGTTTCGAGATGGGCCGGTTCTGACGGGATCACTCCCCTGGTGCCGGGAGTCAAGCTTTAATTTGTATCCCTTTCGTGTGGTTCCGCAAAGGTCTCTTCGGGGGACTTCCTCGCCATGCCGTCCCCTTGCGGCTCTTTCGGCCCATCGGCCGGCGACTCCCATGGGACGGGGTTTTGGCTCGAAAGCCGATGACGGGGGTAGGAAAAAAGCTCTGCAAAGGGCCGGAGCCCCCGTTAGATTTCCCTCACCATGGCAACCGAGATCAAGAAGCCCTCCGTACCGCCCGGATCGTCCGTGACCATCCGTGACCTGCCCAGGCCCCTGGCCCGGGCCATGGAACGGTATGCGGAGCGGCTGGACCTCGATCGGGTGAGAGAGGCCTATGGGATGGCGGTGGAAGCCCACGCCGGCCAGAAGAGGGCTTCCGGGGAGGATTTCGTCTCCCACGTCGTGGAGGTCGCCACGCTCCTGGCCCAGTTCAAGCTCGACACGGCCTCCCTCGTGGCGGCCCTGGTCCACGACGTCGTGGAGGACACTCCCATCACCCTGACGGAGATCGAAGAGCGGTTCGGGTTCGAGGTGGGCCAGATCGTGGATGGGGTCACGAAGATCGGCCGAGTGGAGTTCCGATCCCACACCGAACAACAGGTGGAGAACTACCGGAAGCTCCTCCTCTCGATGGCCCAGGATGCCCGGGTCATCATGATCAAGCTGGCCGATCGCCTCCACAACATGAGGACCCTGGAGCATCTGGCGCCGGAAAAACGGAAGAGGATCGCACTGGAGACCCGGGAGATCTACGCTCCCCTCGCCCATCGTCTCGGGATGGCGGCCCTCAAATGGGAGCTGGAGGATCTGGCCTTCAAGTTCCTGGAGCCCGAGGCGTACGACGAGCTGAGCAAGAAGGTGCAGCAGAGCCGGAAGGAACGGGAGCGGCACATCCTGGAGATGCAGCGCCCTCTCATCGAAGAGCTCAAGCGGGCCGGGATCCCAGGGAAGGTAACGGGACGGCCCAAGCATCTCTACTCCATCTATCGGAAGATGCAGGCCCGGGGGAAGCCCTTCGAGGAAATCTACGACTTGATGGCCATGAGGGTCATCACGGACAGCCTTCCCAACTGCTATCATGCCCTCGGTGTCATCCATGCCCGGTGGACCCCCATCGCCGAGCGCTTTCATGACTACGTGGCGACTCCGAAGTCCAACATGTACCGGTCCCTGCATACGACGGTAGTGGGCCCGGGGGGACGACGGTACGAGATTCAGATTCGCACCGAGGAGATGCACCGAACGGCGGAATACGGGATCGCAGCCCACTGGAGGTACAAGGAGACCCTTCACGGGCAGCCGCAGAACGATGAGGTGGACGAGGCCCTGAACTGGTTCCGGCAGGTCCTGGAGTGGCAGCAGGACGCCAGTGAGCCTGAGGAGTTCATGGAATTCCTTCGCATGGACCTCTTTCAGGGGGAGATCTTCGTCTTCACACCGAAAGGGGACGTGAAACAGCTCCCCGTCGGGGCCACACCCATTGATTTCGCCTTTGCCGTCCACACCGAGGTGGGGCTTCACTGTGCCGGTGCCAAGGTGAATGGGCGTATCGCTCCCCTCTCCCGAAAGCTCCGGAACGGGGACACCGTGGAGGTGATGACCTCGACCCGGCAACAGCCGAACCGGGATTGGCTGGCCTTCGTGAAGACTTCCAGGGCCAGGCAGCGGATCCGACAGTGGATCCGGAAGCAGGAGTTCGAGTCGGCCGTGGCCCTTGGGAGGGAGATTCTCGACCGGGCGGTGCGGAAGAGCCGCAGGGAGCGGGTGGGGGAAGACCGCCTCAACGAGGTGGGGAAGGAGATGGGATACGGAGACGGGCAACGGCTCATGGAGGTCCTGGGTCGAGGAGACCTGGGTCCCACGGCGGTGATGAAGGCGCTCTTCCCGGACCACGACCCGGAGAACGTTCCCGACCGGGCTCCCTCCACCCTGGAGAAGATCAGCGCCCGGCTCACCCGCTCAGACCGCGGGGTCCGCATCCAGGGAATGGACAATCTGATGGTTCGCTATTCCCAGTGCTGTCAGCCCGTCCCGGGGGACCGGGTGGTGGGATACATTACCAGGGGAAGGGGAGTCTCAATTCACCGCGTCGACTGTCCGAACGTCCTCCACCTCTCCCAGGATCCGGAGCGACGGGTGGAGATCGAGTGGAGCGCAGAGAAAGGCGAACGGTTCTTCGTGAAGGTTCACATGCACGGGACCGATCGCCGGGGCCTCCTTTCGGATGTGGCCAAGGCGATCAGCGACACCGGGACGGACATCCAGCACGCCGACATGAGATCCACCAACGGCGGAATGGACGCTGAATTCGTGGTGGAGGTGAAGGACCTGAGTCACCTGACCCGTGTCGTGAAGGCGGTGAAGAAGGTGAAGGGCGTACTGGAGGTGGAGCGCCGGGAGCACTTCAAGGAAGAAGACATCCCGGCAAACTGAGGAACCAGCCCGGCCCTCGTCTCGTTCGTGGCCCGAGATGAGATCGGCACTCCCTACCGACCCGGCTTCAGGACAAGCCATGGCCAATTTCCAGCTTGAATCCCCCCATGTACCCAAGGGGGACCAACCCAAGGCCATCGCCGAGCTCTCCGAAGGGTTGGCGAGGGGGGACCGCTTTCAGGTCCTCCTGGGCGCCACCGGCACGGGAAAGACCTTCACCATCGCCCATATGATCGCGAATCACGGGCGGCCATCCCTGGTCATGAGCCACAACAAGACCCTGGCAGCCCAGCTCTACGGGGAGCTCAAGGCCTTCTTCCCTTCCAACGCCGTGGAGTACTTCATCTCCTACTATGACTACTACCAGCCCGAAGCCTACGTCCCGGCCACGGACACCTATATCGAGAAGGACGCCTCCATCAACGAGGACATCGAGCGCCTTCGGCTGAGGGCCACATCGGCCCTCATGGAGAGGGAGGACGTCATCATCGTGGCTTCCGTCTCCAGCATCTATGGACTCGGGAATCCCCGGGATTACCGGGAGCTCATGCTCCATCTCCGTGTGGGGGAGGAGAAGGGGCGAAGGGAGATCCTGAAGGCTTTGGTAGCCATCCAGTACAGCCGGAACGACTACCTCTTCGAGAGGGGCACGTTTCGGGTGCGGGGCGACACCGTCGAGATCTACCCGGCCTACGACGAGCAGGGGATCCGGGTGGAGCTCTGGGGTGACGAGGTGGAGCGGATTACCCGCTTCGATCCCCTCACGGGTGAGGTCATCACCAACCTGGACCGGACGGCCATCTACCCCGCGAGCCACTACGTCACTCGGCGGTCCACCATCGAGCAGATGGTCCCGGCCATCCGAACGGAGCTGGAAACCCAGGTCACTCACTTTCGGGAGAACGGACAGCTCCTGGAGGCTCAGCGGATCGAGCAGAGGACGAATTTCGATCTCGAGATGATGCTGGAGCTGGGGACCTGCCCAGGAATCGAGAACTACTCCCTCTACACCTCGGGCCGCCGGCCCGGGGAGCGGCCGGCGTGCCTTCTGGACTATTTCCCTCACGATTTCCTCGCGGTGGTGGACGAATCCCACGTCTCCATCCCACAGATCAACGGGATGTACCGGGGAGACCGAAGCCGGAAGACGGTCCTGGTGGAGCATGGCTTCCGTCTCCCCAGCGCCCTGGACAACCGCCCCCTGACCTTCGAGGAGTGGGAGAGCCTTCTGGATCAGGCCATCTTCGTGAGCGCCACACCGGCGGACTGGGAGCTGCAGAGGGCCGGAGGGGTCGTGGTGGAACAGATCATTCGCCCCACGGGACTGGTGGATCCCGAAGTGGACGTCCGGCCTGTGAAGGGCCAGGTGGACGATCTCCTGGGTGAGATACGGGAGCGGGAGGTCCGGAACGAGCGGGTACTGGTGACCACGCTGACCAAGAGGATGGCTGAAGACCTCTCCGAATACCTCGCCAGCGTGGGGGTCCGGGTCCGCTATATGCACTCGGAGGTGGACGCCATCGAGCGCATGGACATCCTCCGGTCCCTTCGCCTGGGGAAGATCGACGTCCTGGTGGGGATCAACCTTCTGAGGGAGGGATTGGATCTTCCGGAGGTGTCCCTGGTGGCCATTCTGGACGCCGACAAGGAGGGTTTTCTTCGGGACGCCCGGTCCCTCATCCAGACCATCGGCCGGGCCGCCCGGAACGTCAGGGGGAAGGCCGTCATGTACGCCGATCGCATCACCGACTCGATGCGGAAATGCCTGGAGGAGACGAACCGGCGGCGGGAGATCCAGCTCGCCCACAACCGGGAGCACGGAATCACCCCACGGACCATCGAGAAGTCGATTCAGGAGATTCAGTTCAGCACCCGGGTGGCGGACGCCAGGATGTCCCCGGCGGCGGTGAAGGAGGCGCCGGCCACGTACACCGACGAGGTGAACCGGGAAGAGTACGCCAAGATCCTGGAAGAGGAGATGAGGCAGGCGGCGGAATCCCTCGATTTTGAGCGAGCGGCTCTCCTCCGGGACCAGCTCTTCGAGCTGAAGGCAGAAGAGGATGGGAAGAAGGGCAGGGGAGTCAGGACACGCCGATCGTTGGCTGAGGAGCTCCGAAGGGCGGCAGAGTCATGATTCTCTCCGAAAGGGATCTGGTGCGATGGGGCGATCGGATCGGACAGGAAGTCTCCGGACCCGTGTTCCTCGGACTCAAGGGACCGTTGGGTGCCGGAAAGTCGGTTCTGGCCCGTGCCGTGGCGAGGGGGGCAGGTGTGGAGGGACCCATCCCGTCTCCGACCTTCAACCTGGTGTTCCGTTACCCGACCCGGACGGGTGTTCCGCTGATCCACATGGATCTCTACCGTATTGAAGACGCTGCCGAGCTCTGGGAACTGGGGTGGGAGGACTTGGGGGCCGCAGGGGAGGTCGTTCTGGTTGAATGGCCGGAGCGGGCCGGGGATCTGCTTCCCCACGACCGATGGGAGATAGAGCTCGTAATCCCCGAGAAGGGCTCCGATCTCCGGGAAGTGGAGGTCTCACGTCATGGCGACCCTCCGCATCTCCCGGGTTTCCCGGTGAGCCTTCAGCGATGGGAGGATCAGGAGTGACGGGCGGTCAGAGTGGGGGTGGAGCCTCGAAGGACCGTCGACCCCCGGGCCCCTTCGGGGGGCTGCTCCTGGCCATGGAGACGGCCGGGAAGGCGGGCTCAGCCGCCCTGGCCACCGCCATGGACGGAGCGCCGGAACGGCTCGAGGTACTGGCGCGGCTCTCCCTCCGGCCTGAAGAAGAACATGCGTCCCTTCTCATTCCCAGGATTCAGGATCTCATGGAAGAGGTGGGCGCGGATCGGGAGGAGCTGTCGGGGATCATCGTGGGGGCCGGGCCCGGCTCCTTTACCGGCGTCCGGGTGGCCGCCGCGACGGCCAAAGGGTTGGCCAGAGCCCTGGATCTCCCGCTCTGGGCCTTCTCCTCCCTTGCTGCAGCCGCCTTGGGGGACGGTTCCGGGGGAGGTTCGACCGTGAGCGATCCACTTTTCCCAGCAAGGGATGGGTCCGGTTCCGGGCCGTCTTCTCCCTTCGACAGGAACCGCTCAAGGTGTGTTCTCTTCGACGCCCGGGGGGATCGCGTCTACGCCGCGGCCTACCGGCTGGCAGGAGGGGGGCTCGAGACGATTCTGGAGCCCCGGGCCGCCACCGTGGGTGAGATGATCAACGGCCTTCTTCCCGCCGGGGCGCTGGTCATGGGCGAGGGGGCCGTCCGGCACCGAGCCATCCTGGAGGACGAGGGCTACCCCGTCCTGGGACCTCCTTTCGGATATCCCACGGCGGACGGCCTGATCCGCCTTCTTTCCCTCGACCCTCAGACCCCGCCCCTGGAGGATCCGGGTCGGTGGGAGCCTGAGTACCTGAGGGCGTCGGGAGCGGAGCGCATCCGGAAGACCCGGAAAGGAATGGGGAGCTGATGGCAACGGCCGAAGAGAGGGTGGGGGCGGGGAGGGCCGCCATGTCCTCCGGTGGGGTCCGCGTGCTGATCCGGCGGGCGACCCTGGCCGACGTGGAGTCTATCGCGGCCATCGAGATCCGCTCCTTCTCCAATCCGTGGCATCCACTGACATTCAGCTCGCTGGTCTCCGAGGGGCGGGCCCACGTCCTGGTGGCTGAAGGACCTGATGCCCAGGTCGTGGGTTATGCGGTTGTATGGTGGGTGCTGGAGCAGGGAGAGTTGGCGAATCTGGCGGTGGCGGAGGGGCTTCGCGGAAAAGGTGTGGGCTCGGCCCTTCTGGACAGGGCGCTGGCGGATGCGAAGGCCAACGATGTGGAAAGCCTCTTTCTCGAGGTCAGGTTCTCCAATGACCCGGCCATCCACCTCTACCGATCCCGTGGCTTCACCCAGGTGGCAGTCCGAAGGGACTACTACCGTAGCCCCCGTGAGGATGCCCGCGTTCTTCTCAAGGAGCTGTGAGGAATGAGCCCCGGGATCGACACCGCCTTCCGGGGCTCGGGCCGACTCTTCCCTGTCCGGCTCAGGGATGGATGGCCCGGATGATGCAGGTCTTCTTCGCGAGGTAACGTGGCCATTTTACTCTGTCTCTCGCCGCTTCCCTGGCGAGCAGTGGGGAAACACTTGTAGTCAATTTGGAATAATTCGTTGACCCTCCTGGGGTGCCCAGGTATTTTCCGAGTATCGACGAGCGTTGCTAAGCGCCTGTCCCATCTGCAAAAGGAACCCATCATGTTCCGGTCCGTGGCCGCCATTACGATCCTGTTGATTCTGCCGACTTTGGCACCAGCACAGGAGGTCTCCACGACTCAGCAGGGGACCCACGTCGTCGTGAAGGGGAACACGCTCTGGGATCTTGCCGGCCACTACCTCGGAAATCCTTTCCTCTGGCCGCTAATTTATGAGGCCAACACGGATCGGATTCGGGATCCTCATTGGATCTACCCGGGGCAGATCTTCATCATCCCGGGTCTGGAGGGAGCCGGGGCCCACGGGGTGGCTCCCGGTCAGGCCAGGATCCGGGAGGTCACTGTCGTGAGCCCGGGCCTGGAGGCCCGCGCTGAAGCGGCTCAGGCGGGGCCCGTGCCCTACGCGGCCCCCTGTCCGGGTCGGGGGTATCGCACCGTCTTCTGGGAGGGAAACGAGGGGGACCGGGGGTGCGAGCTCCCCGTTCCCGCCCCTGCCGACCGGACGGCCTTCTACGTGGATCCCGAAACGTCTGTTCTCTCGGCACCCACCGTCCACACGGCCGACTTCCTCTACGCCGTTCCCCGGGGGCTGGTCTACTCCACGCCGTGGCTCGAGGAGTGGGAGGCGGAGGTCGCCGGCATCGCTACGGTGGCTCGTTTCTCCGCCGTGGACATGGACGCCACCCCGAGGGATCGGGCTCACTTCTTCGAACACCTCCAGGTGGATCTGGATGAAGGCGTCCGCCTTCAGGTGGGAGACCTCCTGCAGTCCTACACCATCTCCAGGTCGGTTGAAGGCCTTGGACAGGTCGTGAGCCCCACGGGGATCCTGGCGGTCACAGCCGTGGAGGCTGGCGGCGTGGTGGCGATGCTCAGCGCCGAATTCGATCGAGTTCGCCTGGGCCAACGTCTCCGGATGGCCCCCCCGTACGATATCCAGATGGGGGATTCGGCACGGGCCGTCGAGAGCGCCCTTGCCGCTACCCTCGTGGGTTTCGCCAAGGACCAGATGATCTACGGTATCGGGGCCGTCGCCTTCCTGGATGTGGGGGAGGCGGAGGGCGTCAGGCCGGGAGACGAGTTTTCCGCCTTCGTCAACCAGGGTAACGGATGGAGCGGGGAAGAGGCGGCGCGACTCCAGGTTGTGGTGGTCAACGGAGACGTCTCATCCGCGCGGATCGTGACGGTGGGGGATCCGGTCCTGCGAGAAGGAATCAGAGTGCACCTGGTCAAGAAGATGCAGTAGGGGAGGCTTGGAAACGGCAAGGACGGCTTGTATCGCTCCGGTTGTACCGTTTCAGCTCGAACCGCAGGGCTCCGGTCCCTTCAGGGGCCGGGGCCATTCCTTTATCTTTCGGCCGAATCGGAGCCGATTCCCCTTGAGTTGGGGCGCCTTCCGGGCTCTGACGGTTCGGTTTCCCCGCAACACGTGGAGGCGGTGGGAGCTGGAATGATCCCTGCAAGCCACAGCCATTCTGGAGTGACATGAGCGATTCGTCCCGCAAGGTCCTGGTCACGGGAGGCGCCGGTTTCATCGGTAGCCATGTCGCCGACGCGTATGTGGCCCGAGGGGACACGGTCTGGGTGGTGGACAACCTCTCCAGCGGAAGGAAGGAGAACGTTCCCCGGAGCGCCACCTTCATCGAGATGGACATCCGCGACCCGGGGGTCAGGAATCTCTTCCGGGAAGTCCGATTCGACGTCGTGAATCACCATGCGGCTCAGATTGACGTGAGGGTCTCGGTGAACGATCCACAGTATGATGCCCAGGTGAACCTCCTCGGTCTCCTGAACCTCCTGGAGGGCGCCAGGGAGGTGGGGACCTCGCGTTTCGTCCTGGTATCCAGCGGAGGGGTCGTCTACGGAGAGCCGGAGCGAAGGCCGACGCCGGAAACATCCCCCAAGCTCCCCCTCTCTCCCTACGGGGTGACCAAGCTCGCCAGCGAGCTGTACCTGAACTACTACCGCCGGGTTCACGGGATGGAATACGTAGCCCTCCGCTATGGCAATGTCTTCGGCCCTCGTCAGGATCCCCACGGGGAGGCGGGAGTGGTGGCCATCTTCTGCAATCGCCTCCTCTCCGGCACCCCTCTGACCGTCTTCGGGGACGGCGAGCAGACCCGGGACTACGTGTTTGTGAGGGATGTGGTGGGTGCGAACATGGTGGCTACCGAGCTGCCGCTCCCTTCGGCTCCGGAAGGAGGCTCCGAAACAACGACAGGATTGGACTCGGTAGCCTTCAACGTAGGCACGGGGAGAGGGACGAGCGTGAACCGTCTGGCGGACATTCTCGAGGAGGTGTCCGGGAACCGCCCCGGACGGAACCACGCAGGAGCGAGACCCGGAGAGCTCCGGCACAGCACGCTGGATACCCGACGCCTCCAGGCCGAGGGTTGGTCTTGCCGCTGGACCCTGGAGGAAGGCCTCCAGGAGACCTATGAGCATATCGCTAAGGAGAGAGAGACCGCCCGATGAGGAACCTCCTCCGCACGGCCGTTGCCACTGTGTCCGTCGCCCTCCTTCCAGCCGCTGCCGGCGCGACGGAGATGCATGCATCCCTCCTTGCCCTGCAAGCCCGCACGCCCACGACGGTTTGGGACATGGTCGTGAGAGGGACTCCGGCGACGCAGATCGTCCTGACGATCCTCGCAGTCTTCTCTCTCCTGAGCTGGTGGATCATCTTCTGGAAATGGCGTCAATTCAAAGCGGTCAGGCGCCTCGGGGACCGCTTTCTCGAGGTCATGGAGCGGGCCCAGACCCTGGAGGACGCCTACAAGGCCTCGCTGCCTCTTCCGGAGTCGCCCTACAAGCGGGTGTTCAAGCAGGGGGTGAACTTCTTCAGCGAGCTCCGGCCAGGGGCGCTCCGCTCCGGCTCCCAACCCTCGGCCGGCCTCACTCTCACGCAACTGGAGGCCCTGAGACTGGTGCTGGAGAAGGAGGAGGCCGAGGAGCGGGACGAGCTCGCCCAGGGACTGAACCGTCTGGCCATCATCGGCTCGGTGTCCCCCCTTCTGGGCCTGCTGGGGACGGTCATCGGAGTCATGAACGCATTCCTCGGGATCACCGCGACGGGCTCCACCAACATCGGAGCCGTGGCTCCCGGAGTGGCACAGGCACTCATCACGACCGTAGCGGGGCTGGCGGTGGCCATTCCCGCCGTCATGGCCTACAACCACTTCGTGGGGCGGCTGAATCTCGTGACCGGAGAGATGGAGGGGTTCTCCAGCGAGTTCATCGGAACGCTGGCACGGGAAGGGAAGGTATAAGAACCATGGGGATCGAGTCGGTGAAGGGGAGCTCGATGGGTCCCCTCCAACGGCGGTGGAGGGTACCCTCGTGATCGGCGGCGGACGCCGCAGCCGGCGACAGGATCTCCCGGTGAAAGCGGAGATCAACGTCACGTCCCTGGTGGACGTGGCCTTCACCCTCCTGGTCATCTTCATCATCATCGCTCCGGCTCTCCAGGGAGGGGTGGAGATCGAGGTGCCCCGGGCGGACGTCTCGCCCATCACAGCCGACCAGGACGCGTTCTACGTGACGGTGGACCGGGAAGACCGGGTCTACATCGCCGGGACGGAGGTGGAGCTGGATGCCTTCGAGAGCTCCCTACCTCAGATGATGAGAGCCGCCGGGACCCAGATGGTGTATATCCAGGCGGATTCCCTGGCGGACTATGGCCCCGTCCTCCGGGTCATCGCCACGGTGGCGCAGACGGAGGGGATCACCTTCGCCCTGGTGGGGGAACCCCTTCCGGAGCGCCGGTGAATGCATGCATCCGTTGGGGAGACACCCCACCGCCCGGGTCTCCGGGAGAGCGCCAGGTGGATCGAGTGAGAGCACGATGAGGCGACAGGCACGCCCGGGAAAGAGACCCCTGCTGGCTTCGGTGGGAATCCACGCCCTGGTGCTTCTGGCGGCCTGGCGCGCCCAGATGGTCGCGCCGAAATACTCCGAGTTTGTGGCCATTCAGGTTCAGATCGTCTCCCCGCCTCCTGCGCAGATGGCCGAGACGCCTCAACCCCAACAGGAGCAGGAGCTGGTGGTGGAGACGCCGGAGCCACTCCCGACGCCGGAAGAGCCGGAGCCGGTGGTGCAGGAGGAGCGGCCAAGGGAGGAGAGCCGCCCGGAGCCGACACCGACGCCGCCGCCGGAGACGACGGCGGAGGCGGGGCATCCGGACCCCTCGGAGGAAGCGGGGGGGGAGGACATCAACGTTCGCATGGAGGGCCTTCGCCGCGACTTTCCGGGCTACTACGAGAACATCATCCGCCAGGTCAACCGGTGCATGCGCTTTTCCGGGCCCGGAGGCCTGAAGACTTCCGTGTACTTCACCATACGGCGGGACGGAACGGTGGACGGAAACAAGATCGAGTTCGTCTCACGGTCCGGGAATGCGGGCTTCGACTTCGCGGTGATGGGAGCCATCGAGTGCGCGGGCCAGGGGAGGTTCGGCCCCCTCCCGGAGGATCTCGGTTGGGATCAGTTTCCCATCATCTTCGAAGTGACGTCCACGCGCCGACTTCCTTACCCGGCTTCCCCCGAGCATTCCCGGGGGCCGCTGATCCCGTCTAACTCGCCATGAGCCATCTCCACCCCACCCTGCCCGGAAGGCACCAATGAGGGAAGCAAACCCGACCTGGATCTCGACCCTTCTCGTTGCCCTGGCCCTCTCCCAGCTTCCTGGGGGCGTCGAAAGCCAGGAGGTCCGGGACACCTTTCCGGGAGTCCGCCTGGGCCTCATCTACGAAGCGGGCTTCGAGCCGGCCATGGCCATCAAGCCCTTCACCAGCCGGTTCGGAGGTGGGGGCGCCGAGGTCCAGGTGGAGGCGATCCTCGCCCGGGACCTTCGGTACTCCGACCGCTTCGCCCTCATGGATTCCTTGCCGGCGTCCCTCCTGGGAGAGGGCGTGGACTACAACCTCTGGGACCAGCTGGGCGCCACATGGCTGTTGACAGGGCAGGTCGAGGGGCTCGGGGACGGCCTGGTGCTGGTCCTTGAGCTTCATGACGTCGTCTATGCCGAGCTCAAGGAGAGGGGGCGTTTCCCCCTTCCCGATCCGACCTCCACCGACTTTCGGATGGCCGTACACCGGGTGAGCGATCAGGTGGTGGAGTGGGTTTTCGGTGAGCCGGGGATGGCGGCGTCCCGGATCGCGTTCTCCATGGTGGGGAGGGACGGGGCCCAGGAGCTCTACCTCATCGACTCCGACGGGGAGAATCTCAGACGCTTGACGGGGTTCGGCACCATTACCATGTCTCCGGCCTGGCATCCCTCGGGGGAGAAGCTGGCGTACATCTCCTACCGGAACGAGCAGCCCAGCCGGATCTACGAAATGGACCTGGCGACGCAACAGGAGCGGGCCCTGGACCCCGGACGGGAGGGGCAGCAGATCACCCCTGCCTACCACCCGGACGGAAGGGAGATCACCTTCGCCCTCCTGGGCCAGAACCGAACCGGGATCTTTCGGTACGACTGGGAGCAGAACTGCTGTCTGACCCACCTGCAGGGGGGACGGTGGGAAGACCTCTCCCCCACCTACTCTCCCGAC
>Ga0316577_10000006_pt1 | contig 43337 bp, 42 predicted proteins | sample S5NA_FD_203073 | JGI IMG/M metagenome (GOLD analysis project Ga0316577, IMG submission 203073) | Rhizosphere microbial communities from salt marsh grasses in Alabama, United States - S5-7_050615r2r1 | ecosystem: Host-associated > Plants > Roots > Rhizosphere | place: USA: Alabama | collected... | reverse complement strand
CGGCTGTCGCCGGTGAAGGACCGAAAATCCTCGAGCTCGATGACGATCGCGCCCTGTTGGCGTGCATAGTCGCGCCAGATGCCGGCGATCCGGAAGGGCCGCGCCCGATCGCCGACCGGGAGGTCCAGCCGATCGCCGACCCCCAGACGCAGCCGATCGGCCATGGCCTCAGAGATCCAGGTCGGCGGGAGCGGGTCCGGCCCGCCGACCGGCTGGATCGTCCCGGCGACCAGCGGCAGACCGGAGCTGCCCTGCACGGGGCGCGCGATCAGCGCGATTGCCCCCTGCACCCCGGCGAGCCGGAGCGTCTCGAAGCGGACCGGGCGCACCGAGACCACGCCCGGTAAGGCGGCGACCTGGGCGACCGACGCGGGATCCAGGAAGCCGCTCGCGGTGGACTCGGAGGCACGCAGATAGAGATCGGCCGGCAGCATCCGGCCCAGCCAGGCATCCAGCGAATCACGGAAGGAGGCGACCATGATTGCCATCGACACCGCCAAGGCGACGCTGGCGACGACCCCGGCCCCGGCGACCACCGCCTGGCCAGGCGCGGCCGCCAGGCGCGCGCGCGCCAGCCGCACCAGGGTCGAGCGGCGCCCCGTCAGCAGGCGCATCGCCCAGGGCGTCGTCCCCGGCAGCGCGAGGACGGCGCCGATCAGAATCAGGGCAATCGCCAGATAGCCGGACACCGGAACGCCGTCGAGCGGCGGCAGGAGACTGAGCAGACCCGCCAGGGCGAGGACGGTCAGGGCCGCGCCCCAATGCGCGCGCGCCCGATAGACCTCGGCCTCGTCACCGGCCCGCAGGGCGCGGGCGGGCAGCATCCGCGCCGCCTCGCGTGCCGGAAGCCAGGCGCCGGCCAGGCCCGCGAGCACCCCCAGGACGAGATAGGCAAGGGTCAGTCGGGGCTGGAGGCGGACCTCCGGGGTGACATCCCGAAAGAAGCCGGCGCCCAGGTCCCCGCCGATCACCCGGAAGGCGAGCGCGGTCATCAGATAGGCCAGGACGGCGCCGACCAGGCCGCCGATCAGCCCGAGCGTGGCGCCCTCGGCAAGCAGGCCGCGCCGCAGGCTGGTGCGGTCGAGCCCGAGCGCGCGCAGGAAGGCGAAGTCCTGGCGGCGGCGCACGACCGCGAGCCATTGCGCCGAGAAGACCAGGAAACCGCCGGTCAGCAGGGCGATGGCCGCCAGCATGGTGAGGTTGACCCGATAGGCGCGCGAGAGGCCCAGGGTCTCGGATTCCGCATCCGACGGGGTCAGGATGGTGACGCCGGGCGGCAGCCCGTCGGCCAGGCTCCGGCGGGCCGGCTCGCGCTCGATCCCGGCGGCGAGACGGAGGTCGATGCGGCTCAGCCGACCGATCCGGTCGAAGACCTGCTGGGCCGCGGCGATGTCCATCACGCCCAGCACCTGGCCGACCCCGGCGCCCGGGACCGAGCCGGCGATGCGCAGGTGCGCCTCGCGAATGCCCACCTGGACCGCAAGCGGACCAGCCGATGCGAGCCCCAGGCGCGACGATGCGGCGGGGCTCAGAAACAGGGCGTCGGGCTGCAGTGCTGCCAGGCGGTCTCCCGCCCGGGACGAGGCGCCGGCCTCGTCATCGCCCGGGGCCTCGGCTGCCGGCAGCAGCGATGGGGTGACCCCGCCGACGCGGAACAGATCGATCCCGAAGACACGCAGGGTCTCGTCCCGACCGGGCAGACGGGCCTCGATCTCCAGGACCGGGCTCGCGACGGCGACCTCGGGCCGGAGGGCCAGCCGCGGATAGAGGACGTCGTCGAAACCGAGCCGCGGCCCCACGACCTGAAGATCGGCCTCGCCGTTCAGCAGGCGCATGCCGCGGCCGAGCTCGTCGAGTGCGGCGGAGTGGATGAGCTGCACCGCCAACCCCAGGGCTACCCCCAGCGCGATCGCCAGCAGCGAGAGCGCAGTGGCCAGGCGGCGGCGCCACAGGCTTGCCAGGAAGACATGCCACAGTGCGGGGCTGATGCCGATCACATCGGCTCCGGGATCAATCCGCCCCGGGTCAGACGCAGTATCCGGTCGGCGTGGGCCGCCGCCGTCGGCGAGTGGGTGACCAGGATGCCGATGGCGCCGGCGGTATGGATACTCTCGAACAAGAGATCGAGCACCCCGACGGCCCGCTCGGGGTCGAGGTTTCCGGTCGGCTCGTCGCAGAGCACGAGCGCCGGCCCGTGCACCAGCGCGCGGGCGATGGCCACGCGCTGCATCTCTCCGCCGGACAGGTGGCGCGGCCAGTCGTCCGCCCGCTCCTCGAGACCCACCCGCCCGAGCATGGTCCGGGCACGCCGGTCGGCAGCGGCCTCGTCCAGGTCGAGCAGCCACAGTGGCAGGGCGACGTTCTGGGCCAGCGTGAGGTGCGGCAGGACATGAAATGCCTGGAACACGAAGCCGAATTGACGACGACGCAGGCGCGCGAAGGCATCCTCGTCAAGGGTCGTCAGATCCATATCGCGCAGGCGGATGCAGCCGCCGTCGACCGGTTCCAGGCCGGCGATGCAATTGAGCAGCGTCGACTTGCCGACACCGGACTCGCCCATGACGGCGACCGACTCCCCGGGCGACAGGCGCAGGGAGACCCGCTCGAACAGGGGGCGATCGAAGGCGGCGTCGAAACGCTTCGTGAGGTTCTCGATCTCCAGCATGGCGGCACGGCATCGATGGGAGGGGCCGCCCCTATTCTATACCCGCGCACCGAAGCTACCGCACATGGGTTGTCGGCCAGGCGTGCCGCTCCCGCAGAGCCCCTGCAGGTCAGGAGCTCGGCGGGCTGCTCTGGGGAGGGGCACCGTTCATCTCCCGTCCCCCTGCGCCTGCGCGCGCATGCTTGCGAGCGCGTGCTCGAGTCTGAGGATCCGGGTCTGGGCATCGGCCAACTGGATCCGGACGGCCGTCAATGCGGCATCCAGGTCCAACTCGGTGACCGGTCGTCCGTCCGATGTGGTCGACGGCGTCGCGGGACCGCCGCCGGTTTCGCCGGGCGCCGCGGCCGGCGGCTGATTCGGTGCGCGGCTGTAGACCAGCAGCAGACCGGCCGAGAACGAGAGGATGAGAAACAGCAGGGCGAGGCCGGGCTTCGATCGCACCAGCGGGGCGGTGTCGGACATGGTTGCTCCTCGAGCGCAGAATCGATTCGGGTCGTCGTGACCGATGGGGGTCGATCCCCTCGGCCGTTGGCATGGAGCCTGTCGTGGTGGTTCAATGTCCGGGCACGCAGATCCCTTGACGGCGCACGGCCACGGCGGTGCGTGCGAGCAGGAAGGCGACGATCCCCGTCAAGAGTGTCAGCAGACCGACGCCCAGATAGCGGTAGAGGTCCTGCCCTGACTGCTCGAACATGAGCAGGCTGGCGATGCTGATCGCCGCGAGCGGGAACGAATAGGCCCACCAGGAGAGGAAGAAGCCGAGCTTCAGGAACCGGCCTGCCTGAGTGAACAGCAGCAGGGTCAGGAAGAGTCCGCCGAAGTACAGCACCCGCCCGAAGGGGTCCAGGTCGCCGACCAGCCGCGAGTAGGCGATGAAGCCGACCGCGGGCGGCGCGATCAGGATGAAGAGGGTCGGCATCAGTCGTTCCTCGATCGGGTTATGGAACAGCACCCGATAGAAGATGATCGTCATGAGGATCAGCCAGAAGAGCATGCCGATGCTGAAGAAGAACCAGGAGACGTCCGCGTACCCCAGCGGCACTCCCGCCACCGGAACCAGCACATTGCCGACCGCGGGGATGAACCAGGCCGGGTTCATGTGATGGACTTGAAAATGCTCATGGTGGATCCAGACGCTCACGACGTACAGGGTGAACACCAGGTGCAGCGCGGTGCCTGCCAGCCACAAGGCTTGGCTTGCCACGGGGATCAACGGCAGAAAGGCGATCGACAGCAGCAGCAGGCTGATCGAGATCGTTGGAAAGAAGTTGAGCTTGACCGGATGCCGCAGCTCCTGGACCACCGCCTGCCGGTAGAACGCGAGCTTGGTCAAGTAGGTGAGCGCAAGGATGACGAACAAGGTTGCGGTTGCGCCGACCAGCCAGGGGGTGATGCCCAGGTCGAGTTGGAGGACCTTTTGAGCCTTCTCCCAGCCGATGGTCAGGCCGGAGAGGCCCATCACCATGGCGAAGAAGGAGATCGGAAAGTGCTCGAGCCGACTCGGCTGCAGACTCTGCGTATGCATGCGGACTCCCGGTGTTGCGCCTCAGAGGACGGGTGGGGTGGGCGCGAACAACAGGACGGCGAGCAGCGTCGTCGTCGCCAGCACCGGAGCCCACAGCCAGTAAGAAACCGCTTCGGCCTGTCCTGGCGGGAGTGCTCTGATCGGGGAAGGGTGCGGCATGGTCTGGCTCCGGTTGGGTCGAGACACGTCGGGAGGTGTCGGTCGCAGCGATGCGAGGTCCCCGAACGCCCTCGGAGATTCAGGATCGGTTGACGGCACAGTCTAGGGGGCAGGCAAACGGCGCGCATTGACAAATCTCAGACTGGCTCGGTTGGTTATCGTTTGCTTCGCCGCGCGCGAAGCGGTCAGCGAGGGGCGGGCGGATCCTGTCGCGCGTGCGCCATGCTAGACTCCAGGGCTGATCGACTGCGCCGGCGGAGCCGTCCATGAAGGTCCAGGTCCTGCAGCATGTCCCGTTCGAAGACATCGGCTCGATGCGGCCCTGGCTCGCCGCACGGGGTGCGACCCTCGGCTACACGCGCTTCTATGCCGACCCCGACCTGCCGGCGCCCGACGGCATCGACCTGGTCATCGCCATGGGCGGGCCGATGAGCGTCAACGACGAGGCCGAGCTGCCCTGGCTCCGCGCCGAGAAGGCGTTCCTGCGCGAGCTGGTGGCGCGCCGGGTGCCCATGCTGGGCGTCTGCCTCGGTGCGCAGATGATTGCCAGCGCACTCGGGGCGCGGGTCTATCCGAATGCGGAGAAGGAGATCGGCTGGTTTCCGGTCTGGTCGGTCCCGGGCGGCACCGGTGCATCGGCCGATTGCTTCAGATTCCCGTGCGAAAGCCGGGTCTTCCATTGGCACGGCGAGACCTTCGATCTGCCGCCCGAAGCCGTCCGGCTGGCGAGCAGCGCCGCCTGTGCCAATCAGGCCTTCCAGATCGGACGCCACGTCATCGGCCTGCAGTTCCATCTCGAGACTACGCCCGAGAGCGCCGCGGCCCTGATTGACCACTGCCGGGACGAGCTGGTGGCCGCGCCCTGGATCCAGACCGAAGCCGCCATCCGTGCCGCGGGGGCCGACGTCTACACGGAGTCGAACGCGCTCATGGACGGGGTGTTGGATTATCTCACCCCGCCGCCGGGCACCTGAGGGGATGCTGATTCATGGGCATGGAGATTCCAGCCTTCCTCACGAACTGGCCGCTGCAGTCCGTGCTCGCCATCGTCGCGGGCGTGGTCATCCTGCTCGTTCCCCGTGTCCTGAGCTATGCGCTCTCCATCTACCTGCTCGCCGTCGGGGTGCTCGGACTCCTGGTGTTCTTCCAGGGCCAGAGTGTCAGGCCCCAGGCGGTCATCGCTCTGGTCGCCGGGGTGGTGATCCTGATCAAGCCGACGATCCTGAACTACGTGGTCGGCATCTATCTCATCGTCATCGGCGTGCTGGAGGCAGGGATCATCCGAGTCTGAAGCCGGGGCCGACACGCCTGTCGCGGGGGAAGGGCGAGGCAGGTCCGGCCTCGCTTGTCGCGTCCTCGAAGCGCGAGTAGGATCCGAAACGGGGTGGCATCGAGGCCACCGCCACACAGCTGATGATCGAGGTAGCGAAGCGATGAAATATTATCTCGGAGCCGTGTGCGTCCTCATCGGCGCCTGGCTGGTCTATCAGGCGCTCACCCATCGGCGCACCGTGGTCGCCGCGCGCGCGCGCGCCGCCGCCGAAAACCGCGAGCAGCATATCCACCAGCACCTCCAGGCCATGCGCATGGGCCTGGCCCCGCTCTACGTGCTGGCTATCCTCTTCACCGGGGTGGTCCTGGCCGCCATCTGGTTCGTCGTCGATCAGGAGCGCGTCTTCTCGATCCTCGATATCGCCGGATTCCTGCTGGTCCTCATGGCCTATGCCTTTTGGATGTCCGTGCGCATCCAGTACAGCCCGATCGGTCTGGACCCCCCGCGGGACGAGTGAGTCCGCAGGGAGCCCGCGGCGCTCGTCACTCCCTGTGTCTCGTTCCGCGCGCGGTCGCAGGCATCAATTCGCCGTCAAGCCGGCACGGAGGCCGGAATCCGGTGGCACGGACGGGCGCCTGCAGTCGGCGCGGCGCAGCAGGAATCGGCGAAACGGCCGACCAGGACCCCGACCCCGCTCGGGTCAGCCGGATTGGTGCGCCCGCTCGTGCGGAGCGGTGAAGTCGAGCTCGGGCCCCTTCGGGACGATCCCCGTGGGGTTGATGTGACGGTGACTGGCGTAGTAGTGGGTCTTGATGTGGTCCATGTGCACCGTCCCGGCGATGCCCGGCATCTGGTACAGCTCTCGTGTGTAGGCCCATAGACTCGGGTAGTCGATCAGACGCCGGCGATTGCATTTGAAGTGGCCGTAATAGACGGCGTCGAATCGGACCAGGGTCGTGAACAGCCGCCAGTCCGCCTCCGTGGGCCGGATCCCCATCAGGTATCGCTGCCGGGCCAGGCGTGCCTCGAGCGCGTCGAGCATCTCGAACAAGGCGTCGAAGGCCGCCTCGTAGGCCGCCTGTGTGGTCGCGAAACCGGCGCGGTAGACCCCGTTGTTCACCTTCTCGTAGACCTCGGCATTGATGGCGTCGATCTCGGCCCGCAGGGGCTCCGGGTAGAGATCCAGGTCGCCCCGGCCCCAGGCATCGAAGGCGCGATTGAGCATGCGGATGATCTCCGATGACTCGTTGTTCACGATCGTCCGGCGGCGGGTGTCGTAGAGCACGGGAACGGTGACCAGGCCGCTGAACCCGGGCTCGACCTGTCGATAGAGCTCACCGAGCGTCTTGAAGCCCTCGACGCGATCCCCTGTGGCACCCGGGTAGTCGTCCCTGAAGGTCCAGCTCTCGGGCGGCATCACCGGATGGACGACGGAGACCCGGATGCCGTCCTCCAGCCCCTTCAATGCCCGCACGATCAGGGTCCGATGGGCCCAGGGGCAGGCATAGGATACATAGAGATGATACCGACCGGGCTCGGCCGGAAAGCCGCCTTCCCCCGTCGGGCCGGGTGCTCCGTCTGCGGTGACCCAGCTCCTGAAGCTCGATTCCGAGCGGACGAACTCACCTTGCATTCGATCTCTCCTCGTCGGTTTCCGGCCGGCCCGGGTCCCCTGGCGCCGTCGAGGCGCCTGCAGAGCGCAGGGGTGAGTCATGCCCATCCAGAAGTAGCATGGGGGCGAGCTGGGGCCGAATCACGCCCGAGACGCCACTCGGCCGGTCCGGGGCAAATGTAGACCCGTCGCATCGGGATTTTCCGCCGCGATGCACGTCTCTTGTGCCCGACAGCGGCGTTGCGACTCCTCGCAATAGAGCCGGCTATTCCTCGTCGCGTCTGGCTTTCGGGCGCGATCGACGCACCTTGCTGACCGGAAAACCCACATGCGATGGGTATATAAGCCAAATCCCTTACCGGGGGTGTCACGGGGACCGCGGACCCATGGGCGACCTGCTGCACCTCTGCAGACAAAATGCGGGCGCGTGGAATGCCTTCCGTTGAGCTTGTCCGACTGACGATCTGTCAGGGGTAGAATCAAGCACAAGCCGTTTGGCTGGGGCCATGCCAACCGGCTCGAGGAGCAGCTCAATGGCGAGCCCCGTAAGCGCAACGCAGAGGAGCAGACATGTCGGAGCTTGATTGGTTCTTTCGCAGCCCCCGTGAAGCAGCGCCTGCGTCTCCCGGCGAGACAGTCAGCTGCCTGTATCTCTTGCGGCGGGACATCGACACTTGTTTCGGATTTGACCCCAATACCGGAGCGCGGATCGATGCGATCGATCAGGCCACCGGTGCCCCCATCGACCGGGAAGCAATCCGACCGGGCACGATGGCGATCCTGGCGGGCATAGACCTACTTGGTCAGTTCCTCGTCGGTACGGATCAGACGCGCGGCGACGGCCGCTTCTCAAAAGGCCGCAAGCGCTTCAAGCGCTTCACGAAGCGCTATCTCGGCTTCTCCTCGCTCAACGCGGAGCTGCTGTACCAGCTGCGGAATGCCCTTCTGGACGGATGCGGTCTCCATTCCGAGAGGAGAGACAAGAACGGTTGCGTCACGACCTACAACTTCATCCTGGCTCGCGGAATGGAGACGGTCATCCGGCAACTAAAAGACACAGACCACTCCTATGAGGTGGACGCGCGGCAACTGCGCCAGCTTTTTGAGCTGGCTGTGTTGCGTTACGAGTTGGACCTTCGCGACACCTCACATCAGCACCATGAGAAGCTCAGGCCCAGGTTCGATGCGATGTTTCCGAAGTACGCCAGGCCCATGTCGAGCGCAGGCGGGGCCGGTTAGCCTAAGCGCGCCAGCTTACCCCTATCGCGGGCCGTTCGCCGGCCGCGAGGCGCACGGGACGGGAGCGACGAATCGTCTACGACGGGGCGGGGAGCGCGGGCGGTCCGCGTAGCTGGCGTCCCCCGAGTTATTTCACCAGGGCACGCGAGAGCAGGACGCGCCCGGATGAGACGCTCGATGGTCTTCTTGACCCCTCGGGTCAGGCGCAACTTGAACAGGAAGGGAATCCCGTCCTGCTCGGCCCGGGCCATGTTCGCCTCGCTGCCCCAGTCACGATCCCCGCGCAGCAGCGCCGGCCAGTGCGCCCGCGGCAGACGCCCGAGCAGCTCCCACAGCCCGGGGCGCTGGACTTGTAAGCTGTGCGATGGCCGCCCCGGCTGATGTGGGTTTGTACCCCTTCACCGCTCCTTCCTGGTGGCCATCGAGTGGCTTGACCGTGACGTCGGCGCCGAGAATCCAGGGCTCATCGAGCACCGGCCCCGACTCTCTGCCTTCGCTCTCACCCACAGGGTGAAGCGTCTGATTGGTCATAGGCGCCTCCATGCCCCGGTATTTCAGCCAGTGACGAGTCTGAGGGCAAGGTCAAACTGCCGCTCTTCGGGTGGACAGCGGCTCGATCAGCCGCCCCCAGGTGGCGAAGCAGCGGGGCGCTCAGCGCATAGAGCAGCAGCAGGCCGAGGGGACCAAGACGGATCATGGTGGCTGGTGTCCGTGGCTGGTTGTGCAGGGCGGGCACCCGCAAGCAATGCCGGGCGGGCGGGATGGACTCTGCATGGTCACCGCGGGGTTGATCGCGGGTCGGTGGAAGCTGATCGGCAGGCCGTCCCGGCGGTCGTCACACCAGCGCCCAAGACGGACGCTGGCGTCGGCGCTCATCGATATCGAGGGGCGAACAGGGTGCATGTCGTGGAGTCGGTATCCGTTCGTCACACCCGATCAGGTCAGGGGATCTCCGGCATGTCCCAGGTTTCGTCGCTTGTCAGCGAGCGCAGAAAGGCGACGATCTGAAAGATCTCGATGTCGTTCAGCTCGCGGTCGACCAGGAGCTCGGACTTGCGTGGGTCCGGGTTGCCGCCAGAGGCCATGTAGCGGACCGCCTGGTCCAGCGTGGCGCGGCTCCCGTCGTGGAAATAAGGGGCGCTCAGGGCCACGGACCGGAGCGAGGGCGTCTTGAAGGCCCCACGGTCGGCCTCGTCTTTGGTCACGTTGAAACGGCCTGGGTCGGGGTTCTCCTTCCCGTGCTCGAGGCCGACGTTGTAGAAGGTGCTGTTGCCGTAGTAGGGCGGCGCATGACAGGCGGCGCACCCTGCCTTACCGACAAAGAGCGCATGGCCGGCGATCGCGTCCGGGGTCACGGCGCTGGGATTGCCCATCTCGTAGCGGTCCCAAGGGGTATTGTCGCTGTTCTTGGTCCGCAGATATGCGGCCAGGGCCTTGACGATCGTCTCCGGCGTGGCTGGACCGCCAAAGACCGCCTCGAACTGCGCGGCATACTCGGGTATCGCCTGGATGGTCGCCGTGGCCTGCTCCGGGTCCGCGTTGATCTGCGCCTTCCAGGCCGCCAGCACCTGTCCCTCGAGCGTGGTGGCGCGGCCGTCCCAGTACCAGGCCGTCTGGTAGCCGACGTTGTACAGCGATGGCGTATGCCGCGTGTTCAGCTCCCCGTTGTCCTTCGCCGAAGCGACGCGGCCGTCCGCCCAGCCGAGGTGGCGATAGTGGCAGCCCTGACAGGCCGTCTTTCCGCTGCCCGACAGACGCGGATCGACGAAGAGCTGCTTGCCGAGCGCGATCTTCGCGGACGTGGCCGGGTTGTCCTCCGGGTGGGTCATCGGGGGCAGGGCCGACAGGCGCCCGGCCGCGTAGCCAGACGGGGGCTCGGGCGCGGGCTCGACAGCGGGGCTCTTGGTCTCCGATGCCGCAGCGGGTTCCACTGCATCCGCAGCCGCAACGGGCGGTTGCTCAGCCGGAGGTGTCGGTGGCGGGGTCTCCCTGTTGCGGTCGTAGATAATCCACAGGGACAGGATCAGGACCAGTCCTGCAATGGGATAGCGGATATCGCTCATGTCTTGTCTCCTCAGGTGATTGTCGGTCTGCGGGCGGCACCCTCCCGGTCGACGAAGCCTTCAGGCCGGTGTTCGGCCCCTGACCGGAGTGTGGCGCAACGGGCTCGGCAACTTTACAGCAACTCGCCGAGGCGCAGAAACCTTGCTCATGCGGGCGCTGTTCGGACGGTCAGGAGGCGTTGGACCGGGTGCCGAGCGCGGCGACCGGCTCGTCGCATTCCTTGCCGGACGGAAAACGCCAGCACCCCGGCGCATCGGCCGGGCAGCGGGCCGACACCGGCATCGCCGCCGAGGCCGACCCAGACAGGGCTGATTGGATGCTGGGGTGACGGATGGGCCTCAACGGCGCCGTCAGGGCTCACAGACTCCCAGGACGTCCTCTGCCGGCACGTACGCGTAGCCCAGGGCTGCGGCGACCGCCGGGTGAGTCACCTGACCCTCGCACACATTGAGGCCATCGCGCAGATGCGGGTCGTCGCGCATGGCCGCCCGCCACCCCTTGCCCGCCAGCGCCAGCACATAGGGCAGGGTGGCGTTGTTCAGCGCGTAGGTCGAGGTATGGGGCACTGCACCGGGGATGTTGGCGACGCCGTAGTGGACGATGCCGTCGACCACGAAGGTCGGCAGGTCGTGGGTGGTCGGCCGCGAGGTCTCGAAGCACCCGCCCTGATCGATGGAGACGTCCAGCAGCACGGCGCCGGGCCGCATCCAGCCGAGCATCTCGCGCGTCACCAGACGGGGTGCGGCGGCGCCCGGCACTAGGACCGCACCGACCACCAGGTCGGCCTCCCGAAGATACCGGTCGAGGGTTGCCCGGTTGGAGTGGACGACACGTGCGCGTGATTCGAAGTGCAACGCGAGCTGATCCAGCACCGCGGGGTCGCGGTCCAGGATGGTCACGTCCGCGTGCAGGCCGACCGCGATCTGTGCGGCGTTGAAACCGACGACGCCGCCGCCCAGGATCAGCACGTGTCCCGGCGCGACGCCGGGCACACCGCCCAGGAGCACGCCCCGCCCCCCATGGGCCATCTCAAGGGCGGTGGCTCCGGCCTGGATCGCGAGTCGCCCCGCCACCTGGCTCATCGGCCGCAGGAGCGGCAATAGGCCGCGCGTGTCCGTGACCGTCTCATAGGCGATACAGACGGCGCCCGAGGCGATCAGATCCCGCGCCTGCACGGGGTCGGGGGCGAGATGCAGGTAGCAGAACAGGACCTGCCCAGCGCGCAGCCGCGCGCGCTCCTCGGGCTGGGGCTCCTTGACCTTGACCAGCAGGTCGGCCCGGTCGAAGACCTCCTCCGCCGTTTCGCAGACCCGTGCGCCGGCGGCCCGGTAGGCCTCATCGTTCGCGCCGATCCCGCCGCCGGCCGCGGTCTCGACCAGCACCTCATGCCCCCGGTGCACCGCTTCCGCCGCCGACTCGGGCGACATGCCGACACGGTACTCTTGCGTCTTAATCTCGCGTGGAACGCCGATCAGCATCCTGATGGTCTCCCGATTTGTCGTGGCCTCGTGCCCCTCGACGGCACGAATGATTCGCCACAGGGAGGAGAGATGGGGCGCACTGTGCTCTCAGAGAAGTGCCGTGACCCAAGTCGTCAGTGGCGCCGCGTTCGATCCGGCCGAGCGGATGTCGACGCGTCTTCGCGCACCGGCGAATCGGTTCCCCGTTCAGAGGACCGCGAACGCGGTCGAGGGTGATCCGGAAACGGGAGCATCTCTAGCAGCACCTTCACTCCTTCAGCTTGATGACCAGATTGCCCTCCTGAATCTGAATGTTCTCGATGCCGTCGGCAAAGGACTTCCAAAATCCCTCCTGGCCGCCGAATTCCTTGACCAGGTCCACGTTCTTGAGCCCGCCAAGCCAGGCGTTGGGAACCGGTACGCCCCAAACGCTGGCGCCTTTCAGGATGACGATTGGGCGCTCCTTGGCATAGGCCAGCTCCAGTCCGGCGGATGCCTTCAATGTCTTGCCTCCGAGCACCGGAAAATCAGGGTCGATCGGGAACAGCAGTCTGGCGCTTGCCAGATTGTCGGCCAGGTCGATCGCCAGCTTGTCCGCAAGATCGGTATTCTTGGCCAGCAAGGCATTCAGCTCGCGCTCGGAGAAGGCGACCTCGCGCTTGGCCCCGACCTCACTGTAGGGTTCGGGCTGCAGCTTGCCCTCGACGACGTCGCCGGAAGGCGCCACGATGGGCTTGTCGGTCGATTCCCTCTGGAGGCCGAACCGCTGCAGCTTCTTCTCCAAGACGGCTTCCTCTTTGCTGGTGAGCTCGACCGGCTTGAATTCTTTCGGAAAGATGTAGGTGGTCATCAACCAAACGGTGATGGCCACGGAGATGACCACGGTCAACAGCACCAAGGCCGCGACCTTCAGGATGCCCATGCCCGGCTTCGCCGGCTCGGCCGGCTGATACGCCTCAGGCGGTCGCTGTTGGGGCTGTGTCATGGCGTCCTCCCACGGGGTTGGCGGTGTTGGATCGAGAGACCGAATCGACCGCGGAGACGGACTTGCCTTGGCTAAAGGCGCCATCCGGGTCTCTGCGAAAATAAAGAAGGCACCTTCGAACGAGGCATTGACCCCTTGGGGGCAGAGAGCCCCGATGAGACCGGTAGCGGACATCCTGTGCCGCCGGGGCACGAGCGCTCCATAAGCCGATTGCAGTGCCGGCACACCCAGAACCGGACGAGGCCGCGGCGCGCTTCCAGCTCGGCGGACTGCGGTCACGGTCAGTGGGCCGAATGGGGTGCACGCGAGTCATCTCGGGGGGCGCTTCAAACCCCGCGACCCCCAAGTCTACGCCAGAACAACGTTGGCTTCTCCTCGGTTGCCGGCATTGGCGTCCGTAAGGCCTGCCGGGACGTCCAGTCGTCGAGCCGCCTCCGGTCACCTATTCAAGCGCGCCGATCACAGGCCATCGACGACCGACGTCAGCCAGGACGGCCGCGAGGCTGCGTCCGCGACTGCCGACTGCACCGTCATGAAAGACGAAGAGAAGGTCGTCTACCTTTTGTGTTTGGATGAATTCCGAAAAAAACAAAGCCATTTCATCTTGCTCCAGATGATTCGTATTGACATAGATCAGGGATCGATAACCTGGAGCAAGATGCTCTACGAGGAACGCCCCGAATGAGTCTGAGATCATCAGGGCGTTGCGGTCTGACAATGGATTCCCGGTGTTCAAGGTGCCAAAATCTGTCGCCTTGCGATAATAACGAAGAACCCCTGCTGGCTCGCGGAATACCCTCTTCGTCTTGAAGCTGGTGTAATCGAAGCTCGGAAAGGTTGAAGATCGCGTGAACCCGATAACCTGGTCCATGTCGTTACGCGCCTTTGCCAATGTGAAACGGTCAAAAACAGCGGGCGTTTCGATCCCCAAAGACGCCAAGGTCAGTGACGCTAGAAGATGAGCGCTGGCGCCGCTGAAGTGAAAGTTCTCACGCGGATAGAAGTTTCCATTGAAGCGCTCCTTGAAGAAGCGGTCGATCGGGTACACAATCCGGACGCCGGATGATTGGCCCCAGTCCGAGATGGCTTTTGGTACTGAAAGCCTGGCCCGATATTGTGCGCACGTGTTTCGGAGCTCCCGCGGGACCGAAAGTGGCAATTTCTCAGGATACAATGCAGGTTTGCTCGGTGGGATCAACAAAGCGACGCGAGAAACTCTGGGGGCGTAGAAATCAAAGACGTGTTTCCACGAATCGACAGCAGCGGCTGCAACTGTGTCACCAACCTGTAAAGAGCAAAGAGCGCGGAAAGCGTCGAAAGGCTTGCCAGGTGCATGGGCGTTGAGAAAAACAAAGCCGTCTTCTCCCCGGGTGACTCTGGGCGTAGGGCTGTCATGAAATACATAGAAGACTATTTGTCGATAGATCCGATTCATCTCCAGAGCAAATCCGAAATGGTCGTTCAAATAGGCGTCGATCTCTCTGAAAAAGGATGCTTCACCTGACCGATGAATATCGGAAGGGAATTTCGCGAGCGGACGATTCTCCCATCGGGACCGGAGTTCGCCATCGGTGAAAGGCATAAGGAGTGCTGGGAGACCGAAAAAAAAGGCCAAGAACAAGGTGAAAAGCCGAGACTCCGCGTCGTAGACATACTTTCGGCGGCGGGCGCCCTTTGCGGACATCTGGGAGCTCCCTAGAAACGGAAATAAATGAATGGGTTATAGGTGCCAGACGCGATGTAAACCCCACAGATGGCGATCAACACCAAGGCAAAGCCCAGGTCGGTGGCGACGCGCGCCTTACCCCCATGGGCTGCCCGACGGGTGACGGTCAGGTCTCGATCCGTGATGAACCTTGTCGCGACCCGCCGCGCCATCGGAGTGGCGGCAATCACCCCCAGTACGCCAAAGAAGAGTTGCTGGGTGGAAACATACTCCCACATACCCGGCGCACTCGCAGGGCCGGGGGAGAAAAAGAACATCTGCTCAAGGAAACGCCCGGCCTGCCCGAAACTCTCCGCACGAAACAAAACCCATCCGACGCAGACTGACACCAACGCATAGGCGTGGCGAAGTCCCGGAGGTAGCAGGGTAAGGGCGCGCGACAAACCGGCACGTTCTGCGATCAGCAGCGCGCCATGAAAGAGGCCCCAGGCCACGAAGGTCCAGCTTGCGCCGTGCCATAGGCCGCACAGCAGAAAGACGACCAGCAGATTCCGATAGGTCGTCAACGCGCCATGCCTGTTACCGCCGAGCGGGATGTAGAGATAGTCACGAAACCAGCTGGATAAGGACATGTGCCAACGTCGCCAGAACTCGGTAATGGACTGCGAGATGTATGGGTAGTTGAAGTTGTGGGGGAACTTGAAGCCCAATAGTAAACCGAGGCCAATCGCCATATTAGAATATCCCGCGAAATCGAAGTAGATCTGCAGCGTGTAGGCGACAGTGCCGGTCCAGGCGAGCGCAGCATCGAGCGAGGCCTGGGGGAGGGCAAAGACGCCATCAGCGACGCCCGCGACGTTATTCGCGATGAGAACCTTTTGGCTCAGTCCTACGGCGAAGAACAGAATGCCATGGATCGCGTAGTTGAAATGGATGGTGCGCCGCTGGATCTGTCGGGCGACAGCCGCATAGCGGACAATGGGTCCTGCAATGAGCTGAGGGAACATCATGATATAGAGCGCGACATCCCAGACCGAGTCTGCTGGACGTGCGTCCCGACGATATACATCGATCAGATAGGAGATTGCCTGGAAGGTAAAGAATGAGATGCCTAAAGGCAAATGCGGAACGGATGCGGGGTCGAACGCGGTCAAACCGAGTATGTCGAAAACGAGGAAACCAAAGTACTTGAAATAGAACAATAAGGAGAGGTTGGCAATAAGGCCTAGCGTCAGTGCGACCCGGCGGTGGCCCTGCGATGCGGACGCGATCTGTCGCCCAGCGAGATGATTGATGATGACGGAGGCGATCAGGACGAGAAAAAAGACCCCCTCGCCCCACAGATAAAACAAAGAGCTGAACAGGAGCAGGGTCGCATTTCGAAAAGGTAGAAGCGCGTAGCAGAGCAAGAACGCAGGCAAGAAGAAGAACAAAAAGGTAACGGATGAAAAGACCACGTTCGGAGGGGTTCGCGCTGGGATCGGAAGGGCAAGTTTACCTCAGTTCTCCGAGCCGCGGAGATGTCGCAGATGCGGGGTGCAATGATGGGACTGTGGGCCGCTCATTATCGGTCACCGCCCGGTGCGGCCGGACTTCCGCAGCATCCTCTGGCATATTGTTGCGCCAGCGGGGCTGCGGGGCGTCTGGAAGGCGCGCCAAGAATTCGGTTCGGATACGGCGCATCGCGGCCGCCGGATCGAGTCCGGCGGTCGCCGGGCCGTCGTCGTCCGCGGTGCTGTCGATCCGGTCAATCGCGCCGGGCTGGATCGCAGGAGGATCGGTATACTCAAGTCGAGAAGATCCTGACACGAGCCACTCCATGTTTCCGGCAACCCTCCGCTTCCGCCCGGCGTGTGGCTGCTTGATTCGCCCCAGAGATGCACATGCGGCGGACAAGATCGTTGGGCCGTCACGCTACTTTGGGGCGCCGGCCGATCCGCTCGACTCGCCGCGGAGGGGTAAGGGATGAGCGAATCCGCCGCCCGCCTGCGCGCGCTCCTCGAGCGCGGCGATCTGCTCACCATGCCCTGCTGCTTCGATGCCTTGTCGGCGCGGCTGATCGAGCAGGCTGGCTTTCCCCTGACCTTCATGAGCGGCTTCGCGGTCTCGGCAAGCCGGCTGGCGGTGCCGGACACCGGTCTGATCTCGGTAACGGAGATGCTCGACCAGGGGCGCAACATCTGCGAGGCGGTTCGCATCCCGGTGATCGGGGACGGTGACACAGGCTATGGCAATCCGGCCAACGTCCGGCGCACCGTCGCTCAATACGCCCGCGCCGGCTTCGCCGGCGTCATGATCGAGGATCAGGTCATGCCGAAGCGCTGCGGCCACACCGGGGTGAAGGAGGTAGTCGAACGCGACGAGGCCATGCGGAGGGTGCGGGCCGCGATCGATGCCCGCGATGCCGGTGCGGGGATCCTGATCGTCGCCCGCACCGATGCCCGAAGCGCGCTGGGTCTCGAGGAAGCGCTCTGGCGCCTCGGCGCGTTCGCCGATCTGGGCGCCGACATTCTCTTCCTGGAGGCTCCTCGCGACGAGGCGGAGATGCGCCGCTTCTGCGCGGAGGTCCCGGGTATCCGGATGGCCAACATGCTGGAGGAGGGCGTGACCCCCATCCTGCCGCCGGCGCGCCTGGCGGAGATCGGCTACCGCATCGCCGCCTACCCGCTGACCCTGCTCAGCTCGGCCGTCCTCGCCATGCGCGAGGCCCTGATTGAGCTTGCCGTCGGGCGGACGCCGGCCCGGCGGGTCGACTTCGGGACGCTGCGCGAGCTGGTCGGTTTCGATGCCTACGACGCGCTCTTGAAGCGCTACTGACTTGCCCCTGTGGACATCAGCGGGACTGCATCCGCTCGGCGTCGGCCGATGCCGTATCCGGACGCACGCCGTGCCCCCATGGAGCCGGTCCCTTGCACCATGAGATTGCCGACGGGCCTCAATCGTTGGATGACGGTCGTCGAGAACGGGGGAGCGCCCTCCGTCATCGCTCAGCGGATCGGTACGAAGATCCGAGTCAGGATTTCGTTGCTGTGGGCGACGCGACGCGGATCGTTCTCGTAGACCTCGAGCGAGGGGCGGGCGGTGTCCTGCCGGAACGACGTGGTAGTCGATCAAGCCTCAAGTCCAACGGGTCCCAAGAGCTGGTGGCGCGGGTGAGCCCGTCAGGGGAGGGCTCCAGCGAGTTGCGTGATGCGGTTCCACCTTTAGCCTGGAGGGAGTAACGCGGAATCCAGTGTCCCCTGCCATCGCATGAGGCCGCCACCGGATCCCCGCGCGCTCCGGCCGGGCTGCGCGGGGAGTGCGGGTTATCGCTTGCGGTTGACGAATGTCTTGAGACGTTGGCGGTGCTTGATCTGACGAGGCGTGAGCTTGTTGCGATGCCCTTCGAAGGGGTTGGTGCCGCTCTTGAGCTCGAGGCGCAAGGGTGTGCCGACGAGGTCGAGCTCGCGACGGAAGCGATTGATCAGATAACGCCGGTAGCTGTCCGGCAAGGCCTCGGTCTGGTTGCCGTGGATGACGATGATGGGTGGGTTGCGACCGCCTTGATGCGCGTAGCGGAGCTTGATCCGTCGACCGTGAACGAGCGGAGGCTGATGTTCCCGGATGGCCAGCTCCAAGAGGCGTGTCAGCTCGGGCGTCGACAGATCGCGGGTGGCACTGGCATAGGCGTGATCGACCTCGTCGAGCAGCAGGCCGACCCCGCTGCCGTGGAGGGCGGAGACCAGCTGCATCTTGGCGAAGTCGAGAAAGGCGAGCTTGCGTGCGAACTGGGTCCTGACCTGCTCGCGTTGGTCGGACTCGAGGCGGTCCCACTTGTTGATTGCCACCACCAGCGCGCGGCCGCGCTCGATGATGTGGCCCGCGAGCGTGGCGTCCTGCTCGCCCACCCCCTGGTGGGCGTCAAGCACGAGGATGACCACATTGGCGGCGTCGATTGCCTGGAGTGTCTTGATGACGCTGAATTTCTCAATGGCGTCCTCGACGCGCGCGCGGCGCCGCACCCCTGCGGTGTCGATCAGCGTGTAGTGGCGGCCGTGGCGCTCGAAGGGGATGAAGATGCTGTCGCGGGTGGTTCCCGGGCTGTCGAAGGTGACGACCCGCTCGTCGCCGAGCAGGCGGTTGATGAGCGTCGACTTGCCCGCGTTTGGGCGTCCGACGACGGCCACGCGGATCCCCTCTCCTGCCGCCGAGGTTTCCGCCTCTGCGCTCGGTGTCGGCAGCCGGCTGAAGACCTTGTCGATCAGGTCGCGCACACCCAGCCCTTGGGTGGCGGAAACCGCCCTGGGCTCGTCGAGGCCAAGGCGGTGGAAGTCGGCAGTTGCGATGGCCGGGTCCGTGGTGTCGCTCTTGTTCACCACCAGCGAGACGGGTTTGCCGAGCCGGCGCAGGCGCGAGGCGATGTCGATGTCGCCCGGCGTGCAGCCGTCGCGGGCATCGACCAGGAAGAGCAGGTGGTCGGCCTCGTCGATCGCCAGCTGGACCTGGCGCTCCATCAGGGCTTGGACGCCATCCGCGGACTTGCTGATCCCGCCCGTGTCGACGATGACGTAGGGCCCAGGGCCCACCACCCCGATCCCGTACTGGCGGTCGCGGGTCAGACCCGGGAAGTCGGCCACCAGGGCATCCCGGGTGTGCGTGAGGCGGTTGAACAGCGTCGATTTGCCGACGTTGGGCCGGCCGATCAATGTGACGACGGGCAGCATGCCGTTCAGGGCGTCGTGTCCATTGGCGGGACATCCGTCGGCTGCGCTGTTCCGGTGTCGACATCTCGTGCGGCTGCCCCGGCTCCGGCCGGCGGCGCGCCGCGCAGCCCCGACCGCGTGGGCGAAGCGCTACCGAGGCTGAGGGCTGCAAGCGTGCCATCATCGGCATAGACATACAGACGGCCGCCCGCAACCAGCGGTCGTGCCGTAATCGCCCCTTTACCGGTGATGCGGGTGCGGCCGACCAGGCGGCCGTCCGATCGTGCAAGCAGGTGGACGTAACCATCCAGGTCGCCGACCGCGACCAGGTTGGGCAGCAGCGCGGGGGCGGTGAGCTGACGGTAGCGAAGCGCCTCTTGACGCCAGCGTCCGGCCCCGTCGCTCGGGGCCGCCCCCCAGACTTGGTCGCTCGAATCCGTGATGAACAGGTCAGACTGGTCGGCGGCGAGTCCGGCGTGGGCAGAGAGCTCACGGCGCCAGAGGACGGTGCCGGTGGTGATGTCGACGGCGGCCAGATCGCCGTTGTAGGAGCCAACGAATGCAATGGTCCCGATCACGAGCGGATCGGCGTCGATGTCGGCGATGCGCGCGAGCTCCGAACGTCCGCTCGGGCGGGTGATCGTGACCTCCCAGAGCGGGCTGCCGTCTGACGGGTCGAGCTTGACGAGCTTGCCGCCGGAGAGTCCCACGATGACCCCGCCCGGAGTGACGACCGGGCTGCTGCTCCCGCGCAGCGTCAGCACGGGAGCCGGGTAGTTGATGCGCCACTGCTCGGCACCCGTGTTCGCGTCGATCCCGTAGATGCTGTCGTCAAGGGTGTGGACCACGACGCGGGCATTGTCGGTCAGGCGTGGCACCGACAAGACCTCACTCCCGAGTTGGGTGCGCCACTGCTCGGCACCGTCTGCGCTGGAGAAGGCGAGGACTTCGCCCCGGCTGGTGCCGATCACAAGTCGATCGCCCCTGACGTCCGGCCCACCGCTGAAATGCAGTCCCGTGTCACGCTCCCAGAGGACGCGTCCGCTGTCGGTGGCCACGGCAGCCAGGCGACCGCGTGAATCTGCGAGATAGATGCGTTCGCCCGCCAGTGCCGGGACCAGATAGAGCCTTCGCCCCATCGTGCCCCGGGTCGCGCGCACCGACCAGAGGGTGGTCAGGCCGACCGTCTCGACGATGTCGCCGAGCTTGGTCGGCGGGTTCGGGTCTTTTTCGCCACCCAGCCAGGGGATCATGCCACAACCGCTCAGCAGCGAGGCGAGAAGGAACAAGCCGAGATGGCCGGCTCCCGATGTGCGTTGAGTGACCATAGGCGGCTCAGTACACCCTAACCGGGGGGCAGGTTGTCGAGCTTCAGTCGGATCAACTGGGCTAAGCCGCTCCCGTCGGCGATTGCCAGCTCGTAGGCCTGGCGTGCCTCGGCATAGTCCCCCCGACCCGCGGCGATATCGCCGCGGACCGCGGCGAACTCGCCGGCGAATTCGGGGCTGGTATCGTGCCCGGCGATCGTCGTGACGGCCTCGTTCAGCTGCCCTTCAGCGACCTGTATCCGCGCGAGCCGCAGTGCGGCGATGCGCGCGATCGCCGGATCCGGTGCGTCGCCGATCGCGCGCGTCAAGGCCGCAATGGCGTCTTCCGCCTGGCCCGCCTCATAGAGCGCCTTGGCCTCGACGAGTGAGGCCAGGGCCGCGTACGGCGTGGACCTGAAGCTGTTCTCTAGCGTTCGGGTCTGCTCGACGACCGTCTCGGTCTGGCCGGTGGCAGCATTGGCGAGCACTTGGTCGAAAACTGCCGATGCCTGGCCGGCGACGCGGTCGCGATAGTCGCCCCAGTAGCGCCAGCCAACGATTGCGACCACGCCGATGGCGAGACCGGCGACGATCGCCACGCCGTTCTCTTTCCACCATGCCTTGATGGCTTCGACCTTTTCCTCGTCGGTTTCGTAGGTCACTGCAGTCTCCGTGTTGATATCGACCCCGATAGCTGCGCGGATGCGCCGCGGTCCAGCGTATCTTTCGTTAGCCCGGCCAGGAAGGAGACGAGGTCGCCGAAGTCGAGCTCCTGCTGGCCGGTCTGCTCCCGCAGTGGCTTGATGCCGACGATGCCACGCTCCAACTCGGCCTCGCCGAGGACCAATGCGTAACTCGCCCCGCTTCTGTCTGCCCGCTTGAACTGGCTCTTGAAGCTGCCCCCGCCGCAGTGTGTCATGAGGCGCAGCCGCGGCAGGGCATCGCGCAGGCGCTCGGCGAGGAAGGGCGCCTCCGCTTGGGCTTGCTCGCCGACCGCCACCAGGTAGGCATGGACCGGCGCGTCGCTCGCGTGGCCCGCGAGCGCGAGGAGCTCGACCATTCGCTCCAGCCCCATTGCAAAGCCGACCGCCGGGGTGGGCCGGCCTCCCAGCTGCTCGACCAGACCGTCGTACCGTCCGCCGGCGCAAACGGTCCCCTGGGCACCCAGGTCATCGGTGATCCATTCGAAGACGGTTCGGTTGTAATAGTCCAGGCCCCTAACCAGCCGCGGATTGAGTCGATAGGGAACGCCTGCCTGGTCGAGGCCGGAACAGACGCTCTGGAAATGGCTCCGGGTCGACTCGCCGAGATGATCCATCAAGGTGGGTGCGTCGGCGATGACCTTCTGTGTCTCGGGGTGCTTGGAGTCGAGGACGCGCAAGGGATTGGTGTGCAGCCGGCGGATGCTCTCGGCGTCAAGCCGGTCGCCATGGCTGCTCAGATACGCCACCAGCTCATTCCGATAGGCCTGCCGTTCGTCCGGATCGCCGAGGCTGTTGAGCTCCAGGCGAAGGTCCGCGAACCCGAGGCGCCGCCAGAGTCGGGCAGTGATCAAGATGATCTCCAGGTCGATATCCGGACCAGGGAGCCCGAACACCTCGACGCCGATCTGATTGAACTGCCGGTAGCGTCCGCGCTGGGGGCGCTCATGGCGGAACATGGGGCCGCGGTACCAGAGCCTCTGCGGCTGGACCAGCAGTCCGTGCTCGATTGCGGCGCGCACACAGCTCGCGGTGCCCTCCGGACGCAGGCTCAAGCTGTCGCCGTTGCGGTCCTCGAAACTGTACATCTCCTTCTCGACGATGTCGGTGACCTCCCCGATGGAGCGCTTGAACAGATCGGTGACCTCCAGGATGGGCGTGCGGATCTCGGCGTAGCCATAGCTGGTCAGGACCTGGCGTGACACATCCTCGATGCGGTGCCATGACGCGACAGCCTCGGGCAGGATGTCATGCATCCCACGGATTGCCTGGATGAATCTGCTCACGGGCGGCGGTTCAAGGCGCCGAGCCAAGGCGCCCGTGCATGCATATAAAACAGGTGCTGCGTCACTCGTGGGATTCCGGGTCCAATGTGAAACGCGCCACGTCGCCCTTTGAGTTACCGAGCAGATCGAAGGGCTCCCCATCGACGGTCATCCGGGTGTTGCTGACACGTCCGATCGTGAATCGAAACGGCGATCGACCCGTGATCCCGCGCTGCTCACCCGCCTGCATCTCCCCCGAGATAAGTCGAACGCCGTCGGCGTCTTGCACCTCGACCCAAGACGGTCCGGTGAACTCGAGCAAGACCCCTTTCGGCTCGGTCGCCTCGGGGGTCTGGGAAGCCGTATCGGCCTCGGCGTCCAGGTCGGCGTCTGGTGGAGGCGGTCTCGTCGCCGCCTCGGTCGCCATCGGCGCCGCCTCCGCCTCTGCCTCCGCGGCTGGGGTCGCGGTCGGGTCGGAAGGCAGCGAGTCGACGAGGGGACGGGCCAGCTCCGGGATCGGCTCGAGGCCGGCCTCAGGCAGCGTGAAGATGAGCGACGCTGCCGGCGAGCCCGGCCCTGGCAGGTCGGGGGCAGAGCGGTCGGGTGCCTCCTCGGCTGTCTGCTCAGCAACGTTCGACGGCTCCGCGGGGAGCTCGTCCGGCTGCATCTCCTCGACCATCGGTTCCGGCTCGAGGGTGGGTGCCCCGGCCTCCCCCATGGCCGACTCGACATCCGCCCCGCCGCGATCATGCCACCACAGTATGACGATGCCGATGACGGCGGCCGCCAACGCCAGACTGATGACACGCACGAGCAGGCGCGGACCAGCACCGTCGGCCTCCGGACGGTCGGTCCGGCGGGCGGCAGCAACGTGGCGGAGGTCCGCTTGACCTTGGTAGGCCGCAATCAGCGGTGTTGGATCCAGCGCCAGGAGGCGTGCGTAGTTGCGAAGGTAGCCGGCGACGAAGACAGGGTCGGGCAGCAGATCGAAACGATCCTGCTCCAATGCCTCGACCGTCTCGGGGCGAAGGTGCAGCTGGCTGGCAATGCGCTCGACGGCCAGCCCGCGGGCCTGGCGTTGCACGCGCAGGCGTCGTCCGGGGCTATCGCCAAACTCGACCACGTTCTGATCGTCTTGATCGGTCGCTATCGTCTGGTTTGTCACGCTGGAGGTCCCTACAGCTCGCGGATCTCGGGTGCGTCGGGAAAGTTGGCGCGCAGCACCTTCTCGTACTCCGCCGCGCGGGCGTGGTTCCCGAGTTGACGTTCGGTCTTCACGGCGATGCCCAGGGCGGCTTGGGCGGTGGCTGGCGTACGCAAGGTGGCCGGCTCGAAATAGCGGTCAAGATAGACCTTGGCTCCCTCGGCGTTGCCACGTCTGAATTCCAGCTCCGCGAGCTTGGCCAGCGCGGGCCCGAATCCCGGGTTGGCGGCAATCGCGGCCCGATAGTAGGTTTCCGCCTTCATCGTCTGACCCGCGCTGCTTGCGCAGTTCCCGGCGTTGGTCATCGCGATCCAGGGTGTGGTATAGAGGGGATTGTCCAGTGTCTTCCTGAAGTTGACATCCGCCTCTGCATACCGCTTCTGGCGGCACTGATAGGCGCCGACGGCGTAGAGGATCTCCGGATTGTTGGGCGCGAGCTTGATTGCCCGGTCGTAGTGTTCCGCAGCGAGGTCGGGCTTGCCCATCTCCTCGTAAAGGAAGGCCAGCCAGATGTGCGCCTTGGGGTAGTTCTTGTCGGCCGCGATCGCCTGCTGGGCGCGACGGAAGGCAATCTCGGTTTGCCCTCGGTTGTAATACTCCTCGGCCATCTGGACATAGAGCGCCGCCGGGCTGCCCTGCGGGTCGAGTCCGAGCGGATCCCCCGTCTGGCGGCTCGCGGTGCCCGAGCAGCCGGCCAGGCCGAGGCACATTGCGAGGAGCCCAAGCAGGCGCGGGGCGGGGATTCCGCCCAGGATGCCGATTCTCATGACGTCGCCATCCTGCGGCTGTCCACGAGGACGCGTCCCATGCGACCGGTGCGATCCTGGACACGTCCTACGAGCTGACCGCAGGCCGCCGCGATCTCGTCGCCGCGTGTCTTCCGGGTCATCGTGAAGATGCCCGAGCGGGTCAGTCGCCCGCGGAACGCCTCGATCCGCTCGGGAGGCGAGGTCCCGTAGGTGCTTCCGGCAAAGGGATTGAAGGGGATCAGATTGACTTTCGACGGGATACCCTCTAGCAACCGGACCAGCTGCTTGGCATGCGCCGGGCTGTCGTTGACGCTGTCGAGCAGCACATATTCCCAGGTCACGCGCCGGCGCCGGTCACCGGACACATAGGCCTTACAGGCGGGAAGCAGCTCGGCGAGCGGATACTTGCGGTTGATTGGCACCAGTTGATCCCGCAATGCATCATTCGGTGCGTGCAGCGAGACGGCCAGTGACACGTCGCTGACCTCGCGCAGCCGATAGATGTTCGGGACGATCCCGGAGGTGCTCAGGGTCAGGCGCGTCTTGGCGACCATGTAGGCCAGGTCGTCCTGCATGATGTCCATCGCTTTGACCACTGCATCGAAATTGGCCAGCGGCTCGCCCATCCCCATCATGACCACGTTGGACGGCGCGGCGCCGATCCGTCGGGTGGCGTGCCAGATCTGGCCGGCGATTTCGCCGACCGACAGGTTGCGGTTGAACCCCTGAGTCGCCGTCGCGCAGAAAGAGCAGCTCAACGCGCAACCCACTTGGGACGAGACACAGACGGTGGTGCGGCGGCCCTCCGGGATGAAGACGGTCTCGATGCGCTGGCCGTCCCCGAGCTCCATGATCCACTTGACAGTCCCGTCTGCGGACGGCCGGTCGTGGATGATGCGCGGCAGGCGAATCTCGACCCTGTCGCGCAGCGTGTCCCGCAACCCCTTGGACAGGTCTGTCATGGCGTCGAAATCGACGACGCCATGCTTGTGGATCCATTTGAACAGGTTGCGGCCGTGGAACGCCTTGAAGCCGAGCCCGAGCACCAGCCTCTCGCAGTCGGCGAGATTCAGATCGAGCAGGTTGGGCTTGAGGGCGAGGTTCGACACGCGGGTCTCTCAGCGCGTGCGCTCGCAGATGCCTTCGGGAAAGAAGAAGGCGATCTCGGTGGCCGCGGTCTCGGGCCCATCAGACCCGTGCGCGGCGTTCTCGGTCAAGGAGTCGGCGAAGTCGGCCCGGATCGTGCCGGGTGCGGCATCGGCGGGATTCGTTGCACCCATGACGTCGCGGTTCTTCGCGACCGCGTCCTCACCTTCGAGGACCTGCACCATGACCGGGCCCGACGTCATGAACTCCACCAGCTCTTCGAAGAACGGCTTGCCCTGGTGAATCGCGTAGAAGGCCGATGCCTGCTCCCTGCTCATGTGGAGCATTCGCGCTGCGACGATGCGCAGGCCGGCGTCCTCGAAACGGCTCAAGATGGCGCCGATGGCGTTTTTCGCCACCGCGTTGGGTTTGATGATCGAAAGGGTCTGCTCGATGGCCATAGCGGCTCCAGTTGGGAGATATCGAGGTCAAATGGGACAGGCTGAATCCGTGTGGGGATGAGGCAGGGTTCTGCCGGCAACCGGTCCCCCGCCTCGCGGTCTTTCGCCGTCCATGGAGTCTTGAGTGGAACCGTGAAGTCTACCGATCACGATCCCCTCGAGCAACGCCGGCCATCACGGGATCAGTTTGGACCAATCCACGGATTGAGAGGATAATCCGCAGACTTCATCCATCCGTCACCGGTGATTCACCATGGCCCATTACGATGTTTTCAACGGCGACGCCGACGGACTCTGTGCCCTCCAGCAATTGCGCCTTGCCGAGCCGGTCGACAGCATCCTCGTCACCGGCGTCAAACGCGACATCGCCTTGCTCGAGCGGGTCGACGCGGCGAAAGGCGACCAAATCACCGTGCTCGATGTCTCCTTCGACAAGAACCGGGGGGCGGTCGAGCGCCTGTTGGGACAGGGCGCCCATCTCCGCTACTTCGATCACCATTTCGCCGGCGAGATCCCGACTCATCCCGCACTCGACGTTCACATCGAGACCCTGCCGGACAAGGGAACCAGCCTGTTGGTCGACGATTTCCTGCAGGGCACCCAGCGTGCCTGGGCCGTGGTCGGGACCTTTGGGGACAACTTCGACGCGGCGGCCGCCCGGGCCGCCGCACCCCTGAAGCTGTCGGAAGGCGAGCTCGGCCTGCTGCGGGAGCTGGGGATTTACCTCAACTACAACGGCTACGGCGAGACGGTCGATGACCTCTTGTTCGCACCCGATGACCTCTTTCGGCGTCTGCAGCCCTACGCCGACCCTTTGACTTTCGTCGCGGAGGATCCGACGTTTGCGGCCCTGCGTGACGGCTACGCCGACGACATGGACCGTGCGCGCGCCGTCGCGCCCGCGTTCGAGGACGCGCATCACCGTCTCGTCATCCTCCCGGCCGAACCCTGGGCGCGCCGGGCCAGCGGGGTCTTCGCCAATGAGCTCGCCCAGCAGGCCCCAGACCAGGCCCATGCGATGCTGACCCGGCTGCCCGCGGGCGGATTCATCGTGAGCGTCCGGGCCCCGATCGCGCGGCCCGACGGGGCGGATGTGCTCTGTCGAAGCTTCCCGAGCGGCGGTGGGCGGAAGGCGGCGGCCGGGATCAACCTGCTCCCCGACGGGGCGTACGACACCTTCCTGGAGCGGTTCCGCGCGGCCTTTCGGTGAGACTGTCGCGCCAGTAGACATTGGCCGGATCCCCAAAGCCTCTCGGAACGAATGGAGCCGTCGAGTTGCGCACGCCATCGGCGAGGGAATCCGACCGGTCGTCAACGCGCAGGATGCGAGTCTTCGTTTCCGACAGCCCGGCGCGCGGTTTCAGTGGGTCTCTGCTTCGCCCCGCCGTTGACCTTTCCGGCCTGTCTGCTCCAGATTGAGCCAGGCCTCATGCCAAAGGAGTCTGCAGCCGCGATCGCAAGGGCCATCTGGGCCGAGCACGGCGCCGGAGCAATTCAGCCCCTCGAGAATGTAGATCGGCTCGACAGCGGTCCTTTCCCGGAGCTCCCAGACCCTGTCGACCTTCTTGACCACGCGGAAGCGCATTCCCTCGTAAGCGTACATCTCCGGCATGAACATCAACCCGCGATGCTTGCTGCGGCGGTCGAGGGTGCGATCGATCTTTGCGGCGCTCTTCACCGTCGCATAGAGGTCCGTGTCACGCAGATGCCGATGATCGAGCGCGCCTGCGTCGGCGGGGGGTGGCACCTCCTGCAGCCATTCGTCGCGGTACCAGAGCGGGCATTCGCGCCCGCAGCCGGCCGTGCCGTCGACGCCGCCGCAAGGCGTTGCGAGGAGCACGGTTCTCGCTACGGGCCGTACATGCCCCGCGTCATCCATCAGGCGGCGGATCGGTTTCAAGACGCGGTGCGTGGTGCCGCAGTAGGGCCACATCTGACTGACGAACGCGAGCCCCCGAAGCTTGTCGTCCGAATTCAGAGTCCGGCGGATCTCGTCGGCGTCCCGGATGCGCACCCAGCTGCCGGGCGCGAAACGAGACGCCTTCCCGACCCGCCTGAGGCTGGGCCTCGCTCGGGAGAGCAGCTCAAGCAGCGTCCTGCGCAAATTGAGCCGGATGCGCCAGGTCAACAATCTCTCGCGAAATGTGTAATGCGCGAGGCGATTGTGAAGCTGGCAACGGTCGAAGAGCATCAAGAGGATTTCCTCCCTGTCCGGGTTCCGGTCGCGACCGACGTCCTATGCTGCGCCGTTGGCCCCGTCCCAGGTCGGCTCGGGCCATGAGTGAAGAGATTCGGCCGATCGATCGCGGCAACGGCGAGGCGTCGCAGCGATCCGGTTGCAGTAAACGCATCCGTCGGCGCTCGATACCGAAGCCTAGCACAAGGCTGGGTTGATGCCCGTTTCCAAAGGCCGCTGATGGTTTGGCCGTCCTGCCCCACGGGAAGCGCCCGACGTTCCAGGGCTGTCCAGCGGTGACGCGCCCTGAAGGCCTGTGGCCGCCGAGGTCGGAGCGGCGCTGCCTCGATGCTCGGGCGAGCCGCCTGACATGGTGCAAACGCAGCGGCCCATGCCCAGCTAGACGTCATGTCTAACGCAGCCGATAGGTGATTGGCACGACGATCTCCAGCCTCGACTGGTCCATGTCGGCGGGGATCGCGGGCATGGGCGATGCGCGGCGCAAGAGGTCGGATGCGGCACCGTCCAGAATGGCATGTCCAGAGCTCTTTTCGACGCGGTGCGAGATGACCTTTCCACTTCGATCGATCACGAAGCGGACCCGCACCACGCCCTCTTGGCGCATCTGGCGTGCACGCTGCGGGTAGCGTTTGTGGCGCTCCAGCCAGGCGGCGAGCTGGGCGTGGTAGCGGTCACTTGCCTTGCCGCCCGGGATGGCCCCCCCCATCCCGCCATGGCCGTCCGCGCCCGCTTCCGATCGCCCGCCCCCCCGGCCAGAACCGGGCTTGCCGGCGGGGTCGCCGTTGCCGGTATGCGCCGGTGCAGCCTTGGGCGCAGGCGGCTGGCTTCGTTGCGCTTGGGCTCGTGGCCTGGGCTTGGCCCCGGCGCGAGCCGGCTGCTCCGTCTTTGGAAAAGACGGTTCAACGCGCTGGATGCTGGCGGCCTTGGTCGCCGGATCGAGCGGCTCGGATACCTCCGGTGCCTGAACGGGCGGGGGAGGCGCGGTGGCCGGGACCGTCTCGGCGATGGTGCTGACCGGGGTCAAGGTCTCGGTCAGCGGTGCGGCCGACTCGGCTGCTTGCGTGTCGCCGTTCCCGCCGGCGGGGCCGCTTCCGCCGAGCGCGATTCGGACACCGGTCCCATCCAACGCGACCGGCCCTGGCCGCTCGAGCAGCGCTGCCAGCGCGAGGTGGACCAGCAGGGCGAGAACCAGCGCGAGGCCCCACTGTGCGCGGCTTGGCTTCATCATTGCCCGCGAGGCAGGGTCAAGAGGTCAAGCTCCTCGGCACCGGCGGCGCGCAGCCGGTTGAGGAGCCCGATCAGTCGCATGGCATCCAGTCTGGCGTCGGCTTTGACCTGCACGCGCCGGCGACCCCCGATCCCGCCGGCAATTCGCGCGGCGAGGCTCAGCTCGTCCACCGGCTCACCGTTCAAGCTGACCTGCCCCGTGCGATCGATGAGGATGACCAGCGCGGCCGGTCGAGTCCCTCGGGGGCTGTCGGAACGGGGGGATTCCGGTGTGGCGCGCTCGCTCGGGGCCAGTCGGCCCGCCAGCATGAAGAAGATCAGCAGGAGAAAGACGACATTGATGAGGGGGATCAGGTTCGGCTCGCTGTCGCGCGTGGCTCTCGGGCGCGTGAATCTCATTTGACTCAGGGTTGCAAAAGGGTGAGGTGCGCGGCCTCCGCGTCACGCAGGCGATCGATGATGTCCACCAGCTGCTGGAGGCTGACGCCTTGCGCTGGCTGGAGCAGGATGCGCTGATCGGGGTACTCGGCGATTCGGGCCGCGACCCGTTGGGCGAGCTCGCCCGCGTCCATGGCCTCGCCATTGAGATCCAAGCCATCGCCTCGCAGGCGGACCAGCCACGATCCGACGAGCGGCGTCCCGTCTGCTGCCGACGCCGGCGCATCCAGCTCGAGCGCGTGCCATTTGTCCAGGGTGGAGGCCAGCATGAAGAAGACAAGCAGGATGAAGACCACATCGACCAACGGGGTCAGGCTGATCAGTCGGCGGTGCGGCGTGCTCGACTCAAATCGCATCGGTGGTCGAGCCCATCGTCACTGCACCCGGGGAACGGCTGGGCCCGGTGAGCCGCAAACCCCCGGTGAAGACCCGCGTGACCTGGTCCTCCAGGCGCCGGGTGACGCCCTCGAGGAGGCGTTCGAGCCAATTCAGTGCAATCAAAGTCGGTATGGCGACGGACAGCCCTGCGGCCGTGGTCAGCAATGCGACCCAGATCCCGCCGGACAGCACTGCCGGGTCGACCCGGCCGCCGGTCGCCTCGAGTGCGCGAAAGGCCTCAATCATCCCGATCACGGTACCGAGGAGGCCGAGCAGGGGGCTCAGGCTGGCGATCACCTCGAGGCCGCGAAAATGACTTCGCAATGCGGCCAACAGGCGTCCCGCGCGGCGGTCGACCTCCTCACGCAGCGCCGCCTGGTCATTGTCGTAAAGGCTCCCGGCCATGGCGGTCTGAACGACCTGCGCGAGCGGACTCGGCGCCGCCGCGAGGCGCTCAGCCGCCTCGCGGCGGCGACCGGCCCGCCAGTCATCCAGCGCCTCCTCAATGAGATCGGCGCCGCCGCGTCTGAGGCTTGCGAACTGCCAGAGCTTGACCAGGACGATGGTCAGGGCGAGGATCGACAGGCCCACCAGGATTACCATGACGGGACCGCCGGCATCAAGGAGTGCGCGAAGCGGATCCGGTATCGGGATCGATGCCGGGAACAGGCCAATCGAGCCGAGCCAAGTCGGTGTCGCCGCACTCGGATCCAGGGCGTCCGGCGCCGCCATGCTGATCGACGGTTGGGCGGCAGCGGTCTCGATCTCAGACATCAGACATCGCTGGATACCCCCTGGCGGCGGGGTTCACCTCAGCAGCTCCGCGTCTGCGCGCGAGGAGACGCTCAGACGCTCGATACAGTCATCATGCTCCCCGTTGGCGTCACGACAGTCGAGCACCTCATTGACGAGGATTCGGCCAATGTCTGCGCAGGCCAGATCGGGGATCTCGAACAGCTTCACGGTCATCTTCGCTGCACGCAAAGGCGCCGTGTCCACCGCCAGGCGCCGCGCGATGACCCCGTCGCGGTCGAAGAGGATCAGATCCAGCAGCAGGGCGTCGATCGCCGAACCGGAGCTGTTGTCGAAGACCAGGTAGGCGCGACAGGCATTCGGTTGAGGCTCAAGCTTGTTGAGCTCGAGCTTGATCTCGTCGGCGGTGGCCACGGCGCTCACGGCGAGCAGGGTCAGTCCACTGATCAGGTTCTGGTAGGTCATCCAACGGCTCCTTGTGGTTGCATCGTCAAGCATCAGCATCTTCGCCGCCACCGGGTTGCGGCGCAAACAAAGCGGAGCGAATCGATCGCGAGGGCCCTCGCCTTCAGTCGACGACTGTCACGCGGTCCCCGATCCTCAGCCGATCGAACAGGAATCGCGCGTCTTGCTCGCCCACGCGCACGCAGCCGTGCGAATCCGGGTAGCCGGGCAGCCAGCCCTCGTGCAGGAAATAATCCCCGTGGAACTGGATCGAGTAGGGCATCCAGGCGCGCATCCCGAGCGAGTTGGTGTAGCGGTACGACACCTTGTCCATCTGTTTGCTCCGAACCGAGAAGCGACCGCGGGGCGTCTCGTAGCCCTGGCGGCCCGACGAGACCGGTCCGCTGCGGACCACCCGATCATCCTCGGCATAGACAAACCGCTGACTGCCGAGCTTGATCGTCAGGGAGCGGCTTGTTGGCTCCATCGCCGGGCGATCCGCGGCTCGGCTCTCCGCTCGCAGGGGCGTTGATGCCTCGGCTCGTTTGCGCTCAGGGGCTGGACGGGACAGTGTCTGCGCACAGCCGCCGACGAGAATGGCGGCGATTGCGGACAGCGCGATCCAGTGTGTGGGAGGCATGGTGCAGGGGGCATCGGGCGGCGGACGGACGTTCCAGGTCATCCTGAGAGGCGGCGATCTCCACGGCGACTATAGCCCAAACGACAGGTTAGGAACCAGCCGGGCGATATCTGTCGGCCCCCGGCCCTGTCGTCACCGCGCAAACGGGGCTTGACGCGCGCGCTCAGATTGCGAGTCGCCGCTCTCTTCCGGGACAACGTCGCGCCCGGCCGATGACGGGACCTGCAGGTCGTCCTTGCCGTGCCGGCCGTCTCGGGACGCTAAAACGAGCTAATCCCCACCTCGTACGCTCCGCCGATCACCACGTATTCGTCCTCTCCCTTGAGCATTCTGGGCAGTAAGCGGTTGAAGAAGAAAATCTTTGGCAAGGGCACCTCCGCGACCAGGATGTAGTCGCCGAACTCGTCGGCGCGCTCTCGGCTGCTGGTGAAGCTGTTGAGGTTGTTGAGCAGGACCCGGTGGCGGCCGCCACCGAGCGTCTCGAGGATCTCATGCTCATCGATGCGGTTGATGCCGCGATAGAGGCTGAGGTGCGTCTCTTCCGGATGCGCGAGGATGAGCTCGTACTGACAGTAGGTATAGAGCAGGTCGAGTTGCGCCTCCAAGGCATTGGTGGCGTAGAGTCCGCGCGTGCCTTCGAGGACATAGTGCTGATAGGCCTCGCTGCGGTGTCCCTGCAGCGGACCGGCATGGTGCCGTGCCAGCAGGCCGAAGCGGCTCTCGACCCAGCGCTTGAGGGTGGCTCCCTCGCGCCCGTCCGAGTCGAAGGACCAGCCACGCGCCATGCGTAGATAGTTGGCATTGACGCGTTTCTTGTTCGTCTTACCGGGGGCGAGCCCCGCCTCGTCCAGGTGGTCAAGGAGGAAGTGGGCGCGCATGTAGTCCTGAAAGGCTTCGGCGCGTGCACTGTGCTCTGCCAGCTGCGCCAGGCTGCGGAACAACTCGGCGTGGAACTGACGAACGCCGTCCAACTCCAGGGGGACTGGATGCTGTTGATAGGTCAGGCTGCCCAGGATCACCGCCGGGAGGTTGCAGTGGTTGATCGGAAGTCGGGCGTTGACCGGAAGCGTCGCGGGCGGCCCGGCAGCCGGTTGCCCGCTTTGTCGGTTGTTGTCCATACATGCCTTGCGGCTTTGTCGTGGATGCCACCAACGCGGCAGCATCGGGGGGTCTTGTTGATTGCCAATCAAAACATCGGGATAGGTCGCATCGAACTGGTTGGCACATGGCTTGCGTCGTGAGGCCGTGAACGTCCATCTGTTCAATGCCCGCCAGAGCGGGCCAAAAGGAGACCCCACTCATGGCAATGCGTCAATGCGCCATCTACGGCAAAGGCGGAATCGGTAAGTCCACCACCACTCAAAACCTCGTGGCCGGTCTGGCCGAGCTCGGCAAGAAGGTCATGATCGTCGGTTGTGATCCAAAGGCCGATTCCACGCGCCTGATCCTCCACGCCAAGGCACAGAATACCATCATGCAGATGGCCGCCGACGCAGGCTCCGTCGAGGACCTCGAGCTGGAGGACGTGCTCAAGGTTGGTTACGGCAACATCAAGTGTGTCGAATCCGGCGGTCCCGAGCCGGGCGTGGGTTGCGCCGGTCGCGGTGTCATCACGGCAATCAACTTCCTCGAGGAAGAAGGGGCCTATGAAGACGACCTCGACTTCGTCTTCTACGACGTGCTCGGCGACGTCGTCTGCGGCGGCTTCGCCATGCCGATCCGCGAGAACAAGGCGCAGGAGATCTATATCGTCGTCTCCGGCGAGATGATGGCCATGTTCGCGGCCAACAACATTGCCAAGGGCATCGTGAAATACGCGAGCTCCGGCGGTGTGCGTCTGGCCGGTCTCATCTGCAACAGCCGCAACACGGCCCGCGAGGACGAGCTGATCACCGAGTTGGCCCGACAGCTGGGCACACAGATGATCCACTTCGTCCCGCGCGACAACGTGGTGCAGCGTGCCGAGATCCGCCGGATGACGGTCATCGAGTACGACCCCAAGGCGAAGCAGGCCGACGAGTATCGCACGCTGGCCCAGAAGATCGTCGACAACAAGATGTTCGTGATCCCGACCCCGATCACCATGGACGCCCTCGAGGACCTCCTGATGGATTTCGGTCTGATGGACGGCGAGGACGAGAGCATCGTCGGCAAGACCGCGGCCGAAGAGTTGGCCGCCTAGACCGCGTCCGGAGTGGGTTGGGGTTCTAGCACCGGACCTCTCCTTGTGAACGGACGCGGCACGCGGATGCCGCAGTCCGTTTGCGCCTCCATTTCTCAACGCGCGACCGTCGGCGGATGGGCTGCGGCGCCGAATCTGAGGAAAGCCAGTATGTCAGCATTGACTCGCGAAGAGACCCAGGCCCTGATCCAGGAGGTCCTCGAGGTCTACCCGGAAAAGGCCAAGAAGGACCGTGCCAAGCACTTGGCGGTCAACGACCCGTCCGTCGAGCAGTCCAAGAAGTGCATCATCTCCAATCGGAAATCACTGCCGGGCGTGATGACCATACGCGGCTGTGCCTACGCCGGCTCCAAGGGGGTGGTATGGGGTCCGATCAAGGACATGATCCACATCTCGCACGGCCCGGTCGGATGCGGCCAGTATTCGCGCGCCGGGCGTCGGAACTACTATGTCGGCCACACCGGGGTCAATACCTTCGGGACGATGAACTTCACCTCGGACTTTCAGGAGAAGGACATCGTCTTCGGTGGTGACAAGAAGCTCGATAAGCTGATCACCGAGATCGAGGGGCTCTTCCCCTTGAGCAAAGGGCTGAGCATCCAGTCCGAGTGCCCCATCGGTCTGATCGGCGACGATATCGAGGCGGTCGCCAAGAAGAAGAGCAAGGAGCTCGACAAACCCATCGTGCCGGTGCGTTGCGAGGGCTTCCGGGGTGTCTCTCAGTCCTTGGGTCATCACATCGCCAACGACTCCATTCGGGACTGGGTCATTGGCAACCGGGATGGCGACCACGCCTTCCAGGCCGGCCCCTACGACGTGGCCGTGATCGGGGATTACAACATCGGCGGCGACGCCTGGTCGTCGCGCATCCTGCTCGAGGAGATGGGGCTGCGCGTCGTTGCCCAGTGGTCGGGTGACGGTACCCTGTCGGAGATGGAGCTGACTCCCAAGGTGAAGCTCAACCTGATTCACTGCTACCGCTCCATGAACTATATCTCGCGACACATGGAGGAGAAGTACGGGATCCCGTGGATGGAGTACAACTTCTTCGGCCCGACCAAGATCGCCGAGTCGCTCCGCAGGATCGCCGCCTTCTTCGACGAGACGATCCAGGCCAACGCCGAGCGGGTGATCGACAAATACAGGGCAGAGTACGAGGCGGTGATCGCCAAGTACCGTCCGCGTCTGGAAGGCAGGAGGGTCATGCTTTATGTCGGCGGCCTGCGCCCGCGCCACGTGATCGGCGCCTACGAGGATCTGGGCATGGAAGTGGTGGGCACGGGTTACGAGTTTGCCCACAACGACGACTATGACCGGACAATGAAGGAGATGGGCAACGCAACCCTGCTCTACGACGACATCACGGGCTATGAATTCGAGGAGTTCGTCAAGAAGGTCAAACCGGATCTGGTCGGCTCCGGCATCAAGGAAAAGTACATCTTCCAGAAGATGGGCATCCCCTTCCGCCAGATGCATTCCTGGGACTACTCGGGCCCCTATCACGGCTATGACGGCTTCGCCATCTTCGCCCGCGATATGGACATGACGATCAACAATCCCTGCTGGCGGACGATGCAGGCGCCTTGGCAGCAGTCCGCCGAGGGCGAGGCCCAGACGATGGCCGCCAGCGCGTGACCGATAGCCAGTAGCCAACCTCGAGTCTCCAGCTGCCCTAGCTGGAGGCCGGGGCTTGGCCAGGACACCGAATTCAGGATCAACCATGTCGTTGTCCGCGGATTGGCGGCGCGGCAGGAGCACATTTATGAGCCAGACCATTGACCGGATCAAGCCCAGCTACCCCTTGTTCAGGGAAGCCGACTATGTTGAGAACCTTGCGAGAAAGCGCGAGGGTGTGGAGGAGCGCCACTCCGACGAGAAGATCGAAGAGGTGTTCCAGTGGACCACGACGCAGGAGTATCAAGAGCTCAACTTCAAGCGCGAGGCCCTGACCATCAACCCGGCCAAGGCCTGCCAGCCGCTCGGTGCCGTCCTCTGTGCCCTCGGGTTCGAGAAGACGCTGCCTTACGTGCACGGTTCCCAGGGATGTGTTGCATACTTCCGGACCTACTTCAACCGTCACTTCAAAGAGCCGATCGCCTGCGTGTCCGACTCCATGACCGAGGATGCGGCCGTGTTCGGCGGCCAGAAGAACATGTTCGACGGACTGGCAAATGCCCGCGCGCTCTATAAGCCCGAGATGATCGCGGTGAGCACCACCTGTATGGCCGAGGTGATCGGTGACGACCTCAACGCCTTCATCGGCAACGCCAAAAAGGAGGGGCATATCCCGCCCGAGTTTCCAACCCCCTTCGCGCACACCCCGAGCTTTGTCGGCAGCCATACGACCGGATGGGACAACATGTTCGAGGGGATCCAGCGCTATTTCACGCTGAACGAGATGGACGACAAGGTCGTCGGCTCCAACGGCAAGATTAATCTGGTCCCCGGTTTCGAGACCTATCTCGGCAACTATCGAGTCATGCATCGCATGATGAAGGAGATGGGCGTCGACTACAGTCTGCTGTGCGACCCGACGGAGGTATTGGACACCCCGGCCGATGGCCAATACCGCATGTATGAGGGCGGCACCAGCATCGCCGAGATCAAGGATGCCCCAAACGCGATCGACACGCTCTTGTTGCAGCCCTGGCAGCTGCCCAAAACCAAGAAGCTCGTGCAGATGACCTGGAAGCAGCCGGCGGCCCACGTCAACATTCCGATGGGGTTGGAGTGGACCGACGAGTTTCTGATGAAGGTCTCCGAGCTGACCGGCAAGCCGATCCCTGAGTCGCTGGCCAAGGAACGGGGCCGCCTGGTCGACATGATGACCGACAGCCATGCATGGCTGCACGGCAAGCGGTTCGCCCTCTACGGCGACGCCGACTTCGTGCTCGGCATGGTCAAGTTCCTGCTGGAGTTGGGGGCCGAGCCCACGCACATCCTGTGCAACCATGCCAACAAGCGCTGGAAGAAGGAGGTGGAAGGGCTGCTGGCCTCCTCACCCTACGGCAAAGAGGGCAAGGTCTATGTCGGCGCTGATCTCTGGCACTTCCGCTCGCTGTGCTTCACCGACAAGCCCGACTTCATGATCGGCAACAGCTACGGGAAGTTCATCCAGCGCGACACCCTGCATAAGGGAAAGGAGCACGAGGTCCCGCTGATCCGGATCGGCTTCCCGATCTTTGATCGTCATCACCTGCATCGGATGACCACGCTGGGCTACGAGGGCGCCATGTACGTCCTCACGACCCTGGTCAACGCGGTGCTCGAGCGTCTGGATGAGGAGACGCGCGAGATGGGTGTGACCGATTTCAACTACGACCTGGTGCGCTGATTCGGCGATCGCCGCGCGGACCGCGCGGCGTTTTCCCAGGCACTGAATGCCGCGTGGAAAGCGATCGGCTCGCTAACCGCTCGAAGAGGCAAGTGACTGATGCCCAATGTGATGATTCGAAAGAACGACGCCGGCGAGCTGCTCTTCTATGTCGCCAAGAAGGACATGGAGGAGACCATCGCCTCAGTGGAGACGGATACCTGCGAGTGCTGGGGCGGCGAGGTGGAGCTGACCGACGGGTCGCGCTGGTACATCGATCCGATCAGCCCGCCGCCAGCCTTTCCGACCACGCTCCGTTTCAAGCGCAGCGAAGACTGAGACCAGACCCGATCAGGAGTATTGACATGGCCCTGCAAATCATCCGTGAGCTCTGCACCGCCTGTGGCGACTGTGAGCCGCTCTGCCCGACCCAATCCATTTCGGCCTGGAAGGGCGTCTACCGTATCGATGCCGGCACCTGCAGCGAGTGCGAGGGTGAGGGGGAGCCCGGATCGCCGCAATGCCTCGACGCCTGCATGGAAGAGGACTGCATCGTCCCTGCCTGAGGCGTATCCCTTAGCCCCCTGTGCCAGGGATTGAGGCCCTGCCTTGGGATCAGTCACCAGCCTGGATCCGATCCGATGTCAAACGATACCCTCTCCGATGAGATTGCGCTGCGTATCGGCCTTGCCGCCCGGATCCTGCCGGAAGCGGACCCCGCCCGAATGCTTCGTGTCCTCGCCGACGCGGTTGGCCTGCCGCCCACTGCGGCCGCGCTTGAGGCCCTGCGCTTAAAGGACCTCAGGCAGGCGGCCGACAGCGAGCTGGCCGAGCTGGACGCGGACGCGCTCAAATCCATGCTCGCGATCCTCAAGGGCGAGACCGGACAGACCGTTGCCCCGGCCCCGCCGATCGAGCCCTACGCCGAGGGCGACATGCCGGACTCGATCCGGGTCGCGTGCGCCTCGAACGGGGGCGAGGCGCTCGACGGACATTTTGGGGCCGCGCGGCGCTTCCTGGTCTACCAGGTCTCGGCCGCCGAGGTGCGTCTGATCGATGCGCGCGAGACGCAGGACTCTGGTCCCGGAGAAGACAAGAACGGCTCTCGCGCGGCTTCGATCGCCGATTGCCAGCTGGTCTACGTGGCCTCCATCGGAGGTCCCGCCGCGGCCAAGGTCGTCAAGGCCGGCATCCACCCGATCAAAGACCCCGACGGCGGCAGTGCTCGGACGCGTATGGTCGCATTACAGCGGGTCCTTGGCGATCAGGCCCCGCCCTGGCTCGCCAAGGCGATGGGCCGTGCGCCGGAGGAGCGGGTGCGGTTGACCCGCCCGGGCGACGCGGCATGATCCCGGAAGAGCGCCTCGACCAGATTACCGCGGTGGTGCGCCGCGCGGGTCTCAGTGACGTGACGCTGGCGGCGTTGCGGGAGGCGTTCCACGAGCTCCACTTCACATATTGCCGCGACGACGAGATCACGGTGGGCGCACCGGTGCGGACCTCCCCGGGCTTGAGGCTCTATCTGGTGGATGGCCGCGACCACTGTCCGGTCCTGACGAATGATCCGGCCAGCGCCACCGGGGTGGTCCTCGCGCATGTCGAAGACGAGGACGCGCCCTGAGAGCCGCCGCCGGCGACCAGCACCCGGCGTCCGGTTTGTGCCCGAATCGGCCCAACGGCCCTGCGCCGACCGAGCGTGTGGGCGATGGCGGCCTTGTCTCTTGTCCCTAGGCGTCACATCGGCGTTGTTCCGCCGCGACGCACGCCTCGCGCACCCGCGTGCTGCGTTGCGACTGCTCGCAATAGAGCCCACGATTCCTCCTCGTCCCGTCTTGCTCTCGGGCACGATAAACGTCCCTCGCTTTCCGCAATACCCGTGTGTGACGTGTCCATGCGCACCGGGTCGGCGTGCGAGTGCAGCTCCCACACGCGCGCTTGCAGTTGCGGCACGCCCGACCCACTTCCTGCAGTGTCAGGGTCCGCTGCCAAAGAGTCCCGCCGTCAGCCTTGCCGGTGGCGCGCCCCGGCCGGCAGCACGTAGGCGACGTGTGCTTCGTTTACCCAGCCCGTCGCGGCAGACAATCCAGTGGAGGAAATCGATGAAATGCGCAATGCTGGTGACCGGTAACGGCCCGATCGTGATCGTCACGTCCTATGACTCGCTCGAGAACCCGGACTTGCTGCAGCGCCTGAACGAAAAAGGCATTCCGAAATTCCTGGCCTACGAGATCCCGTTGGAGCTGGCCGAGGAGCGTTACAAGGGCCACTTCAAGAAGGTCATGAACGGGTTTACCGAGTCCGACAGCCTCCGTGTCCTTGACCACAACGGACATCGTGCCTTCAACCTCTTCACTTGGGCGGAGCTGGGCGATCCGCTCGCCCACGAGGCTCCGCCGGACGAGCTCCCCCCGCATTGACGGCCCGCATGCGCACGACCGCCTCGACCGACTCGCCGTCAGACTCGATCGGATAGCGCCGATTGGGCCAAAGCCCGGCAGGCTCCTTGAGAAAGCCCCGCTGCGAAGGCTGTCCGGGTCTCCCCGGTGAGAGGCAGCTCAGAGCAGACTGAAGGTCACCGTGATCCCCGCCACCACAATGGCCATGATGCTCATGAGCTTGACGAGTATGTTCAGGCTCGGCCCAGAGGTGTCCTTGAAGGGATCACCCACGGTGTCACCGATCACGGAGGCGCGGTGTGCGCGTGAGTTCTTGCCGCCGTGATAACCGGACTCGATGTATTTCTTGGCGTTGTCCCAAGCGCCGCCAGCGTTTGAGAGAAAGACCGCAAGCACGAAGCCGCTTGCGAGACCGCCCATCAGCAGCCCGATCACCCCGGCGACGCCCAACACCAAACCGACCAGGATCGGGGCGACGATCGCGAGCAGCGCCGGGAGCACCATCTCGCGTTGAGCGCCGACGGTGGAGATGGCGACACAGCGCTCGTAGTCCGGCTGCGATGTCCCTTGGAGGATGCCGGGGTCTTCGCTGAACTGCCGGCGCACCTCCTCGACCATCATGATGGCGGCGCGCCCGACCGCCTGCACGGTCAGTCCGCTGAAGACGAAGGCCACCATCGAGCCGATGATCAACCCCACGAGAACGGTCGGGTTGAGCAGCGTTACATTGTAGAAGCTCATGAAATCGGTGAGGCTGGCCTGAGCCGTCTCAATCGTTGCGCCGTTACCGAGCGCCAGCAGCGTCTGTCCGGATTTCACCAGCTCGATCCGAATCACCTCGATGTATGAGGCGATCAGTGCCAGGGCCGTCAGCGCGGCGGAGCCGATCGCGAATCCTTTGCCGGTGGCCGCGGTGGTGTTGCCGAGCGAGTCCAGTGCGTCGGTTCGTTCTCTCACCTCGGGCCCCAGACCGCTCATCTCGGCGTTCCCGCCGGCATTGTCGGCGATGGGCCCGTAGGCGTCGCTGGCGAGCGTGATCCCCAGGGTGGAGAGCATCCCGACCGCTGCCACGGCCACGCCGTACAGTCCGAGGTTCATCCGAGTCAGGTCGAAACCGGAGGCGAGCAGAAAGGCCAGCAGGGTCCCGGTGCCGACGGCCAACACGGGAATCGCGGTCGACAGCATGCCCACGCCGATGCCTGCGATGATCGTCGTCGCCGGCCCGCCTTCGGCCTGGCTGGCGATGAGACGCGTCGGGCGGTAGCTTGCCGAGGTCGAGTACTCGGTGGAACGCCCGACGATGATGCCGGTCACCAAGCCGGTCACGACAGCGCCCCAGATGCCCCAGACATTAGGGATACCCAAGAGGAGCAAGAGTCCCGCGGCTGCGATGACGATCATGATGGCGCTGGCGTTGATCCCGCGCGAGAGTGACCCGAGCAGGTCCTTTTGGGTTGCGCCTTCTTTGGTCTTGACCAGGAACACCCCGGCGATCGAGAGCAGGATGCCGAGGCCGGCGATGGCAATGGGGGCGACCACGGCCTTGATCTGGAGCGTGGGCTCGGAGACATAGGCGGCCGCGCCCAAGGCGCATGCGGCCAGGATCGACCCGCAGTAAGACTCGAAGAGATCGGCCCCCATCCCGGCGACGTCGCCGACGTTGTCGCCGACGTTGTCGGCGATCACCGCCGGGTTGCGCGGGTCGTCTTCGGGGATGCCGGACTCCACCTTGCCAACGAGATCGGCGCCCACGTCTGCCGCCTTGGTAAAGATGCCGCCCCCGACCCGCGCAAACATGGCTTGCATCGAGGCACCTACGCTGAAGGTCAGGATGGTGGTGGTGATGAGGACCATCCGCACCCCTTCGCCGGCGTCGCCGCCGGGTATCAGCCAATTGGCGAGGATGAACCAGACGACGATGTTGCCGAGCCCCAGACCGACCACGACGAGCCCCATGACCGCCCCGCTGCGAAATGCGATCCGCAAGGCGTCCGAGAGCGACGAGCGTGCGGCCGCGGCGGTCCGTGTCGAGGCACGGGTGGCGGTTTGCATACCGAAATAGCCGGCGAGTGCAGAGAAGAAGCCGCCGAAGACGAAGGTGAAGGGCAGCCAGGGGTTCTGGGCCTTCAGGTAATAGGCGAGGAACGCAAAGATCAGGGCCAGGATCACGAAGACTAGCGCCATGACCTTGTATTGCTGGCGAAGATAGGCCATGGCGCCGTGGCGCACATGATCGCCGATCTCCTGCATCAGCGCGGTCCCCTGGTCTTGACGGACCATGTCCTTGAAAAAGATCCACGCATAGACCATCGCCAAGACCGCGGCAAGCGGCGCAATCCAAAAGACAGGCTCGTTCATGGGTTTTCCAAGCGATATGGGATGACAAAGAAGCCCGCCACGAATGGTGCGTCGGGCACCGAGTTGGACTGAGTCCGGGCGAATCCGGGGCGGCGCGTCACTCCAGGGCGGTCACCTGGGCCGATCGCCACCAGCTCCGATGGCGGTTCTCCAACTCCTCGGCGTCCGGGAAACGATAGAAGGCGAAATCGTCCTGGTCACCGACGTAGAAGCCGCCCTGGACCATGCGATACAGCACGCCCTCCTTGACCTGCTTCAACACCAGCTTGCTCGGCTTGGTGTCGTTTTGCTGCAGCTCGCTCAGCACGTCGCGCAGGTGGGCGAGGTTCGAATAGGGGAGATCGTCGGCCGAGCCGTTCTCGGGATCGCGGGCGAGCTCGCCGAGCCGCAGCTCGGAGAAGACGATCCGCGGGACATGGATGGGTTGCGCCGGATCAGTGATGGCGTTACAGAAATCGTGCGGCTCCGAACGGCTGGCGACCATGGGTGTGATCGGACAGAACTCCTGGTAGAGGTGCAGCCGTCCGCCAGACTCGGGGACGTAGGGCGCGCGCTGCAGCTCAAGGGTCTTGCCGTCATTCGTCACCAGATACAGGTGGCCGAGCGCCGAAACGGGCATCCGCGAGAGGACGTGGTAGATGGAGAGGTAGACCGAGCGTTTGGGGGCGCCGTCGGGCTGGACGACACAACGCTCATCCACCAAACGAAAGGGGAAGTCGTCGGAGCGGAACGAGGGATCGACCTCGAAAAAGATGGCCTCGCCCTTCACATGGACCTTGGTGCCGACCGCATAGTAGCTGCCGAATTCTTCCGGCTTGAGCATCGAAGCGATCAGGGCCTGAGGGATCAGGGACAGATAGAGGTGCTTTTCAGCCATGCCGAGCCTCGCCGTAATGTGCCCGGGTGTC
>Ga0316577_10000005_pt1 | contig 43786 bp, 38 predicted proteins | sample S5NA_FD_203073 | JGI IMG/M metagenome (GOLD analysis project Ga0316577, IMG submission 203073) | Rhizosphere microbial communities from salt marsh grasses in Alabama, United States - S5-7_050615r2r1 | ecosystem: Host-associated > Plants > Roots > Rhizosphere | place: USA: Alabama | collected... | reverse complement strand
AAGGGCTTAGGCACGAGGGGCATGGGCGCCTGGAGGCGTTCCAGCAGGGCCCGGTCGACGGCATCCAATTCAGACGTGGGCATGGGTTACTCGCCGCCTACGGCCTGCATCTTGCGGGGCTGATAGGTGCAGTAGGGCTCCTCGGCCAGATAGTCGCCGGTGAGGCTATAGGCCCGGGCCCGGCAACCGCCACAGACCCGCAGAAACTCGCAGGCGCCGCACTTTCCGCCATAGCTCTCCAGGGCCCGCAGCGAGCGGAACAGGGCGGACTCGAGGTAGGTGTCGCGGAAGGGCTGCTGCCGGACGTTGCCGGCGACGACCGGGAAGTAGCCGCAGGGCGTGATGTCGCCCCGGTGGGAGATAAAGCAATAGCCGTCACCCGCCAGGCAGCCCCGGGTCGTGCGGTCCAGGCTGCCGGGATGGCCCCGCCGATTGTCACCGGGCCGTCCATGGCTAGCGTGACGGGGCTGTACCAGGTTCGGCTGGTCGCGGTCCTGGCGCCGATGCTGGGCGACGATGCGCATAAAGTGGGGGCCGCAGGTGACGCGGATGGGAATGGGCGAGGTCTTGGTCATGGCGTAGATCTCTTCCAGGATCTCTTCATATTCCTGGGGCGAGACCTCGTCGTCGATCTTGCCCCGGCCCGTGGGCACCAGCATAAAGACGTGCCATGCCTCGGCGCTGATCCGCACGGCCAGGTCGCGCACCGCGGACAGGTCATCGCGGGTCTGGCGCATGACGGTCGTATTCAGCTGGAAGCCGAGGCCTGCCGCGCGGCAGCGGGCCAGGCCGGCCATGGCCGACTCGAAAGCGCCGGGCACGCCGCGCACGGCATCGTGGCGCCCTGCTGTCGATCCGTCGATGCTGACCGAGATGCGCCGGACGCCGGCTACCTGTAGCTTGTCCACCGCCTCTGAGGTCAAGAGTGTGCCGTTAGGCGAGACGGCAACCCTCAGACCGCGCTGCGTGCCATAAGCGGCGATGTCATAGATGTCGGGGCGCATCAGGGGCTCGCCGCCACTGATGACAAAGATGGGCCGGCTGAATTCGGCCAATTGGTCGATCAGGTCGAACACCTCGGCCGTGGTCAACTCGTCCGGCTCAGGCGCCGTCTGGGCGCTGGCCCGGCAGTGGACACAGGCCAGGTTGCAGGCCACGGTGGATTCCCAGGCTACGATGTGGGGGCCGGGTATGGGAACTGTCATACGCTACTCTCTTTCCAGATCATGCCGCTTGCGTTGGTAGACTGGTAGATTGGTAGCTTCGTAAACTCGTGAGTCGGCACGTCTGTCCTAATCTACCAATGCACCAATCTACCATTCCCCAATTTTCCAGTCTACCAATTTCCCGATCCACCAACCCAACGGGCCACATCCTTGGCCCAGTAGGTGATGATCATGTCGGCGCCGGCGCGCTTGATGCTGGTCAGCCATTCGAGGGCCACCCGCTGCTCGTCGAGCCAGCCCCGCTGGGCGGCCGCCTTGACCATGCTGAATTCGCCACTCACGCTATAGGCCGCCACGGGCAGGTCAAAGCGGTCGCGCACCTGGCGGATGATATCCAGGTAGGCCAGGGCGGGTTTGACCATGACGACGTCGGCTCCCTCGGCGATGTCCATGGCCACCTCGCGCATCGCCTCGCGGCGATTGGGCGGGTCCATCTGATAGCCGCTGCGGTCACCGAACTGGGGTGGCGAGTCGGCCGCTTCGCGGAACGGTCCGTAGAAGGCCGAAGCGTACTTGGCCGCATAAGACATGATGCCCACGCAGTCATAGTGGGCTGCGTCCAGGGCGGTGCGGATGGCGCCGACCCGGCCATCCATCATGTCGGAGGGAGCGACCATGTCGGTACCGGCTTCGGCGTGGCTCAGGGCCACCCGGCTCAGGATCTCGAGGGTGGCATCGTTGTCCAGGCAGCCGCCGGGCAGGCCTTTGCCTTTGCAGTAGGCGGGGTGGTCGTGGATGACGCCACAGTGGCCGTGATCGGTGTACTCGCACATGCAGACGTCGGTGATGACAAAGAGCTCGGGCACGGCATCCTTGATGGCGCGTATGGCCTGCTGGACGATGCCGCCGGGATCAAAGTTCTCGCAGCCGATAGGGTCCTTCTCCTCGGGCAACCCAAAGAGGATGACGGAGGGGATGCCCAGCCCGGCGATCTCTTCGGCCTGGGCCGGAAGCTGGTCGATCGACCAGTGATAGTTGCCCGGCATGGAGCTGATCTCCCTCTTCACGCCCTGGCCGTGGACGACGAACAGGGGGTAGATCAGATCGGCAGGGTTCAGCCAGGTCTCGCGCATCATGCGCCGGAAGTTGGGGCTGCAGCGTAGCCGCCGTGGCCGATTGCGTGGGAAGGGGCTCAGGCCCCCGGCCGGCGCCTGCATGGGAACCGACCATTCGACCGGGCTGTGGATGGCCTGCTCTCCCTCGGTGAGCCGTTGCTCAAAGCCTAGTTCACTGTCCATTTGGGCTAATCTCCTCGTCACTGAGATAGCAGGCGGGATCGGGGGCCCAGACATCGTCATAGACCGCCTCGGCCCGCACCCGGAAATTGCCGTTGCAGAGTTCCAGATACTGGCAGCCGGCGCAGCGCCCCTTGAGCAGGGGCTTGCGATCCTTCAGCCCGGCCATCAGCGGATCGCTGGTGTCGGTCCAGATCTGGCTAAAGGGCCGCTGCCGCACGTTGCCAAAGCTGTAGTGCTGCCAGAACTGATCGGCGTGGACGTTGCCCAGGTGATCGACCGCGCCGATGCCGATGCCGGTTGAATTGCCCCCATTCCACTGGAGCAGCTGCAGTACCTCGGCGGCGCGTTCGGGCTGTTCTTCCTGGACCCGGCGTAGCAGGTAGGGGCCGTCGGCGTGGTTGTCGACGGTCAGGATCTCGATGTCCACATCCCGCTGGTGGAAATCCTGGGTGCGGCGGAAGATCAGGTCCACGGCGTCGCGGCTCTCCGCCAGCGACAGGTCGTCGGACTGGATGCGCGCGCCGCGCCCGGCATAGACCAGGTGATAGAAGCAGGCCCGCCGGATGTTTTCTTCCTCGAGAAGGTCAAAGATGGCGTCCAGGTCTTCATAGTTGTGGCGGTTGAGGGTCAACCGCAGGCCGGTGCGCACGCCGGCCTCTGTGCAGGCCCGGATGCCGCCTAGGGCGGCGTCAAAGGCGCCGGTCATGCCCCGGAAGCGGTCGTTGGTGTCGCCAATGCCGTCCAGGCTGATGCCGACGTAGGAGAAACCGGCCTCCTTGATGCGCAGGGCTGCAGCCTGATCGATGAGGGTGCCGTTGGTGGAGATCACCGTCCGCAGGCCGCGCGCGACGGCGTAGGCGCCGAGCTCAAAGAGATCCTGGCGCAGCAGCGGCTCCCCCCCGGAGAAGAGCAGGACCGGCGCGCCGTAGGCAGCCAGGTCGTCGATCATGGTTTTGGCCTCGCCCGTGGTCAGCTCGTCGGGATCGGGGCGGGCATTGGCGGTGTAGTAGCAGTGGATGCAGCGCAGGTTGCAGGCCTTGGTGCTGTTCCAGACGACGATGGGCTTCTTGTCATGGGTGAATTGTAGGAGGTGGCTCGGCGACCGGTCAGAGCGCCGTCCGTAGCGCAGGGCGTCTGAGGGAGTCACCTCGCCGCATAGCAGTTTCGTTACTCCAATCATATGACCAAATCTTCCTCTCTAGATATTCCAGCGTTCCGGCCAGGCTAGGGCCTCATACCCGGGCCGGGGGAGATTCTGAAGCAACGCGGCTACCAGGCCGTCAATAGTGTACTCATCGGCGACGATGTCGACCGGCAGCCCGACCCCACGGGCGGTTGCGGCGGTGATGGGACCGATGCAGGCGATGGTAGCTTGGGCCAGCGTCTGGCTCAGGTCCAGGCCTGCATCGCGGGCCATGGCCGCCAGGTTGCGCACGGTGGACGAGCTGGTAAAGGTCGCCACCGTCAGACCGGCCAGGGTGGCCCCCAGCTCAGCCGGGTCTGTCTTGGGTTGAAGGGTGCGGTAGGCGCTGACCTCGACGACCTCGGCGCCTGCCTCGCGGAGCAGGTTCGCCAGTGTGGGCCGGGCGATGTCGGCCCGGGGCAGGAGCAGCCGCTGGCCCGCCACCTCTCCGAGGCCGGCGGCGACCGCTTCGGCCACGTACTCCTCCGGCACATAGTCGGGCAACAGCCCGTGGTCCTCGAGCGCGGCAGCCGTGGCTGGGCCGATGGCGGCCAGCCGGATGCCGTGCAGCGCCCGGGCGTCCTTGCCAGCAGCCAGCAGCCGTTGCCAGAAAAAGGCCACGCCATTGGCGCTGGTAAAGACGATCCAGTCGTAGTCTGGCAGGCCGGCAACTGCCCTGTCGAGGGCCCGCCAATCCTCAGGCGGGGCAATGCGGATGGTGGGCAGCTCGATGGCCTCGGCGCCCAGGGCCCGCAGCCGGGCTGAGAGCACGCTGGCCTGTTCTCGGGTGCGGGTTACCAGCACCCGCTGGCCAAACAAGGGCCGGTCCTCGAACCAGCGCAGTTGCTGGCGCAAGCCGGCGACCGCGCCGACAATGGTCACCGCCGGTGGGCGCAGACCGGCAGCCCCGACGCGGGCCACGATGTCGGCCAGGGTGCCGCTGACGGTCTGTTGATCGGGCATCGTGCCCCAGCGGATCAGGGCCACGGGCGTCTCGGGTGGGCGGCCATGGGCCGTCAGCTGCTCGACGATCTTGGGCAGGTTGCCGACGCCCATCAGGAAAACCAGGGTATCCACCGCCGTCGCCAGGTGTGACCAATCGATGGCCGACTCTTCCTTGGTCGGGTCCTCGTGGCCGGTGATGACGGCGAAACTGCTGGACAGGCCGCGATGGGTGACCGGGATGCCGGCGTAGCCCGGGGCGGCAACGGCGCTGGTCACGCCAGGGATGACCTCAAAAGGCAAGCCTGCCTCGACAAGGGCCAGGGCCTCCTCTCCGCCGCGGCCAAAGACAAAGGGATCGCCGCCTTTGAGGCGGGCCACCCGTTGGCCAGCGCGGGCCCGTTCCACGAGCAGGGCGTTGATCTCTTCCTGAGAAAGGGTGTGCGCCCCGGCCTTCTTGCCGACATAGATCTGCTCGGCCTCCGGCCGGCCGTGGGCCAGGAGGGCGGGGTTGGCCAGGTAATCGTAGACGATCACGTCGGCGGAGGCCAGGGCTTCGGCCCCGGCCAGGGTCAAGAGGCCTGGATCGCCAGGCCCGGCGCCAATCAGGGAGACAAAACCTCGGGTGTGCAAGCTTGACATGACTCCTCAGGTTGCTTGGTTGCGCTCGATCTCGTCCAGGAGCGCTCCGGCACCGGCGGCCAGCAGCTTCTCCGCCAACTCGGTGCCGAGACGGGCTGCGTGACCGGCCGGTCCGTGGATCTCGTCACGCAGCAGCCGCGAGCCATCCAGGGAGGCGACCAAGCCGCGCAGGTACAGGGTACCAGCAGAGACCTCGGCATAGGCGCCGATGGGCACCTGGCAGCCACCCTCCAGGCGTCGCAGAAAGGCCCGCTCAGCGTCGGTCGCCTGGTGCGTGGCCCGGTGGTCGAGCTGTCCAACCAGGGCCTGGGTCCTCTCGTCATTGCTGCGAACCTCGACACAGAGGGCGCCCTGGCCGACGGCGGGCAGCATGCGATCGGCCGGCAGGATCTGGCCGATGGCTTCGGCGCGTCCCAGGCGGACGAGGCCGGCGGCGGCCAGGAGCAGGGCGTCGGCCTCCCCGTCGCGCAGCTTGCGCAGGCGGGTGTCTACGTTGCCTCGCACGTCCACCACCCTCAGGTCGGGCCGAAGGGCGAGCAGCTGGGCCTGCCTGCGCAGGCTGCTGGTGCCCACCCGTGCGCCGGGCGGCAGGCCTTCCAGATGGCCAGGGCCCTCGGCCACCACCAAGGCGTCGTGGGGATCGGCCCGCTCCAGGATAGCGGCCAGGCACAGGCCTTCGGGCAGTTCGGTTGGCATGTCTTTGAGGCTGTGGACGGCCAGGTCGATCTCCTCGGCCAGCAGCGCGGCCTCGATCTCTTTCACAAAGAGGCCCTTGCCACCTACCCGGGCCAGGGCCCGGTCGCGCACCTCGTCGCCGAGGGTCTGGATGGTCTTGACCTCGACCTGGAGGTCAGGGGCCAGTGCCTGCAGCCGTTCGACGACGTGGCCGGTCTGCCACAGGGCGAGGGCACTGCCCCGGGTGCCGACCATCAGTTTGTGCTGGCTCACGAGGGCGCGCCTTGGGCTGGGGCCGTCGGTTCCGAAGCGGGCCCGGCACTGCGCATGGGGGTTGTGGCCCGGATGAAGCCAGCGAACATAAGGACTGCGCCGAACAGCTCGCCGAGGTAGAGGGCATTGGGCAGGCCCATGCGGCTAAAGGTCCCGCCAAAAGCAGGCAGCATGGCCCCCACGGCGATGAGAATGTTGCCAATGGTGCGGTGGAGGAGGACGCGCTTGCGCCAAAAGATCCAGGCCGAATAGGCTGCGCCGCCGACTAGCGTCACCGTGCCGTAGAGGTTAAAGAACGGCGTGAGGGTGCGGACGCCAGGGGTCACGATGGCATGGCCGCTCAGCTCGCTGCCGGTATGCAGGCTGGTGGTCATCAGGCTCGGATCGACCTGGGCGGCAAAGACACGGAACACGGCATAGACCGAGGCCAGCGCCAGCACGGCCATCGATATGTTGGCCCACCTGCGCTTGGCCAGCAGGTAGACGGTGCCCTGGCCCAGCCAGGCAGCGACCAGGATGGCGCCAAACAGGTACCAGAGGCGAAAAACGAGCATGTTCCAACCAAAGGCACCGTAATAGGCCTCGCAGAAGCCACCGATGCCGTAAAAGACCATGCCGATGCCCCACAACAACAGATGGGGCCCGCGGCGCCGCAGGTAGCGCCGGAAGACGAACACGGCAAACACCATGCTGAGAACGAATGAGGTGAAGGGCAACAGGGTATTGATCGAATTCACGAGGTTCCTCCTTCTCGAGTATGCCAGTGCCGCAGCTCAGCTGCCTGGAAACAGGCCCAGGGCCACGGCCAGGATGACAAGCAGCAAAATGACGATGGCCGCGACCACGATGCCCAGGGCGATGGGCACGGCTTTTTCATAGATGCCGGGGTATTCACGACGGGTGCGTCTTTCGTCTCGGCGATCAGCCATGGGATGTCCTTTCTCAAGGGGCCTTTCCCCATTCACGCGCCAAATAGGAAGCTGTGCCGGCTGTCTGGCATCAGGAGGTCGGCACCGACAAAGGTGATCAGCACCGAGACAAAGCCACCCACGAGCAACCATGCCCCACGGCGATCCTGCCAGCCGACGCTGTGCCGGGCGTAGAAGTAGGCGGCATAGATGAACCAGGTGACCAGGGAAGCGACCTGCTGGGGTTCCCAGGGCCAGACGATGCCCCATGCCTTCTCGGCCCACAGGGAGCCGCTGATGAGGGCGCCGGTCATGAGCACCAGGCCGATCACCGCTGTGCGCCGCTGGGTGGCTTCCAGTGTCTCCAGGGAGGGCAACTGGGAGGCCCAGCGATAGCGGCCGGGATGCTTCAGTGACCGGATCTGGAGCAGGTAGGCGATGGCGGCGATGAAGGCCAGGCTGAACATGGCGTAGGCGGTGAAAGAGATCCCGACGTGAATCGGCAGCCAGTGGCTCTGCAGCACAGGCACCAGTGGCTCGATGCGTTTGGGCAGCACTGAGGCGAGGAGGATGCTGACCAGGGCCAAGGGCGTGACAAAGACACCCAAGACAGCCTGCCGCCGCAAGGAACCGATGAGCAGATACGCCATACTCAAGCCCCAGGCATAGAAGGAAAAGGCTTCAAAGCCGTTAGACAACGGCGCATAGCCGGCCTCCAGCCAGCGTAAGAGGATGGCTGTGCCATGGAGGACGACGGCCACCACCAGGCTGGGCAAGGCTAGCTTCTGGCAGCGGCGGGAGCCACCGATCCAGCAGGCCAGGTGGGCTACGGTGCTCACCGCATAGGCCAGCAGGGCCAATAGAAACAGGGCTACGTTAATCATCGGTATCTCCGTCTGGCTCGCAATCGCCATCGATCATGCCAAAGAGATCACGAATGGCATCGGTGTAGCGGTAGGCCTCGCGGTCGCCGGCCCGCTGTTTGAGGCGGACTGTGGGCTGGTGCAGGATCTTGTTCACGAGGCGCTGGCTGAAAGCCTGAAGGACGCCACGCTCCTGATCCGACAGGTGCTCCAGTTTGTGCATGGCCCACTCAAGCTCCATTTCGCGGATGCCGTCGACGTGTCTGCGCAGGTCGACGATGGTCGGTACCACGTCCCGGGCCTGGAACCAGGCCCAGAAGTCGGTCACCTCCTCCTCAATGATGTGCTGCACCCGCGGGATCTCGCGCTGGCGCTGGGCGAGATTGGCCTCGATGACCTGCTGGAGATCGTCGATGTCGTACAGAAAGACATTGTTCAGATCGCCGACAGCCGGGTCGATGTCGCGGGGCACGGCGATGTCGATGAGGAAAAGGGGCCGGTTGCGCCGCATGCGCATGGCCGCAGAGACGGTTTCGGGTCGCAGGATGGCGTGGGGGGCGGCGGTGGAGCTGATCACAATGTCGGCCTGGAACAGCGCCTGGGTGAGCCGTTCCCAGCCTAGTGCCTCGCCACCGAATTGTTTGGCCAGGGCTGCCGCCCGGCCCTGGCTGCGGTTCACGACCAGGAGGCCGCCGACGCCGTTGTCCACCAGGTTCTTGGCGGCCACCTCGGCCATCTCGCCAGCCCCGATGAGCAGGGCTCGCTTCTGGCCCAGGTCGTCAAAGATCTGGGAGGCCAGCTCGACGGCCACGTGGCTGATGGACGTGGCATGCTCGTTGATCGCCGTCTCGGTGCGGGCGCGCTTTCCGGAACGCAGGGCGGTCCGGAAAACCTGGCTGATCACAGGTCCCGCGGCGCCGTGAGCCAGGGCCAGGCGATGGGCCTCAGCAACCTGTCCCTGGATCTGGGACTCGCCCAGCACCAGGGAATCGAGTCCGGAGGCAACCTGGCAGAGGTGGTCGACGGCAGCCTGGTTACCACGCAACTGCAGATAGGGGCCAAAGACGTCACTGGGTGTGTTGGAAACCCGAGACAGGTAGGCCTGAATGTCCCGTTGCCCATCATCAACGCAATCCACGACGGCATAGACCTCCAGGCGGTTGCAGGTGGAGAGGAGGGCGCCCTCCAGGGCATAGCCCGGTCCACAGCCATTATTGGGGCAGAGGCTTTGCAGTGCCGCCGGTATGGCGGCTTCGGGCAGGGCCAGCTTCTCCCGGATCTCGACGGGCGTGGTCTGATGGCTCAAGCCGGCTTGTAGGATCTGCATAGATGGCTGCTCTCGCTACTGGTATGCTTGGACGATCTCTGAGGCTCGGGCCTGGGCAGCGACGTAGGCACCGGAGCGCAACATGTCGAGGATCTGGGAGTCCAGCAGATCCTCCCAGACCGCCTTCCTGTGCGCTGCGTCAGAGATGGTTTCCTGGATCAAAGGGCGCAACCCGCCAAGCAGGGCCAGGTAATCCTCGTAGGCAGGGTCATAGTGCTGCTCCAGGTCCTGGCGGATGCGGCGGGCCAGGGCCGGGCTGCTGCCGCCGGTAGAGATGGACAAGGTCAGGGAACCGCGGCGTACCGTGGCCGGCACATAGAAATTGCAGTGAGGCGGATCGTCCACGACATTGATCAGAATGTTCCGCGCCTGGGCCTCCCGCCAGACCGCTTCGTTGATCGCCGGATCGTCGGTCGCGGCGACCACCAGCCGGGCGCCGGCCAGGTCGCCCTCCTGATACCTGCGCGGAGTCAACTCGATCTCGCCGGCCTCGGCCTGGCGCAGCAATGTCTCCGAGACGATGGGGCTGATGACCTCGGGACGGGCGCCGGCCCGGCGCAGGGCAGCCACCTTGCGGGTGGCGACCTCTCCCCCGCCGACAACCACGCAGCGGGCCTCCGCCAGGCCAACCAGCGTGATGGGGTACCCGCTCATGGCTTGGCTTCTCCCCCCAGGAGATGCCGGCAGGTGGCCTCGTAGCTGTCCAGGCAGGAATACATGACCTCATCCAGGAAATGCCGCAATTGGCGGTGGATGCGCACATCCTCGGCGTCATAGTGGCCGGGATGGGCCTGGCCAGGCCGCGAGGCACGCAGCAAGGACTCGCGGAAGAAGAATAGGGCACGCACCGTGTTGGCCAGCGAAACGCCGCGTCCGGCGCACTGCTCGCCGTAGGACTGGCCGATGCGCCGTCCCTCCTGCAAGGTTGGCTCGTGGTTGCGGGTGCGGCTCATGTACTGCAGGGCCAAGCCGAATAGCTTCCGGCCCGTATCGCGCATGTACTGCCGCTCTTCCTCGTGGCCAAAGGCGATGTACCAGGGCTCGCCTGACACCCCCTGGTCGGCCATCACCTCGCGCGTATAGCCCAGCGCGCTGTGGAGTAGCAGGTTACCGGGTGGTGCCAGAGCCTTTGTCTGCTTGCCCTGCATCCAGGCATCGAGCTCCTCGCTCCGGAACCGGCGATGGCCGCCAGGGGTGCGGAAGTGAGGGACGCTGCCTTCGTCCGCCCAGCGGCGCAAGGTGGTGGGATGGATGCCCAGCCAGTCGCTGGCCTCGGTGAGTGATAGCCAATCTCTTTCGTTATGAGACATCATGCCTACCTGCCGGAATCTTGAAACGATCTTCAAAGATGCCCAATACTATGCAAAGCTATGCAAAACTCCGCATAGATTACCACGTGTGCGTAGGATTGTCAAATCTCGGCAAGCCGATGCCGGCCCTGCCTTCCGGCGGGCAAGGCTCAGCGGCACGGGTTTGACTTTTCGGGCGTTCTGTGGTAGGATGCCTGGCGCAATCGGATGGCAGAAATGATAGATATCGAGATGAGTAGTAGACGACACGGGGTAGTCCGGAGGCGAGCAGAGGTGCTCAGCCTCTGCTTTGCTGTCCATCATCATACGCCATAGGATGAGACCCAGCGCCCCGCCGGGGCCCATAACCACACGGGGCTCATCCGAAAAGACTGGTCAACGGACCGGTCTTTTTTGTTTCGTGGTCCAGGAGGTCCTCCATCGATGACGCTAGAACCGAACATCCAGCCTGCTTCCACTGGCCGTAGCCAGATACCCGACGGCGTGCAGGACCGCTTCCTGGCGGAGGCGGTGCGCAGGCGCCGGGCAGAGTCTGCGCTGCGGGAGTGTTTTGCCCGGTGGGGATACTGGGAGGTCATCCCCCCGACCTTTGAGTACTATGATAACCTATCGGTAGGTGCCGGCCCCCGCCTGGAGCAGGCGATGTACCGTTTCTTTGACCGGCAAGGACACACCCTGGCGCTGAGGGCCGACTTTACGCCGCAGGTGGCACGAATCGTGGCCAGCAAGCTATACGACCAGCCGATGCCGCTGCGCTGTTTCTATATGGGCAGCCTCTTTCGCTACGAGGAGCCCCAGGCCGGGCGGCAGCGGGAGTTCACCCAGGCAGGTGTCGAGCTCATCGGCGCCAATACGCCGGCGGGTGACGCCGAGATCGTGGCCCTGGCCGTGGCCGCGTTGGAGGCCCTGGGTATGGCTGGCTTTCAGATCAACCTGGGGCAGATGGCCTTTTTCCGGGCGCTGACCCGGCGCTTGCCACCGGACCTGCTGGCCTCCGTCCGGCAGGCCATCGACCACAAGAATCAGAGCCGGCTGGCCGCTGCCCTGGATGGAGTAGAGGATGGGCACCGGCAATTGCTGGAACGCCTGCCTGACCTGGTGGGCGGTGTGGAGGTGATGGACGAGGCGCAGGCCCTCTGTGGCCGGCTGGGCGGTGCGGACGCGGCGATGGCAGCCCTGGAGAGGCTGGCCAGCGTGTACCGCCGGCTGGAGGCCTACGGGGTGGCGGAGCGGGTCATCCTGGACCTAGGCGAGGTCCGGGGCATGGACTACTACACCGGCATAACATTCCGAGGCGTGGTCCCTGGCCTAGGCTGGCCGTTGATCAGCGGCGGCCGCTACGACGATCTGATCGCGCAATTTGGCCGGCCGCTGGCGGCGGTGGGCTTTGGGCTGAGCGTAGGGCGAGCGTTGCTGGTCCAGGATCGGGTGGCGCTGCCGGTGACGGCCGACGTGCTGGTGCATGGCTGCCATGAGGGGGCCTGCCTGGCGCTGGTGCGAGAACTCCGGCAGCAGGGCTGCCGCGTGGAAGTCGATGTGCTTGGCACGGAAACCGCCAGCTTGGCGGCGGAGGCGCGCCGAAGGAGGATCCCGCGCTCCTTGCGCTGTGAGGGGGATGGCTGGGTCCTGACCGATGAGGCGGGCCAGCGGGTGCTGAGCCAACGCGCGTTATTGGCCGAAGCGGTAGGCTGGGCCCGCCCGCCCGACAGGGTAAAAGGGGAAGGGTTATGAGTGATGTACTGACCATTGCGTTGCCCAAGGGCCGCTTGTTGGATCCTTCGGCCGCCCTGTTCCGCCACCTGGGCCGGCGCTGTGAGCTGGGCAACGGTTCACGCCAACTGCTGGTCACGGAGGAAGGCCATGGATCAGAGGGGGCGATGCGCTTCCTGCTGGTCAAGCCGGCGGATGTGCCGGTGTACGTCGAATATGGCGCCGCCGACGTGGGCATCGTCGGCCAGGACGTGCTCTGGGAGAGCGGCCGGGACGTCTACGAGCCGCTGCAGCTCGGCTTTGGGCAGTGCCGGATCGTCGTGGCGGGCACGCCCGCCCAGCGCGACCGCAACTTCCGGCTGGCCACTGGCCTGCGGGTGGCGACCAAGTATCCGCGCCTGGCACAATCGTACTTCCAGCAGCAGGGCCTGCCCATCGAGGTGATCGCCCTGTCTGGCTCGATCGAGCTGGCACCGCTGGTCGGCCTGGCTGACCTCCTGGTTGATCTCGTGGAGACGGGCCGGACCCTCCGGGAAAACGGCCTGGTGGAGCTGGAGCAGATCACGCCCTGCCAGGCGACGGTGGTCGTCAACCGCGTATCCCACCGCCTGCGGCTGGCCGAGATCCGGGGGCTGCTCTCCGGACTGGAGGAAGCCAACCAGAGGCTCTTTGCGGTGGATTGAGCGGGAAGGTGGGGGCTAGGCGCGGAGGGCCAGGTCCGGCATGGCCTGGCGCGGAGACTTACGGGAGGTAAGATTGTGACGATTGGCATCATCGAAGGATTTGAGGCCGGGCGGGCGCACATCAGACGCTTGCGGGAGAGCAAGGACACCGCGCTTCCGCAGGCGGTGACGGTCCGTTTGCAGGAGATATTCGGGCGCGAGATCACGGCGGCGGAGGCGGTGCGGCAGATCATCGTCGACGTCCGCCGCCAGGGCGATGCCGCCCTGCGCGACTATGCACAGCGGATCGAGGGCCTGAGCCTGGAGCGCTTTGCCGCCGAGGCAGAGGAACTGGAGGCCGCCTACCAGGCGATCCCGGCCGAACTGCGCGAGGCCTTGAAGGTGGCTGCTGGCCGCGTGCGGGACTACCACCAGCGGGAGCCTTGGCGGTCTTGGCTGGAATGGGATGGTGAGGGGGGTGCCTTGGGGCAGGCTATCCGGCCGCTGCAGCGGGTGGGTGTCTATGTGCCAGGCGGTACGGCGGCCTACCCCTCTTCCCTGCTCATGGCTGCCATCCCGGCCCAGGTGGCGGGGGTGGAGGAGATCGTCGTGACCACGCCGCCGTTCGATCCGAACCGGGCGGGGGCCGGAGGCGGCCAGGCGATCCTGGCCGCGGCCCACATCCTGGGGCTGGAACGCGTGTTCCTGCTTGGGGGCGCGCAGGCGATCGCCGCCCTGGCCCATGGCACGCAAAGCGTACCACGCGTCGACAAGATCGTGGGCGCGGGAGGGCTCTTTGTCACCCTGGCCAAACAGGCGGTCTATGGTGACGTGGGGATCGATGGCCTGTACGGGCCGACAGAGACATTGTTGATCGCCGACGACAGTGCCGATCCGGGCATCGTCGCCGCCGATCTCCTGGCGCAGGCAGAGCACGATCCCCTGGCAACGGCGCTGCTGATCACTCCCTCGGCCCGGCTGGCACGGGCGGTGCAGGCCGAGGCGGCCCGGCGGTTGGCGGGGCTGTCACGGGAGGAGATCATCACCGCCTCGCTGGCTGGCCAGGGTGCCATACTGGCCGTCGCCAACCTGGCCGAGGCACTGGCCCTGGCCAACGAATATGCTCCGGAACACCTCTGCTTGCTGGTCGCCGAGCCCTGGCCATTGGTGGGCCAGGTGAGAAACGCTGGCGGGATCTTTGTCGGGGAGGGTTCCTCGGAGGCATTGGGCGACTATGTTGTCGGTCCAAGCCACATCATGCCGACCCGGGGCACGGCCCGCTTTTCCTCGCCGCTGCACGTTCGCGATTTTCTCAAGGTGACCAGCATCTTTGCCGTGGGTGCAGCGACGGGCCGGCGGTTGGGACCCACGGCCCAGACCATCGCTGGTGTGGAGGGCCTCACGGCCCACGCAGCGGCAGTGGCTGCTCGAGAGGAATAGGGTAGAGCGGGCGGGGTATGGGAGGATGGAGGTCATCGTCATTCGGCGCGCGGGCGGCGCGCCCCACGACGACGTAGCGTCGATGCCCGATCTTTACGGGGCGGTCCAGAGGCTGAGCATTGAGGCGAGGGAAGGGAAGAACTGATGGACGTGAAATCGCTGATTTCGGACCATATCCAGCAACTGGAGGCCTACGAGCCGCCGGATTGGGGGGCAGTGGCGGAGCGGGCCGGCACGACGCCCGGCCGGCTGATCCGTCTGGATGCCAACGAGAACCCCTACGGCCCCTCGCCTCGCGTGCGTCCTGCCCTGGCGCGTTCCCCCGACTATGGCTTCTATCCCGACTACCGGGCGCTGAAACGGGCCGTGGCCGACTATGCAGGGGCTGCGCCGGAGAACGTGGTCCTGGCCAACGGAGGCGATGAGATCATTGACCTGACGGTGCGCCTCTTTGTGGCCCCGGGCGAGGGGGCCATCATCTGCCCGCCAGCCTTTGGCATGTACACAGTGTCCACGTTGGCCCACCGGGGCCAGGTGCTCGACGTGCCGCGTGGCGCCGATTTCACGCTGGACGTCGAGGGCATCGAAAGGCTGTGGGAGGGCGAAGAGGGGGCCATTCGCCCCAAGCTGCTCTTCCTCACCTCGCCGGGCAACCCCGACGGGCAGGTGATCCCTGTAGAGACCATCCGCCGGCTGCTCGACTCGCCCGTGGCCGTGATGGTGGACGAGGCCTATGTCGACTTTGGCGCGGAGAGCGTGGTACCCCTGCTAGACGAATACCCGAACTTGCTGATCCTGCGCACCTTCAGCAAGTGGGCCGGGATGGCCGGCTTGCGCCTGGGCTATGCCGTAGCTCCGCGTCCCGTGGTCGAGGAGATGGAGAAGCTGCGCCCGCCCTATAACGTCAACGCCGCCGCGGCGGTCGCGGCCATGGCCACCTTTGAGGACATGCCCTACATTCAAGAGACGATCGAGCGCATCGTCGGCGAGCGCCAGCGATTGCAGACGGTGCTGTCTGCCCTGCCTGGGGTGCGTGCCCTGCCCAGTCAGTCAAACTTTCTCCTATGCCGCTTTGACGCATACACTGGCAGGGAGGTGGCGGAGGCGTTGGCAGCCAAGGGCATCCTCATCCGCAGCTTTTCCGATCCGGCGCTGGCCGACGCCGTGCGCATCACTGTCGGACGGCCCGAGCAGAATCATGTGCTCCTCGACGCCCTGCAACAACTATTCGATCCGCAGGCGGCCCGGCAGTCGTTAGCATCTGGAGGGGAGCGTCCAGAGGCCAGGCAGGAGCCGGTGGCGGACGCCGGTGCGCCCCGCCAGGCTGAAATCTGGCGCCAGACGGGCGAGACCGACGTCTCGGTCCGGCTGGGCCTGGACGGCACAGGCCGATACCGGGTGGACACAGGCCTGGGCTTTCTGGACCACATGCTGGCCCAGGTGGTGGCCCACGGCCTGTTCGATCTGGACGTCCAGGCCCGGGGTGACCTCGAGGTGGACGAGCATCACACGGTGGAAGATGTTGCTATCGCCCTGGGCGACGCCCTGGACAAAGCACTGGGTGACCGGCGGGGGCTGGTGCGCATTGCCCACGCCTACGCGCCACTGGACGAGGCGCTGGCCCGCATCGTCGTCGACCTGAGTGGACGGCCCTATGCCGTCGTCGATGCCCAGTTCACGACGTCCCGCATCGGTGCCGTGGACACAGACCTGCTGGTCCATTTTCTGGAGACGCTGGCCATTCACGGCCGGCTCAGCCTGCACGCTCGGGTGCTCCATGGGCGGAACGATCACCATCGGGCCGAGGCCCTGTTCAAAGCCCTGGGCCGGGCCCTAGATGCTGCCACCCGTCTCGATCCGCGACGGCAAGGGGTGCCCTCCACGAAGGGAGTGTTGTAGGATGCGCGCAATCCTCAGTGTATCGGACAAGACCGGCATCGACGTCCTGGGCCGTGGGTTGGCGATCATGGGGGTCGAGATCTATTCGACGGGCGGCACACGGCGGGCGCTGGAAGCGGCGGAGGTGCCGGTGAAGCCGGTAAGCGAGCTGACTGGCTTCCCAGAGATCCTGGATGGCCGGGTCAAGACCCTGCACCCGGCCGTCTACGGGGGCCTGCTGGCCCGGCGTGATGTGCCTGGCGACCTGGAGGTGCTGGCCGAGCATGGCCTGGCGCCCATCGATCTGGTGGCCATCAATCTCTATCCCTTCGAGGTGATCGTGGCCCGCAGGAACGTGACGCTCCGGGCGGCACTGGAGCAGATCGACATCGGCGGGCCGGCGATGCTGCGGGCGGCGGCCAAGAACTTTCTAGCAGTGCTGCCTGTCTGCGATCCCGCGGACTATGCCGCCGTCCTCGAGGCGCTGCGCCAGATCGAGGGGCCAGCGCCGGCCTTTCGCCGCGGCCTGGCGGCCAAGGCCTTCCGCCATGTGGCGGCCTATGATGCGCTGATCGCCGCCTACCTCGGTGCCGGCGATCCGGCCTGGCCGGAGGAATTGCCGCTCAGCCTGCGCAAGGTCGGGGATCTGCGCTACGGGGAGAACCCCCAACAGCAGGCGGCGTTCTATGCGGTTTTATATCCCGGCGCAGGGCCCGCAGGCCTGGTCGGGGCGCGCCAACTGCAGGGCAAGCCGCTGTCGTACAACAACATCCTGGATGCCGACGCAGCCTGGCAGACGGCCAGCGACTTTGGGTCGGCGGCCGTGGCCATCATCAAACACACCAACCCCTGTGGCCTGGCCCGCGCGGCGACAGCGCTGGAAGCCTACGAGCGCGCCCTGGCCGGCGACCCGTTGGCGGCCTTTGGCGGCATCGTGGCGGTCAATGTGGCGGTCGATACCGAGCTGGCCCAGCGGATCGCCGAGCGATTCTACGAGATCGTGCTGGCGCCTGACTTTGAGGCCGGGGCCCTGGAAGTACTGGCGGCCCGCCCCAACCTGCGGGTGCTGGCCCTGCCTTTCGACGGGCCCGGCCCACACCATTTGGCGTGGCGGAGTGTGACGGGCGGTGTGCTGGTCCAGGAGCCCGACAGTGTAAGCAGCGCGGAGGTGCGGGCAGGCCAGGTCGTCACCCGGCGGTCGCCAAGCGAGGCGGAGTCGGCGGCGCTGGCTTTTGCCTGGCGGGCTGTCCGCCATGTGAAGTCGAATGCCATCGTCCTGGCCCAAGGGGAGGCCTTGGTGGGCATGGGCGCGGGCCAACCCTCCCGCGTGGCGGCGGTCGAGATCGCCGTGGCCCGGGCAGGGGCCAGGGCAGATGGCGCGGTGCTCGCCTCTGACGCTTTTTTCCCCAAGGCAGACGGGGTGGAAGCAGCCGCCCAGGCTGGTGTGCAGGCCATCGTCCAGCCGGGGGGCTCGCGGGGCGATGCCGAGGTCATTGCCGCCGCGGACGCGGCTGGGCTGGCCATGGTCTTTACCGGGACACGGCACTTTTTGCACTGAGGGGAGAACCTGTGATCGCAATCGTGGACTATGGCGTGGGGAATCTGAGGAGCGTGCAGAAGGCGCTGGAACGGGTGGGCGCAGAAGCAGTCGTGAGTGGCGACCCGGGGACGCTGGACGCAGCGCGGGGCGTGGTGCTGCCGGGGGTAGGCGCCTTTGGCGACGGCATGGCACACCTGCGGGCGCGAGAGCTGGTCCAGCCGGTGCTCCGCCAGGTGGAGGCGGGCAAACCACTCTTGGGCATCTGCCTGGGCATGCAGCTGCTCTTTGAGGAGAGCGAGGAGATGGGCCAGCACACCGGGCTTGGCCTGCTCCCAGGACGGGTCGTGCGCTTTCCGGAGGGAGATCTGAAGGTGCCGCACATCGGCTGGAACCAACTCCAGGTGCGCGACGACCCCCTGCTGGCGGGCATCGGCGATGGCAGTTATGCTTATTTTGTGCATTCCTACTATGTGGCCCCGGCACAAGGGCAGGACGTGCTGGCGACGACCGAGTATGGCATCCAGTTCGCCGCGGTCGTGGGCCGGGCAAGGGTGTGGGGCGCCCAGTTCCACCCGGAGAAGAGCCAGGAGGTCGGACTGCGGCTCCTGCAGAATTTCACCCAGCTGGTGGGTGCCCCGTGATCATCTTCCCGGCGATCGATCTGCGCCGTGGCCGCTGCGTGCGGCTGCGCCAGGGACGGGCCGAAGCGGAGACGGTCTACGACGACGACCCGGCCGCCGTGGCTTGCCGTTGGGTGGCTGAGGGAGCCCAATGGCTTCACGTGGTCAACCTGGACGGCGCTTTTGGCGACGCGGACAGCGGGATGGGCCAGCCCATCAACCTACAGCGGCTGGCAGAGATCCGCGAAGCGGTGCCCTCTACGCCGATCCAGTTCGGCGGCGGAGTGCGGTCCGTGGCAGATGTCGAGAGGTCGCTGGCCCTGGGCGCGACGCGCGTGATCCTCGGCACCGTGGCCGTGGCACAGCCGGCGGTGGTGAGCGAGGCGATCGAGTGCCTGGGACCGGAGCGGATTGTGGTTGGGATCGACGCCCGGGGCGGGCAGGTGGCGACGCATGGCTGGCGCCAGACCAGCGAGACGACGGCCGTGGCACTGGGACAGGCCATGCGCCAGCAGGGCGTGCTCCGCGTGGTCTATACCGACATTGCCCGGGACGGGATGTTGAGCGGCGTCAATGTCGAGGCCACGGCGGCCCTGGCCCGGGCGACTGGGTTGCGCGTCATTGCCTCGGGCGGGGTGGCCTCTGTTGTCGATGTGCGGCGGCTCAAGGCGCGAGCTGTGGACGGCATCGAGGGCGTGATCGTCGGCCAGGCCCTGTACACTGGAGCGTTCTCGCTGGCAGCGGCGCTCCAGGTCTGACGGGGTGCTTCTGCCGCCCCTGAAGCTTAGCCGAAGCGGCGGGCCAGCTCTGCTTCCACCTCTTCCCAGGACAGGTCGCGGGCGGCCAGCAGCACCAGGGTGTGGTAGACCAGGTCGGCTACTTCGCTGACCAAGCGTTCGTCGCCCTCACTCTGGGCGGCGACCAGCGTTTCGATCGCCTCCTCACCCACCTTCTTGACAATGCGCGGCAACCCCTCGTCTAAAAGCTGGCAGGTATACGAGCCAGCCCGGGGGTGGGCTTTACGATCCTGGATGACGGCTTCCAGGTGGGGCATCACCCCGCCGGCCGCGGGTGGCGGGCCAGCCTCGACCTCACCCGGCAGGCGGCGGTAGAAGCAGCTCTGCTGCCCGGTGTGGCAGGCCGGACCGCTGGGAGCGACGCGGACCAGCAGCGTGTCCTCGTCGCAGTCGTAGCGGATCTCCTCTACGCGTTGGGTATTGCCCGATGTCGCTCCTTTGTGCCACAACTCACCGCGGCTGCGGCTCCAGAACCAGGTCTCGCCCGTCTCCAGGGTGCGCTGTAGCGATTCCTCATTCATGTAGGCCAGCATGAGGACCTGCCCCGTGTGGGCATCTTGGACGATGGCCGGGACGAGCCCGCGGGCGTCCCAGCGAATCCCCACCTCTGGGTTTTCTGACTCGTGTGCTTTGTCCATGGACTAGACCCTCACCGGAACGCCGCACTTGGCCAGGTAGCTCTTGACCTGTCCGATGGTCATCTCTTGGTAGTGAAAGAGGGATGCGGCGAGCGCAGCGCTGGCCCCACCCTCTGTCAGGGCGTCGTAGAAATGCTCGAGCTGGCCCGCGCCGCCGGAGGCGATGACGGGGATGCGTACGGTGCTGGATACAGCCTGGAGGAGGCCGATGTCGTAGCCCGCCTGTGTGCCGTCGGCATCCATGCTGGTCAGCAAAATCTCGCCCGCGCCGCGGTCCTCTGCTTCCCGCGCCCAGGCCAGGGCGTCGCGGCCGACGGGCACTCGCCCGCCGTGGATATAGACCTCCCAGCGGGGCGGCGCTCCCGGCTCAGCAGGCAGCCGCTTGGCGTCGATTGCCACCACGATGCACTGGCTGCCAAAGCGCTTCGCGCCCTCGGTGATCAGCTCGGGGCGCTGCACCGCCGAGCTGTTGATGGAAATCTTGTCGGCGCCGGCGACCAGGATCTCGCGGATATCTCTGACGGTCCGCAGCCCACCGCCGACGGTGAAAGGGATAAAGACGGTCTCGGCGACGCGGCGGACCACGTCGCGCATGATGTCCCTCCGCTCGTGAGATGCCGTGATATCCAAGAACACCAGTTCATCGGCGCGCTCGGCATCGTAGATGACGGCCTGTTCGACCGGATCGCCGGCATCGCGCAGGTTAACAAAGCGGACCCCCTTGACCACGCGCCCGTCCTTGACGTCCAGGCAGGGGATGATTCGTTTGGCCAGCATCTGTTATCTCCACCCTCTATTCTGCTGCGGGGCATTGTAGCATAGCTAGGTCCTGCTGCCAAGCGAGCGAGAATTGCATTCTTCGGATTATGGGATAGAATGTCATCGTCGCCAAATGCCGGTGGGACAGAGCGAGGGATCGCTCCCTAGCGGATCGCCGAGGCGGCAAGAAAAGGAGAAGCGAGGAGCAAAAGCACATGCCAGACCTTCAGGCGGCGTTCAAGGTCGTCGATGCGTTTATTGAGCAGCAGATGGCTGCTGCTGGCACGCCTGGCGTGGCTGTGGCGATCACCGATCGGGAGCAGCTGCGATACCTCTCGACCCATGGCTGGGCGGACGTGGCTGCCCGGCGCCCAGTCGACGCGAAAACCCTATTCGAGATCGGTTCCATCAGCAAGTCGTTCACGGCCATCGCCCTGCTGCAACTCTCCGAGGCTGGCCTGGTAGACCTTCAGGCGCCTGTCAGGCGGTACCTGCCCTGGTTCAGCGTACGCTCGCGATACGAGGCCATCACCATCCATCACCTTTTGAGCCACACGGCGGGCATCATCCGCGGCACGGATTTCAGTGGCGAGGCACGCTACGAGGTATGGGCCCTGCGCGAGACCGAGACATCCACCCCACCAGGCACGCACTTTTACTACTCGGGCCTTATGCTAGTTTGGGAATGCCAGAGCCTTGATCTGAAGGTACTCTGGCTTCCCAAGCAAGCGGTTGATAAAGACGCACAAGGTGTGAGCAGTCAACTTGCTGTAGAGTCGAGTGCACAAACCCCAGAACGTATGGGCATGATTCGTCTCGATGCTGAACTGCTCGCTGAGTTGGCCGTTGACCGTCTCGATGATCTGCCGCGCAGCATTGAATAATCGTTTGACTTCGGGCGCTACCATCAGTTTCTGGTTGCGGCGTGGCAAGGTCTGGAGGCGAAGGTGATTGCCTTGCCACAACTCGGCGGCATGTGCAGCACTGATATAGGCTTTGTCGCCAAGGACATCCAGGTCTGTGTGCTGCGACAGCAGCTCGAAACCAACTGTCAGGTCGGTCAGATTGGCTGGTGCCAGTTCGAAATCGAGGATCACGCCGCCCAAGGTGACCAGCAGGTGCAGTTTGTAGCCAAAGATGGTCTGGCTCTTGGAAGGCACCTTGCCGAACCGAGCACCATGGGCCTTCCAATCGCCTGTCGAACCGGGCACAAGATAGAACTGCACCACAGGAATAGGCAAACTGTCAATCAGGCACTGACGATCTTGTGCCAAGTCTAGCCAACCCAGTATGGTCCGTCGAATGAGATTGATGACAGACATCAGATTCCGTCGTCGCCGATTGAAGCGGCTCTGCGAAGGGATGCAGGGAAATAGATCCGTGTGCTCCTGCATGTTGCTGAGTAACTCGGTTTCCACATCCCAGCCTCGGCATTCGCCTACAAGTGTCATCGTTATCAACTCACTATCACTACAGTCTGGAGCCGGTCCCGGCCGCTTGAGAATGGGCCCAAGTTCTTGCATAATGTCATCGACTATCACGAATACGTATGTGCAAAAATCTTCGAAGTCGTGTATCATGGTCCTGTCCTCCGATGTGATTGGTAGGTTTGTGGTGAACCATTCTATATCACATCAGAGGACTTTTTGTCAATTAATCGGATCTAGCATAAGGCCCTAGTCGCCAATGGTGGTCTGCAGGTAGGCGTCAATGAATCCCTGGATGTCCCCATCCAGAACCGCCGCTGAATTCCCTGTCTCGTAGCCGGTGCGCAGATCCTTGATCATGTGATAGGGATGGAGCACGTAAGAACGGATCTGATTGCCCCACCCCGCCGAGATGTGTTTGCCCTTGAGCCGAGCCTGTTCCTCCTCCAGCTTCTGCTGCTCCAGGTCATAGAGCTTGCCGCGCAGGATCTTGAGGGCGACATCTTTGTTCTGCGACTGAGAACGCTCGTTCTGGCACTGAACGACGATGCCCGTTGGCTCATGGATCACGCGCACCGCGGTTGAATTCTTTTGCACATGCTGCCCGCCAGCCCCGGAGGCCTTGTATACGTCGATCTTGATATCATCCGGGTTGATCTCGATCTCGATATCATCCGAAATCTCGGGCATGACCTCGACCAGGACAAAGGAGGTGTGGCGCCGGTGAGCCTCGTCAAAGGGCGAAAGGCGCACCAGGCGATGGACGCCCCGCTCGGCCTTGAGATAGCCGTAGGCAAACGTGCCGCGCACCGCAATCGTGACGCTTTTGTAGCCTGCCTCCTGGCCCCGCAAGGCATCCAGGATTTCGGTCTTGAAGCCCTCCTGCTCGGCCCAACGGAGGTACATGCGCATCAGAATGGCGACAAAGTCCTGGGCATCGGTCCCCCCCGCGCCAGCATGCAGGCCCAGGATGGCCGGGTCGCGGTCGTGAGGGCCCGAAAGGATCAGATAAAACTCCTGCCGACCCAGCTCGGCCTCAACCTTGGCCGCTTCCGCTTCGATGCCATCGATAAGGGCCTCGTCCTCGTCGGCCTCTGCCAGCTCTAGCAGCTCCAGGCCATCGGTCACGCGCCGCTCCAGCGCCTGCCACAGTTCCACTTCACCTTTTAGATCTGAAAGGTCCTGCATGTCACTTTGGGCAGCGGCAGGATCATCCCAGAAATCGGGTTCCGCCGCTTTCTTTTCCAGTTCCTTGATCTGCCGTTCCTTGTCAGCTAGGTCAAAGACGCACCTGTATTTCTTTGATCCGCTCGTCCAACTCGGCCAGCTTGCTTCTCAACTCTTCCATCTAGTCACCTCCGGGGGCGCAGGACGCCACTATTTGGGCTCTCGTCACCCCTCATATTCTCGGGATTGGGCCGGTCAGGCCCGGCAACATGCGCTGGATAACCGCCCTGGAGCCCTACTCAAAGAGCCCGTCTACAAAGGCCTCGGCATCGAACTCGGCCAGGTCGTCCAAGGTCTCACCCGTGCCGATAAAGCGCACCGGCAGCCCCAATTCGTGGGCAATGGCGAACACAACCCCACCTTTGGCCGTCCCATCGAGCTTGGCCACGATGACGCCCGTCACGTCGACCGCGTCCTTAAAGTGGCGAGCCTGTGATAGGGCATTCTGCCCCGTCGTCGCGTCCAGCACCAACAGCGTCTCATGGGGCGCCTGATGGACCCGCTTTTGAGCGACTCCGCGCACCTTGCGCAACTCTTCCATCAGGTTGTACTTGGTGTGCAGCCGCCCGGCGGTGTCCACGATGAGCAGATCTGCCCTGCGGCTCTGGCTGGCGCGGATGGCATCGTAGACCACTGCACCTGGGTCGGCGTTGGGCTGGTGGGCGATGACCGGTGTGTCCGCCCGCTCCCCCCAGATCTTGAGCTGGTCGATGGCCGCGGCCCGAAAGGTATCAGCCGCCGCCAACAACACCTTGCGCCCTCGATCTTTGTAGTACTTGGCCAGCTTGGCGATGGTCGTCGTCTTGCCCGAGCCGTTGACACCCACCACCAGGACCAGCGTCAGCAAGCGGGGCTCGTCGACGCGCATGGGTGGTGGGGAATCCAGCAGCGCCAGCAGCTCCTGCTTGAGTAGGTCTTCCAGTTGCTGCGTGTTGTGCGCCTCGCCCCGAGCCACCTGCTCGCGCAGGCTGTCCACCAGCGCCATCGTGGTGTTCACACCCACGTCGGCCTGGACCAGCAGGGCTTCCAGATCCTCCCACGTCTCTTCGGTGATCTCCCCGCCACCCAGCAGGCCAGCAATCTGGCCAAAGAAGGAACGGCGGGTCTTGGTCAGGCTATCCCGTAGCTTCTTGGATCTTCTAAACACGTGTGGCGTTGCTCCTTTGAGATTCCAATCCAACATTATACCCCAACGTGCTCAATACACCAAGAAATGCGCGGGCCTTGGTCAGCGTTGTAGCTTCTGATATAATGTATTCCATCTCGTTCCCACGGAGGCGTTCATGGCGCTCACTGGTCTGGCAATCGAGACCCACGGCCTGACCAAGCACTACGGCCACCAGCCCGCCGTCCAGGACCTGGATCTGTGCGTACCCCGCGGTGCCGTCTTTGGTTTTCTCGGCCGGAATGGCGCAGGCAAGACAACCACCATCGGCATGTTGGTCGGTCTACTGCGCCCAACCCACGGTGAAGCGCGGCTACTCGGCCACGATGCGCAAGAGGATCTCCGTGCCGCCCTGCGCCACACCGGCGTCCTGCTCGACCAACCCGCGTTTTATCCCTACCTCTCAGGACGCGAGAACCTATGGGTGGTGGCCCAGGCCCTGGGCGGCCGGGCAGGCCAGCGCATCGAGGAGTGCCTGGAGACGGTCGAGTTGACTGGGCGGGCCGGCGACCGCTTTGGCACCTATTCGGCAGGCATGAAGCAGCGGCTCGGCCTGGCCGCCGCACTCCTCAACGATCCCGAGCTCCTCATCCTGGACGAGCCGACCACCGGGCTCGACCCCATGGGCCAGCGCGCCATCCGGGCCCTGATCCGGCAGCTTGCCCAGGAGACGGGCAAGACCATCTTCCTCTCTAGCCACCAGCTCCACGAGGTCGAGCAAATCTGCGACCACGCGGCCGTCATCGAAGCAGGCCGGCTGGTAGGCCAGGGCCCTCTGGCCGAACTGGCTGCTGGCCGGGACCTGGAGACGATGTTCGTGGAGCTCACCGGCAACGCGGCCATCGCTACTTCGGACAGGCGTGATCCGTGAGCCCACTGCGCGCCGAGCTGTACAAGCTGGCCCGCCAGGGTCTGCCCAAATGGCTTCTGGGGGCCCTGGTCGCCCTGGCCATGGTGCGCGGCCTGATCTGGCCACCCGACCCTGATCTGCCCTGGGCCGGCCTCTGGAGCTTTCACCTGGTGGCCGCGGCCCTGATCATCCTCACCGCGGTCAGCGTAGGCCAGGAGTTTGCCGCGGGCACCTTCCGTTCGCTGACCAGCCGTGGGCTGCCCCGCTGGCAGTTCCTCCTGAGCAAGTTCGCCGCCCTGGTCCTCGTCGCTGGCTTGCTCTTGGTGGTGACAGAGGGCCTGGCTACGTTGCTGGGTGTCCGCCCCGACCTGCGCTCGGGCGAGCTCATTCGCGCCTGGCTGGCGCTTTGGCCCTACGCAGCGCTGATCCTCTTACTGACCGTGCTGGCCCGAAATGGCGGCCTGGCCCTCGTGGTCGGCATCCTCATCCTCGGCCTGGAGCTATTCCACGGCATGTTGATGGCGCCCTTGGCGGCCATTCCGCAGGCTATTCCCGAGGCCTTTCGGATCTTTACCCACGAAGGGTTGAGTGGCAGCCTCTACCAGTGGAGCCTGACCTACAACAGCGCCAATTGGACCTATCTGGCGCAATGGCAGCGGGCACCAGGGATCATCAACCTCCTGCTCTATGTCCTGCCCAACCCCGTGGCCTATTCCGGGCTACTCCTGGCTGCCTATACGCTCGCCGGCCTGGGCGGCTCGATGGTACTGGTCTATCGCCGGGACATGACAGAGGTCGTGGAAGGCAAGGCCCGCATGTGGGGCCAGGCCACGCGTCGTGCCCGGCCGGATGGCAAGGTACAGGTCCGCGCCAACCGGTCTAGCCTGCCCGCGTTCCACACCGGCTGGCCCCTCCTCGTCCGGCTGGCGCGTGCGCAGCTCTTCAAACTGCGCCGGTCGGCGCTGGTCCGCATCGGCGCCCTGGTCTCCCTGTTCTTCCCGCTGGCGCTGTGGGGCATCGGCCGGGCACTCGAAGCCTCGGGTTTTGAGAATCTGCTTTTCGGCCTCACCCCGGTACAGCCCGCGCCCCTCGCCTTCGTCGTGGGCCTGCTCGTCGTTGGCCCGCTGGCCGCAGTTGTATCCGCCCTGGCCGTAAGCAACGACCTGGCCCTGGGCACGCGCCGGGCAGAGTTGGTCCGCGGCGTCCGCCGCCCCCAAGCGGTCATCGGCCAAAGCTTGGGGCTGATCTTCACGCTCGGCGGCATCCTCTCGTTAACCATGCTCTGCATCATGCTCGTGGGCGCAGCGGTTGCCGGCAGCTGGTATCTGGCTCCTGCCGCCATCACCACCATCGTCGGCCTGCTGGCGACAGTACCCTATATCGCCGCCGTCCAGGTAGGAGGGGCGCTGACAGGTGGCTCCTGGGGTGCGCTGCTCTTCGGCCTCGGCTTCCTGGTGGCCGACTGGTTGGCCCTGCTGGCCCCAACCATGGCCCTGGGCCGTCCCGGCACGGTCGCCGAACTGAGCAGCTACTCGGTCAGCGCCTGCACGCTGGCCCTGGCCTCCGGCGGCCAGCTGCCAGGCATCGACTTTGGCTGGCGGTTCCTCGAACCGGCCTGGGCTGCCTTGCTCCTGCTGATCTATGGCTTCGCAGGCCACATCCTGGCCATTGGAATAGCGCAGAGGCGCGACGCCTGAGCCAACCGTCCCCGCTTATGCTTCTCGGGAATGCCCCTTGCTTGCTGCTGGTATGCTTTTCCACTATAATGTGGTCGTTCTGATGACCTGAATCAGGCCTGATTCAGATTCAGCTTACGACTTTGTTCGGGGGTACGATGCAACCGAAGGTGACCGATGTAGAAGTACTCAAAAAGCAGGTGCGCAGGTTGGCCGCGGGACGTGTTCTGTCCGGTGACTCGGCCAGCGTTGGGCTGGACCTGGCCCGGGCCGATGGCTTCCAGGCTTGCATCAAAGCCGGCTACGGCGAGCTAAGCTCGGCTCCTGAAAAGATGGCCCGCGACCGCCTGCTATGGATCTTGGACGGCTATGCCGAGATCCATGACGACACCGGTAGGATGACGGCCGTTAGCCAGGGCGAGTCCACTGTACTCAAGAAAGGGGCTGCCTACCGCCTTCACTTCCCCAACCTAACCCTCTATCTCAGCGTAGAGGCCGAAGGCAGGGGCTGATGGTAGTAGGCGGGCTGGACCCCGAGCCGCGGGTGGCTGCCCCTTCTGAGTCCAACGCTCAGGCACCGTATGCCGGCCTGGACATCGGCTCACGGACCATCGCCCTCGTAGAATGGGACGGGGCCGGGATCGTGCGCGCCCGGGTGGTGGACACCGGCACAGACCCCGTGCGCAACGCCCGGAGCCTGATCGAGGAAAGGGGCTATCGGCGCCTGGTCGCGACCGGCTACGGCCGTCACCTCGCCGCAGAGCGCGAACTGGCTGGCGAGGTCATCTCCGAGATCAAGGCCTACGGCCTAGGCGCACACCACCTCTATGCCGACGTCGGCACGGTGCTCGACATCGGTGGTCAGGACAGCAAGGTCATCCGGATCGGCCCCAAGGGGCGCGTGCTCCGCTTTGAGATGAACGACCGCTGCGCCGCCGGCACAGGCCGCTTTCTGGAAAACATGGCCCACGCCCTGGGCATGACCGTCGAAGACTTCGGGCCGCATGCCCTCTCGGCCAATGGCCAACCGATTCGCATCTCCAGCATGTGCACCGTCTTTGCCGAGTCAGAGGTGGTGTCGCTCATTGCCCGGGGCGAGGACAGCCGCCGGGTCGCGCTGGGCCTGCACCAGGCCATCGTCGACCGGGTGGGGGGCATGATCCGGCGCGTGGGCGTGCAGGACCGGTTTGTCTTTGCCGGGGGTGTCGCCCTCAATCCCTGCCTGCAACGGCTGTTCAGCCAGGCTCTAGACGTGGCCCTGACGGTGCCCGACGATCCCCAGATCGTCGGCGCCCTGGGCGCTGCCCTCCACGCGGCGACCGGTGCGAGGGAAGCGTGATCGATTGCGATCGCGCTGATACCGCCACCCCACGGCATCAGGAGTAGCCATACCAAGATGGACGGATTCAAGAAGCGCTATTACACACCGCGCGCTTTCTGGCGCGACCTGCGGGTAGTCATGGCGGGCATGCCCGGCTTCAGGGACACCGCCCGTAGCGGGCGCGTCAGCCGCGCCTTTGCTGAAAAGATCATGCTGGCCGTCACCGAGGTCAATGGCTGTCGCTATTGTGCCTACGGTCACACCCGGATGGCGCTGAAAGAAGGGGTCTCCCCGGAAGAGATTGAAAAGATCCTGGCCGCTGAGCTGGGCGACTTTCCGGAAGAAGAGGCGGTCGCGCTCGCTTTTGCCCAGCACTGGGCCGAAACAGCAGGCCAGCCCGATCCGGAGGCAGAGCGCCGTTTCCGCGAGTACTACGGACCGACCATCAGTGGCGACATCCTCAACTGGATGCGGATGATCAGCATGGGCAACCTGATGGGCAATACGCTGGACGCCATCCTGTACCGCCTCGGCCTCAGGCGGTCGGCAGCCTGAGCGGTAGGCAAGGCAGTGACCTACCATCGTGCGATCCTGGACTTTCGCCGGGCACGCCGTCAGGCTGAGAGGGAAGTGCGCCTCGCCCGCCTGACGGGCAAGTCTGCGGAGCTCCTCCCCTTCGACGAAGTACGGCGGTCGCTGGGGGCCAAAAGCAGGCATGACCTGGGGTTGAGAGACATCCCCATCGACGCCATCGTCGGCAGCGTCGATCGATACTCCGACTTTACCCGCAGCTTCCTTCCCCTCCAGGACGACGGCGAGGAGCGCTGGGCGCGAGTTCAGGTCAAGGTCCAGGAGATGGGTGGCCTGCCGCCCATCGAAGTCTACAAGATCGGCGAGGCTTATTTCGTCCACGATGGTCACCACCGGGTATCGGTGGCCCGCCAGCTCGAGGCGACGCACATCGATGCGTTTGTCATCGAGATCGAGACCAGCGTGCCCCTGTCTCCAGAGGACAATCCCAAAGATCTGATCCTCAAAGGTGAATACGCCGACTTTCTCGCACTCACCCAACTGGACAAGAACCGCCCAGAGGCTGATCTGAGCGTCAGTGTCCCTGGTCAACACATCGTGCTCCTGCAGCAGATCGAGGCCTACCGCCGCGTCACAGGCCTGGAAGAGGGACAGGAAGCCTCCATCGCAGAAGCAGCTGTCCAGTGGTTCGACACGGAGTACATGCCCGTGGTCGAGCTCATCCGGGAACAAGAGATCCTGGAGGACTTTGATCGGACCGAAGCCGATCTATATCTGTGGATCTCTGAGCACCGCCAGGCACTGGCGAAGGCATTGGAATGGGAGGTCGGTGCTGGCGAGGCAGCTGCAGACCTGGTCGAGCAGTATAGCCCCAAGCCAGAGAGGCGCATCGCCCGGCTGTCAAGCGCACTGCTGAATAGCCTGACGCCAGACCCCCTGGAGGCGGGACCCGCACCCGGCACCTGGCGCAGGGAGCGCCTGGCACTGCATCGAGACGACTGCATGTTTGCCGACATCCTCGTAGCTGTCAGCGGCAGAGAGTCCGATTGGCCTTCGGTGGCCCAGGCGGTCGAGATGGCTTGCCGCGAGCGTGCCAGGCTACTGGGGCTTCACGTAGTGCCCTCCGCCTCGGACAGGGAGAGCGAAGACGTACGTGCCCTCCAGGCCGAGTTTGCCCGGCAGTGTGGGGCTCTCAGCGTCGACGGAAAGCTGGCCATCGAAGCGGGCCAGGTGGCGCGCAAGATCTGTGAGCGCGCCCGGTGGGCCGACCTAGCCGTGGTCAGCCTTGCCCATCCGCCCGCTCGCCGGCCGGTAGTCCGACTTGGCTCAGGGTTCCGGACCCTCATCCGTCGCTGCGCGACTCCGGTGCTGGCCGTGCCTGGCGCATTTTCGCCGCTGAGCCGGCCGCTGCTGGCCTACGATGGCAGCCCCAAAGCCCGTGAGGCGCTCTACGTTGCGGCCTACCTCGCCGGGCGCGGCGCCGTGCCCCTGACCGTCCTATCCGTCTCGGAAGGCAGCCGGGCAGCCGCTACAGCGTTAAACGAAGCCGCCGCCTACCTGGAACCCTATGGTGTCCGGCCTCACCTAGTGGAGGGCACCGGGCCCGTCGCCCAAACGATCCTGGAGACCGCCCGAGCAGGCGAGAACGACTTGATCCTGATGGGTGGTTATGGCCACAGCCCCGTAGTCGAGCTCGTGTTGGGCAGTGCCGTGGACCAAGTCCTGCACCAGGCGCCCTGTCCCGTGCTCATCTGCCGCTAGCCCCACAGCCCTAGTGCACATAACTGGATTGCTCCCCCTGTCGAAGTGTGGTAGAATACGGCTGGTCAGCACGGAGCCACCGCACGCTTCCGGGCCTTTGCCGGGTCTCAAGAGGCTTACGTCATGATGCCTCCCGGAGATCGGCCTGGATGAATCGCCGAGGCAGCCCTTGAGGATAACCGACGTGGATCCGATCTATTTGGACTACAATGCCACAACGCCCATTGACCCTGAGGTCGCCGAGACGATGGCACCCTACCTCTATGGCTACTTCGGCAACCCCTCCAGCAGCCATCCCTACGGCATAGCGACCAAGCGCGCCGTGGAAGATGCCCGGCTCCATGTCGCAACCCTGCTGAATTGCCAGCCGAGTGAAGTAGTCTTTACCAGCGGCGGGACAGAGAGCAACAACTATGCCATCAAAGGGATTGCCCTGGCTCACCGTGACCGCGGCAACCACATCATTACCTCGGCCATCGAACACCCGGCCGTCATCGAGGTCTGCCACTGGCTCGAGGGGCAGGGCTTTCGCGTCACGGTGTTGCCCGTAGACGGTCACGGATTGGTGGATCCCGCTGACCTGGAAGGGGCCATCAATCCGGGCACGCTTCTGGTCACTATCATGCACGCCAACAACGAGGTGGGCACCATCCAGCCCATCCGCGAGCTGTCAGAGATCGCCCATCGCCACGGCGCACTCGTGCATACCGACGCGGCCCAGTCCGTGGGCAAGATCCCCGTGCGCGTCGACGAATTGGGGGTCGATCTGCTCTCTGTGGCCGGCCACAAGGTCTATGCCCCAAAGGGTATCGGCACCCTCTATATCCGCACAGGCGTGGAATTGGCGCCCTTGATCCACGGCGCGGGTCACGAAGCAGGGCGGCGGCCCGGCACAGAGAACGTATTGGAGATCGTGGGGCTGGGCAAAGCCTGCCAGGTAGCCGGGCGTGACCTGACGGAGAATATGGCCCAATTCCGGGACATGCGCGACCGGCTGCACCAAGGCTTGGTCCGTGAGCTGGGCACCGAAGCCGTCAGGCTCAACGGCCATCCCGAGAAACGCCTGCCCAATACCCTGAGCCTCAGCTTCCGCGGCGTGGAAGCCAACACCCTGCTCTCTGAGATCGGCGACCAGGTCGCGGCATCTGCGGGTGCTGCGTGCCATGCTGACGAAGTGGATGTCTCGGCAGTCCTGGAAGCGATGGCTGTCCCCGTCGAATGGGCGATGGGGACCGTCCGCTTCTCGGTGGGCCGCGATACCTCGGCAGAGGCGATCGATCGGGCCGTCGACATCGTCGCCGACGCGGTGCGCCGCCTCCAGTCGCGGGGTGTGACGGGCGCAGCAATCATTGGCCAGGTGAGCGGTCAGGGAACGTGCCACATCTCTGTGCAAGCATGAATCCCAATCCGCCCCAGATGAGGCAGAAAGAGATACTCGAAGGCGCCCTGCGAGAGGCGCTGATCGACGGGGGCCTTGCCGGATTGGTCCCCCGATCTGAACGGCACCGGCCCCTGTTGTTCTTGAGGATCGCCCTTGTCTCGCTGTCGGCTCTGGGCTTATTGGGCCTGCCCTTCCTCGGCATCCTACTGAGTCTGGTCCTCGCCGCTTTCGTGGAGGCCGTCCAGCGATATCGGCGGCGGGGTGGAGCGCCAGGCCAGGCTCTCCAGTGGCCCTTCCTCTGGGAGCGCGTCCGCCCACCATTCTATTGGACCCTGAGTCTCAGCATCGCCCTGGTCGCCCTATTCTGGGCAGAGGAGCCCCTGCTCGGAGCGCTGGGCAGGGGGATATTCCAGTGGCTGATCTACCACGCCATCCACGACTCGGTCGTGCAGCCCGAACACTACGGATCCTGGGGGCAGTTCAAGAGATGGTTCAACAGCTGCCTTAGGCAGATGGCGCCTGCCTTCCAGGTCTGGGTCAGCCTGGCCTTGGCGGCCATCATCGCCGGGCTATTCATCAACCTCAGTGCCAGGGGCTTATGGCAGTCAGTGGGCCAGGCCGCATGGGATCGGCTTCTTGTCTTTGGCGGCGGCTTCTACCTGGTCGCCGTCATTGCCTTCATCTGGATGTCCAAGGCAGGGGTGCGCCGTGCAGTGCGATACAGTGTTCAGAACTGGGACCGGGTCCGGCTCTACAGCCTGGATGCAGCACTCCGCTCCGCGCGAGCCAGCGCCGGCGCCGCTCTGGTGGATGCCGCGTGGGTGAGTGCCATTGAAAGCCGGCTCGAGTGGAAGAATCTGGACAACCTCGTATCCAGGGTCGGCTCGAAACTGGAGCGTTCTCTGACTGGTCGCTCCCGGTGGACCGGTTTCCTGCTGAGCATATCCACGTTTGTCCTAGTCACACTCATGATCGTCGTCTCTGTGTTCTTGATCGTGCCTCGCGAGGCCATGATCGATTGGACCACTGCCGGGGACGACCAGCAGCAAGACATCCTGCTGGCGGTGGAAGATCTGGAGGATCTGCTCGGCGATGAATTCCAGGGCCGCCTCATGGCAGCAGACTGGGCAGACTGGGCCCAGGAGCCGCTCTTGAAGCTGGCCTTCTTTGAGGGCGTGATCGTGGCCTCGCTGATCCTGCTGCAGACAGCCGTCTGGCACCCAAAGGCCACCCTGGTCTCCAGCCTGCACAGCTCGACGCTGGACAACTGGCTGACCTTGGGCACCGCCTACCTCATCCTCCTGGAGAACAGGTTCCAGTATCTATACTGCGGCTTCATCACCCGCGAGCTGTCGGGAACCGGCCGGGTCAAGCGCATATCGCTGCCCAACCAGGTGCTCGTGGTGCCATCGACCGCGTCCAAGGCCCGGATCTATGACGCGATCTGCGACTTCCTCCACATCCATGAGCTGCCCGAATGCGACACGACCTCCTGCGCCATCGCCGTGTTCGACAACCACCGCACTGCCCGTCGCTGGGCCAGGATCTTTTTCCGGGGCGAACCATTGGAGATGGAGCAGGTGCGAAACGTGGAGCCGCCTCTGGCCTCAACAGGGGACACGGAAGAGGAATGCTGTTGGCTGTGGTTGGGTGGACCGCTTGTGCCCCTCTCGAACCTCGAGGAAGCGCGCCGCTATGCACGCCTGGTCACCTACCAAAACAGCCGCAGTCCGGGGGAGAGGCCCCTCTACAGCTAGTCGAAGGCGCTCCAGACATTGCCGCTTCCCTGCCTCGCGGCCATTGAACTGAGGCCAGACCGGCCTGGGCCAGCAGCCTACTCCTGTTCCAGGAAACAGGCAATGCCCCGGGCCACCCCCTGAGCTACTTCGTAGGACTCGTCCGTCAGCAGATCGCGATCAGCAGCCATAAAGCCCAGCTCGATGATGACGCCTGGCGTCTCGGGGTCAATCTCGTTGAAGGCGTGGTAGATGGTCATATCGTAGGTGATGCTGTTGCCGTGGACCGCGAGCCCCGTGGCCTTGGCGTACTCCCGGGTCAGACAGGCCACCAAACGATCTTCTTCTTCGGGAATGGCACTCGAGGCCACGCGGGCAACCTTAAAGCCCGACGCCTCGGGGATCGAACAGGAATCCGCGTGGATCGACACAAAGGCATCGGCCTGGTAGCCGTTCAGCTTCTCTGAGAACTCGGGCAAGAGCTCAGCCTGGTAGCCCTCATATTGGAGGATGGCGACGACACGGGAGGCCACATCCAGGTTGATCGTCACTTCCTCCAGCCCATCAGGACAGACGGCACCGGAGTCACTCTTCCAGTGTCCGGCGACGACCCCCACCTTCTTGGGCTCGGGCGTGGGCGTCGCGGTGGGGACGATCTTGGGCGTGGCCGACGGCCGCGGCGTCCGTGTCGGTCGCGGGGTTGGGCTGGGCTTGGCCGTCGCCGTCTCCTCAGGGGAGGCTGGCGATCTGGCCGCAGAACCATCGGGCGCGCCCGCCGCGAGCCAGACCACATAGACCACGCCCAATACAAAAGCGAGGGCCAGGAGGCCGATGGTCCCTTGTTTCTTGCCCGGCGTCTCGTCCAAGTTCGCCACTCCACAATCTACGGAGATACGGCAGAATCATACCGCCAACGGCGGTTTTAGTCAAACCGTGACGTCACCCCTCCCCGGGCCGATCCGGTGCGGCCTGGTCAGGGTCAAACGACAGGCCATCCCGAATAGAAACGGGGGGTGGCTGGCACCCCCCGTCGATGTCGCGTTAGCGCTGAACCTAGAGGTTCATCAGATCCAGGCCCATGCCCAGGTCCGGAAGCTGCTCCTCGTCCTCGTCCTTGCCAAAGTGGAGCTCTTCCGCTTCTTCGTCCAAGACCTCCACCGACAGAGCCAGTGACTGCAGCTCCTTGACCAGGACCCGGAAGCCCTCGGGCACACCAGGCTCGACGATCTGCTCGCCCTTGACGATGGCCTCGTAGGTCTTGGTCCGCCCCTGGACGTCGTCTGACTTGACCGTCAGCATCTCCTGGAGAGTATAGGCCGCGCCATAGGCCTCCAGGGCCCAGACCTCCATCTCACCAAAGCGCTGCCCACCAAACTGGGCCTTGCCCCCGAGGGGCTGCTGGGTCACCAGCGAGTAAGGCCCTGTCGAGCGGGCGTGGACCTTGTCCTCGACCAGGTGGGCCAGCTTCATCATGGAGATGATGCCCACGGTCACCGGTTGGTCAAAGGGTTCGCCAGTCTTGCCATCGTACAGGATCATCTTGCCTGTGATGGGCATCGGCTGGTTCGTCGCCCGGCTGAGCTGGAGCGCAGCCATGGTCACATCTTCGTCGGTGTCAGGGGCCTGAGACACGCCCTCGGGCCACGGTCGCCCGCTGCGTTCCAGGTCCTCAGCGATAGATTCCAGCCACTCTCGTAGACAGGCGACCCGCGCTCGCTCTCGCCGCGCCTGGCGCTCCGAGCCGGACGCATGCAGGAAGTCGAAGGCAATCAGCTCCTCCGGCACATAGCCCCGCTCGCGCAGCCACTCGCGCATAACGGCTTCACGGGCATATTGCCGATCCCGGACGAGCCTCTCCTCCTCGTAGCCTTTCTCACCCAGCCACTGCAGCAGGTAGAAGCCCAGGACCTCTTCGTCGGTGGCCTCGTCAGGCTCCATCTCCACTTCCATGGCCCAGTCCCAGGCACGCCCCTCCATCACATCCCAGGCACGATCCATGAGCCAGGCACGAGCCAATTCCGCCTGGATCTCTAGCTCGTCGGCCCCGTCAAAGACGGGAGAAACCGTCTTGAAACCCAGTCGATCGGCCGCCCAGCCCAGGTGCGTCTCAAGGATCTGGCCGATGTTCATGCGGGCCGGCACACCGAGCGGGTTGAGGATCAGCTGCACCGACGTGCCATCGGGCAGGAAGGGCATATCCTCCACAGGCACCACCTTGCTGATGACGCCCTTGTTCCCATGGCGGCCAGCCATCTTGTCGCCTTCTGTCACCTTGCGGCGCTGGGCAACCATGACCCGTACTGCCTTTTCCACACCGGCTTGCATATCGCGGTGTTCCTCGCGCGAGAACTCTTTGACGTCGACCACGATGCCGTGCTCGCCGTGGGGCAGGCGCAGGCTAGAGTCCTTCACCTCCCGAGCCTTCTCGCCAAAGATGGCCCGTAGCAGCTTTTCCTCCGGCGTCAGCTCGGTTTCACCCTTGGGCGTGATCTTGCCGACCAGGATGTCCCCCGGGCCCACCTCGGCCCCGACGCGGATGATGCCCGTCTCGTCCAGGTCCTTGAGGGCGTCCTCGCCCACGTTGGGGATGTCGCGCGTGATCTCTTCGGGTCCAAGCTTGGTGTCGCGGGCCTCGACCTCGTGCTTCTCTATGTGGATCGACGTGAACTTGTCGTCGCGGACAACCTGCTCGCTGATGAGGACCGCGTCCTCGTAGTTGCCGCCCTCCCAGCTCATAAAGGCAACGAGCACATTCTGGCCAAGGGCCAGTTCGCCAAGCTCGGTCGACGAAGAGTCAGCCAAGACCTCGTGGCGGCCCACCATCTCACCCTTGTGGACGATGGGCTTCTGATCCAGGCAGGTGCTCTGGTTGGATCGCTGGAAGCGCCGCAGCTTATAAGTGCGCCGGCCATTCTCGCCTTGAACGACGATCTCGTCGCCCGTGACGCCAACCACCTCGCCGGGCTCTTCGGCTACGACAATCTGGCCCGAATCGATGGCGACGCGCCATTCGATGCCCGTGCCGACCAGGGGCGCCTCCGGCTGGACCAGGGGCACAGCCTGGCGCTGCATGTTGGAACCCATCAGTGCGCGGTTTGCGTCGTCGTGCTCCAGGAATGGGATCAGCGCCGCGGTAACACCCACGATTTGCTTGGGCGATACGTCCATATATTCGACCTTGGTCACCGACTCTTCTAGGAATTCCTGCCTGCGACGCACCGACACGCGCTCGTTGACAAACTGGCCATGATCGTCCAGCTCAGCATTGGCCTGGGCGATGGTATACTTGTCCTCCTCGTCGGCCGAGAGGAAAAAGATATCGCCCGTGGCCATGGGCCGGATCTGTATTTCGGGCAGATCGCTGAACAGTCCCTCCAGCCGCTCTGCCGTGGCTTCGTCGATCCGGTCGTCTGCCCGGACAATGATCTCCTCGGTCTCGGGATCGACAATCTGCTCGCGAACCGTCATGCCCACGAGCCGGTCCTTGTGATTGGGGACCGAGTGGATCACCTTGCGGTAGGGTGTCTCGATGAAACCAAACTCATTGATGCGGGCATAGGTGCCCAACGAACCGATGAGGCCGATGTTGGGGCCTTCCGGCGTCTCGATGGGACAGATGCGCCCATAGTGCGAGTGGTGGACGTCGCGCACATCGAAACCGGCCCGCTCACGGCGCAGGCCGCCCGGCCCCAGGGCGCTGAGCCGCCGCTTGTGCGTCAACTCGTCCAAAGGGTTGGTCTGCTGCATGAACTGCGACAGCTGGCTTCCCCCAAAGAACTCGCGGGTGGAGGCCACCACCGGCCGGACGTTGATCAGCGAGATCGGCGTCATCTGCTCCGGCTCGCGGATACTCATGCGCTCGCGGACGACGCGCTCCATACGCAACAGGCCGATGCGCAGCTGGTTCTGGATCAACTCGCCCATCGTCTTTACGCGCCGGTTTCCCAGGTGGTCGATGTCATCGGGGCCTTCGACGCCGTTGTTGATCTGGATCATGCGCTCGACGACCCGCACCAGGTCCTCTGGCGTCAGCGTTCGCTTGTCCGGCGAGATATCCAGGTCCAGGCGCTTGTCCAGCTTGTGCCGGCCTACGCGGCCCAGGTCGTAGCGCCGCGGGGTGAACAACAGGGATTCCAAGAAGCCCTTGGCGTTGTCCAAGGTCGGCGGATCGCCCGGGCGGAGCTTCTTGTAGAACTCGACCAGGGCTTCCTCTGTCGTCTTGGTCGGATCCTTCTCGATGGTCAGTTCGATATAGGGGTGATCGGGCATGATGTCCGCCAGGTCAAAGAGGCTGTGCAGCTCCTCGTCCGTGCCGTAGCCGACGGCCCGCAGGAGGATGGTCACAGGCAACTTGCGTTTGCGATCGACCTTGACCGACAGGACGTCACGCTTTGACGTCTCAAACTCAAGCCAGGCACCGCGGTTGGGAATGAGCTTGGCCGTGCACAACTCACGGCCACTGATGCGGTCCTCCACAACGGAGAAATAGACCCCAGGTGAACGGATGAGCTGGCTGACCACCACGCGCTCAGCGCCATTGATGATGAACGTCCCATTCTCGGTCATTAGGGGAAAGTCGCCCATAAAGACGTCTTGGGTCGTCCACTCGTCGCTTTCCTTGTTCCACAGGGCCACCCGGACATACAAGGGCGCAGCATAGGTAATATCCCGCTCGAGGCATTCCTGCTGCGAATACTTGGCCTCCTCGAATCGATAGTCCAGGTCTAGCTTCTGGTTGATCTCTTCGTTGAGTCCAGGAAAGTGAAGCTCGAGGTTGCCGTTAAAGCTCTCGATGGGCGAGATTTCATCAAAGAGCTCGCGCAGGCCCTCATCCTGGAACCAACGATACGAGTCACGTTGGACCTCGATGAGATCTGGCAAGCCTAAAACATCTGGAATACGCGCATATGACTTGCGCTCAGGTCGACTGGGCATTCAACACACTCCTTGGCAATTGACCAGGCAGGGCGCCATTCCCTGTCCCGGGTTTTCTCGAACACGCCTGTCGTCGAAGATAGGGGGCGGTGAAGCCGCCGAGGATAGAGCGGTCGACAAAGTAATTGGCAATCAGCATTCAGTTCACACAGGCGCACAAAACCATTCGCAGCCCTTCTGGGCAGCGAATGCACATTATATTCAACTCTATCTGTATTGTCAAATACCTATGGAAGGTTGGCAGGCGCCAGATCCTACAGCAATGCGCGATAGATATTCAGCGCCGCGCCCTCTTCGCCCTGCGACAGCAGCCAGAACACAACGGCAAGCACGGCGATGACCAAAACGACCACCAGCATGACCTTGATCCAGCTGACCGGTGCCTCCCCCTGGACCTCGCCCGTCTGGCCATTGACCAGGAAATGATAGACCTTCCCGCCATAGCGGTACGAGGCGAGCCAGACCGGAAACAGCACATGCTTGTAGGTCATCTGAGAATACGCGGTGTTGACCTGCAGGTTGCGGTGGGTATCGCCCGGCACTTCACGCGCACAGGCTTGGTAGACCCTATCGTCCATGATCTGCTGGCCTGTCTCCCAGCCCTGCTTCAGGTCCACCGTGTAGGCCTCGGCGGCCCAGCCCGAGAGGTAGCCGGGCTCATACGGGACCAGCGCCCCGGTTTCAAAGGGATAGATGCGCTCGATCATGCCCCGCTCGACACTTTCTGTGGCCGGCACCAGGATGTCGTCGAAACGGAGCTGCAGCCGGCCGGAGGCAGGCTCCCAGCGGGTTTTCTGCACCTGGCGCGTGCGCTGGACCTGCTTGCCCTGGTCATCGGTGGCGGTATAGGTCTCGGTGACATAGTAGTGGTAGCCTGCCTCCGCACGCCACCAGGACGAAGTATAGGCATCGAATGTCCAGAAGGGCAGGTAGACGCCATGCAGCTTGGCGCTGGCGTCCTTGGCGATCTCTTTGACGCGGTTGGGCCGGAAGAATCCCCGTCCCAGCCAGGCCCGGAACTCGTCTGCCGCCCGACGTTGGTCCACCTGGAAGGGCAATAGCGATTCGGGCTTGATGACCTGGGTCACCTGATCCAGCGGCACGACCTGGTTGGAGCCACAGAAGGCACATTCCGCCGAGATGACGTTGGCGTCGACCGTGTTGACCGCCCCACAGCTCTCGCATTTGAGCGAACGCTTGCCCTCGCCATAGCCCGTCTCCTGCGGCGCCGCCATCATGTCCCGCAGGGCGCTCTGCAGATCGTACTCCAGGATGGCCTGTTCGGTGACGGGCACCGTCGACTTGTAACCACAGTAGGCGCACAGCAGGGTGCCATGCTCTGCGTCGAAATCCACTTCTGCCCCGCACTGGGGACATGGGAACTTGTGCACTGTGCCTTCCGCTGTCATGCTGCTATCCAATCGTCCCTCCGCACCTACTGCTTCAGATGAGAATGGAGCGATTCTAGCACAATTAGGCCGAGATGGCAATTCGACAGGCAGCCCGTCAAAGAGTTTGACAGCGGCATGGCCCTGGGGTACAATGGTTCCGATGGTGGCTTCATGCCCGCCCCAGGCCACAAGGAGCAAACAGATGGCGGCAGACTACAACTATACCATCAAAGAGCTGCCAAGCAGTGAACGACCGCGCGAGCGGCTGTTGCACTATGGTCCCAGCGCGCTATCAACGGGCGAACTCCTGGCGATCATCCTCCGCACCGGGACGCCGGATGAGAACGTCCTGCGCATGTCCCAACGGTTGCTCAAAACCTTCGACGGCCTGGGTGGCCTGGTTCAGGCTAGTCCCCACCAGTTGACGGCAGAGAGAGGCCTTGGGCCGGCCAAGGTTTCGCAGCTCAAGGCCGCCCTGGAATTGGGCCGGCGGCTCCTCGTCGCGGCGCCCGAGGAACGCCCTCAGATCCGCTCGCCCGTCGATGCCGCCAATCTGATCATGTCCGAGATGGGCTTGCTGGAGCAGGAACACCTGCGCGTCATCCTCCTCGATACCAAGAACCGAGTCCTCGACACCCCCACCGTCTATGTCGGCTCCTTGAACACCAGCATGATCCGGGTTGGCGAGCTGTTTCGCGAGGCCATCCGCGCCAACTGCGCTTCTCTCATCGTCGCTCACAACCATCCCTCGGGCGATCCTACGCCCAGCCCTGTTATATGGAGAAAAAGTCAAGTTGAAGAGACTCGCTTGCAGGCGTGGTCTCCAGTAGAGCAAGCAGCTGTTTTTCGTTCTCACCTTCGAGACGCCGGACATGGGAAGCCACGACGTCGGCTTTGAGTTGCATATCCAGGTCGAGGAACCGACGATGCATCTCCTGAAGACACGGCAGATCGGTGGGGAAAGCGCAGTACCTGTCACAGAGCAGGCACTTGACATCACTCTCACAATGGAGTTTAGGGTGGCGTCGGCAGTAACCATGCGGCAAGCGAATCCAGTTCAGGGCATCACTGTCGCAGAAGAGAGTGTAGTCTTCAGGCGCGAAGAAGCTGGGGATCCAACTCCAGGCTCCGGTCTGCATTCGTTCCACAGCTTGGTTGAAGGCCTGTTCGACGGTTCGATCCAGGATTCGAGCGTATTCCAGGGTCATATTCAGCGTGGCATGGCCCATCAGCTTCTGCAGAGCCGATTCCCGGATGCCATAGTTGAGGAGAGCCACGGCAAAGGTATGACGGAAGCGATGCGGGGTCAATCCTTCGATGCCTTGCCGGAGACCCAGTTCACGTACGACGTTGCACACTTGGGCACCTCCACGCCAGGGCCGTCCATAGCGTGTGAAGAGATGGTCGCTGATGCGGTCCCAGCCCTCATCCTGCCAGGCTTGCAAGGAGGTCAGGCATTGGGTAGTGAGGGGAACGACTCGATCTTTGAGTCCTTTGCCTTCCCGAATGTGCAACTTCCACCTGCCCTGGATCTGGACGACATCGCTAGCCTTCAAAGCACTCAGTTCTGCGGCACGGATGCCGGTGTGCAGCAAGATAGTAATGATGGTTCGTTCCTTGAGAGAGGCTCCATTCTCACAGTATTCTAGGACGATGCGCAGCTCCCGGTCAGAGAGATAGCGTGGGACCGGATCGGGGGCCTGGGGTATGTCATATTTGGCAAATGGATTGCGATCCGGTGAGCTGTCCAAGCGTTCGTCAATGGCGAAATCGAAGAACAGACGCACCCCACGATAGAGATCGTTGCTGTACTTGGGGGAGTAGCTGCCCTCGGCGACCTTGGACTTCAGGTAGCGTCCATAGGACAGAGCCATCGGTCGAGTCACCTGATCGAGGCGCGAGCAAGTGGGATGATGCTCCTGGAACCAGAGGAAGAAGTTGAGCAAGACGGCGCGGCGGCTGTTGATGGTCGACTGTTGATACTTCGCATCGCACCATGCCATATGGCTGAGGATCGCGTCGCGGATCGGTTGGTGGCACAGACGGGCGAAATGCTCCTCGTGGCGGAACACGAATGGAGCCTCTGGAATGATGCGCCAGTGCACCAGGTAGCGTTCCAGGCGGTACAAGCGAGCATCGGGCTTCCCATCTCCGCGTCGACCCGTGTTCTGGTACCAGGCCTGATACTCGTCGCGGAAGGCATCGAAGTCACTGCGAGTGAGTTCGTTCAGCGGCTTGCCGACCGTGGCCAGGAGCCAGATGAGCAGTTTCAACTCAGAGCCCACTGTACTCGGGGCATAGCCCAGCTGCTCACGAGCTTCCGCGAGCTGCTCACGATACAGTACCAAGGCGGGGCGGTGCTGACGAGGGAGGTGAAGAGGCAGTGTGGTAAGCAGCTGCAGTGTGGCGCGACGATAGCCCCGAAAGAAGAGGAAGGCCAGGAAAGCGCTGTAGGGATACCATGTCGCTTTCTGCCGGTCTCGGTACAAGGCGATGATCTCCTCGTCGGTCCACAGGCTGGGCGGCTTGCCGATCCGGCGCTGCATGACACCCGGCGCATCCAGAAGACGTTGCAGGATGGTCAACGATTCAACGTGGCAGATTTCGTCCAGGAACTGAGCATACTCGGCGCAGACGGCTTCGTCCGTCTGAGCGCCACCCTGTCCGAGGATCATCATCCGCCTCCTAGCGCAGATAGATCGAGCCACACGGAGGGGTCCAGCCCGGCCTGCGCCCGCTCAAACTCGGTTTCCACAAACTCATCACTGAGGTGAAGGTAGGGACTGAGGGAATCAGGGCTGCGGTGGCCGACCATGTCGCGGATGGCTGGTTCCGGCATGCCCTCCTGGACCAGCTGGGTGATACCTGTATGGCGGAAGAGATGGGCATGTAGATGAGGGAGCCCGCATTTGTCGGCGTAGTAATAGACCATCTTCTGCACGGCATTCACGGAAAGAGGACAGCCGCGGGCTTTGCCTTTCAAAGCGACGAAGACGTGATCGACGTTGGGAAAGAGGGTCTTGCGTTCCTCATCCAGGTATCGATTCAACGCCGCAAAGGTGAAAGGATTCATGAAGACCGTTCTGGCATGATCACCCTTCGCAGTTACGATGTGGATGCTACGCCGACTGCACTCAATGTCCTCGAACCGAATGGCTACGACTTCGCCGACTCGCAAACAGCTGATCCACATCAGCAGCACGAGAGTGCGGTCGCGCCAGCGGGGCACTGTACTGAGAAAGGTGTGCAGTTCGTGCGCGGCAAGGATCTGGGGTAGATGCTGAGACTGCCTACGATACAGGCTTTGACTGCGTCGGTGCAATTCTTGACGAGCTTGGCGGGGATGAACTGGATTCTGAGGAAAACGAAGCGGGTCCACAAGCCAGAGCTCGTTGAAGAGAGAGGAAAGGGCGGCAAGGCGCCGGTTGATGGTCGCATCAGAGCAACCAGCCTCGTCCTGCTGCTTCATGAAAGCCAGACAGTCAGCGCGGGTGACGGTCTCCGGAAGTTTGGGGATGACCCGAAAAAAGACCTGAAGGTCGTGGGCGTAGCTGACCCAGGTGTTGTGGGCACGGCTCATCTTGACCAGATCCAGGAAATGGTTCACCAACGGCGAGTTGGTCGAAATCTTCGTCACGCGGCCTTGCTTACGCACCATCGTAAAGCGAACAACTGACTCTGTGTTAGGTTCAATGCTCATGTGCGAATCTCCCTGTAGATCCAAGAAACCCAATAAGGGGCGTGGACAGTGTGG